>Ga0247611_10002377_pt1 | contig 30504 bp, 26 predicted proteins | sample 177DNAGHGhighgp2_FD_192422 | JGI IMG/M metagenome (GOLD analysis project Ga0247611, IMG submission 192422) | Sheep rumen microbial communities from Palmerston North, Manawatu-Wanganui, New Zealand - 1770 DNA GHGhigh gp2 | ecosystem: Host-associated > Mammals > Digestive system > Stomach > Rumen... | reverse complement strand
TAACATTTTAAATATTTCATCATTATGACTACTTCTTATAACATATCATTCCTGGGTTCTCCCGAACAAGCTGAGGGCAGTGCGAGTAAAAAGAATTACCGCTCCTGCAAGTACAATAATTATATGGTCGAGGTCGTGGACTTCGACAATGAGAGCCGCACCTTTGAGGTGGATGCACGCAGCGAGGCCGAGGCCAGCGAGCAGGCCGTAGCCATGGCCGAGGCCGATGGCCTGCAAGTGAGTTACTGCAATGTGTACCGTTACATCGACAGTTTTTAATTCCTTATATATTCATTTTCAAAATTTTACTACTATGGCAAATTTGATCTTAGCAAGCAAGCGAGAGGTAAAGAGTGGAGCCACAATGTGGCACGTTTACCGCAGTGAGGACAATGTAAAGAGCGATGATTTCTATTTCGCCGAGAGTAAGCCGTTGAGTGCTTTGCGCTATGCGTTCATCCTACGCAAGCGCACGGGAGCCATTATACCGAAAGCCATCTACAATAAATTGATGGCTGAGGTCAAGGCCATGAGGCCGCAGGCCGAGAGCGCCCCCGCCCAGCAGGAGAGCCAGCCCACCGCCGAGGTGGGCGAGGCCCCCGCCGCCGAGGCCGAGCAGTCGCCCATCGCCCGCCAGTATAGCGAGATGAAGGCCAAGCACACCGATGCTATTCTGCTTTTCCGTGTGGGGTCATTCTATGAGAGTTTTGGCGATGATGCCGTAGCCGTGAGCGATATTTTAGGCCTCACGCTCACCCGCCGCAGCGGTGTGAAGGACATCACCGAGCGCCGGGCCGCTTTCCCCGCCCACAGCATCAATACGTACCTCCCGAAATTGGTTAGAGCAGGCAAGCGTGTCGCCATCTGTGATGGCCTGCCCGAGCCTCAGCCCAAGAAGGCCGCCCGCCGCCGTAGCACCAAGCAAGAGAATAACAAGTAATTCACATGTTTAACAAGGCAGGGCGAGCCGAGCCCGCCCTGCCACAATACCCAATCACTATGAAGCGAGAAGTAAAGAAGGCCATCAGCCGCATCCGCAAAGCGCAGGATGCCGTGTACAACAATGCCACCGAGTGCAGCAGCCTCAGCGTTGACAACAACAGCCTCAAGGACTATGAAGGCAAGGTAAAAAATTGGTGGACAATCTTTGTCCACCGTGAGGATGATCCCCAGCACTGCCGCAGCTGGCGAGTCGCTGACGATGATCTGGAGAGCATCGAGAGCACCCTGCAAGAGATCAGCGAGTACATGAATTATCAAGTATAAGCTACCGCCCCGCCCAAGGTGGGTGCCCGAAAGGGTGCCCACCTCGGAACCGGCGCCGAGCGCCCCCTCCCTGGGGAACGCTCGGCGCTATGACATACGCATGGAGTCATCCACTGTTTGTCCTCAATCAAAATCCACTCCAAATAATTTGTGGTGTGGGAGAAAGTGGGTAATTTTGTAATTCATTAAGTAAACTTATCACAAGTAAAGACGATATGGCACTACCTATTAACATTGAAGACCTGCTCAACAAACAAAAGATTGAGTCCGACCGAATCGAATTCAAGAAAGGATGGAACCCGGCAAGCATTTACCGCAGCATCTGCGCATTTGCAAATGATTTCGAAGACCTTGGTGGTGGCTATATCTTGGTGGGCATAGATGCGGAAAAGGAAACAGGAATAGCAATCAGACCCGTTGAAGGTCTCCCGATTGAGAAAATAGATGGAATCCTTCAAGAGATGGTAGGCTACAATAACAAGTTGTCACCTTACTTCCTGCCACGTACAAGCGTGGAGCAAGTCGATGGCAAGCCAGTTATCGTGATTTGGTGATTTGGTGCCCTGCTGGCATCAATCGTCCATACTCGGTACCTGAAAATGTGACTTCAAGGAATTCCAAAGAATACTACTTTATCCGCAGTGGAACAAGCAGCATTGTTGCCAAAGGCGATTCTCTAGAAGAATTGAGAGACAAGGCAAGTAGAGTGCCTTTTGACGACAGGGGTAATCCCGACATCAAACTCGAGGACATTTCAATTCTGCTCTTGAGAGACTATCTAGTTAAGGTAGGCAGTAAACTTGCGGATAGCCTTTACATTAAACCCCTGCAAGAAATCTTGGAGCAGATGGATCTTTACGTTGGCCCTACCGAGCAGCGAATGCTGCGTAACGTGGCAGCAATGATGTTCTGCGAACATCCCGAAAAAATATTCCGTTACACACAAGTGGATATCGTCATATTCCCTAAAGGCCGCATGAATGATCCTAATAATTTCAGCGAAACAACTATCTACGGCAGCGTGCCTCAATTGGTGAATGGTACTCTGGCTTATCTGAAAAGTACTATTATACGCGAATATGTTAGCAAACAGAAAAATGTCCCTGAGAGTTTGCGATTCTACAACTACCCGATACAAGCGCTGGAAGAAGCCATCGTGAACTCCCTGTACCATCGCGACTATCGCCAGTACGAGCCTGTAGAGATATCAGTGGAACCTGACGGAATCCACATTCTCAGTTTCCCTGGCCCTGATCGTTCCATTTCAAGTAACGCCATCAAGGAGGGCAACTTGCTTCATTCTCGCCGCTATCGCAATCGTCGTTTGGGTGACTTTCTCAAGGAACTGGATCTTACCGAGGGACGTTCAACTGGCATACCCACCATTCAAGACGAACTGAAGAAAAACGGCTCACCACGCGCAATCATTGAGACTAATGATGAGCGCTCTTATATTAACGTCTTTATTCCTGTTCATGCAGGCTGTGGTGATACTGTCATTCTAAATGACCCAAAAGATGACCCAAAAGATGGCCCAAAAGAAATATCTGAACGCCAAGGCTTTATTTTGAAAATAATCAAAGAAGTCCCCTCTATATCAAGAAAAGAGTTGACCCAAAAGACTGGCCTTTCAGACAGCACTTTGAAACGTGAACTCGCAAACTTAAAATCAAAAGGTTACATTAGCAGACAAGGAAGCACCGCTCATGGGATTTGGATAGTCCATGACAAAACAGAATAGTTGATAGAAACACCCCATGGGTTATTGATTGGCCCACCCGCAAGCTACCGATGGACAGATGAGGGCTGAAGCCCGGCGTCCGCTGCGGACAGCTGCGCCGCAAGAGAGTGCCAGACGGGCTCGCTATCCGCGCCGACACCCCGCGCAGCCGGCTGCTGCGGTCATTGCGTTGCGGCCCGAGCTACGCTCCTTCAGCGAGAGTGCGTCACCTGCGGTCAAGGCCTTCGACTGACGGCGTGTGCGGGTGCGCATCCAGCTTGCTCCGCTGGTATCGGGCTCGTCCTCCGTCCTCAACCCGATCCTGCGCTACGGCGAGTACGATGCTCACTGCGTGCCCCGCAACGCCTGTCTCCAGCCTGGGCACACTCGCTGACTCCGCTACGCTCGGCACTCCACTTCATTCCCTTCGCGCCCCGCTGCTCTCGCCGTTGGCTCGGGGGTATCGCCGCTGCTCACCCTGCCACCCTCTTGCTCATGGCTTCGCTGTTCTCCGCTCCCGCAAATCACCATCCATCGACAGCGCCAGAGCACAACATCCAGCCTGGAACAAGTTCAAGGCTCGATGTTGTCGCACAGATAACAGCGGTATTGACGAGCATAAGCGCAACCGATACTGCGTGTCGGATGCGCTCACGCACGTCATCATCATCACCGCACAATGCCAAAATCGCCCTGCATATAGCGCTTTGATGAAAGTGGTTTTCGGACTCGCTCCGCAGGGCGGTTGGGGGATCCCGAGAGGGAAAGAAGGGAAATTTTTCCCTTTTCAACCCTTTAATTGGCTGATAATCAGCCAAAGTCACTTTTCAAGATGCGAACAATTCTCACTTTTAACAAAAACTCGTCCGAAATCACATATGCCAACTTGCTGATATAGGCATTTTTACGGCACTCAAAAAATCAAGAGTCAAATGTTAAAATTTCGGCTCGTTTTTCTCCCACGATATCAGAGGAACACAAAAGGCCACATGTTTTGCCTTGTCATCATAAACCCGCCAGAAAAACAAGCCGCCATTAGATATCACCATTCGTTGGTTCAATCTCACAGCATATCAAAATGGCGGTTTTCCTTAGTAGTAGGCCCAAGCGTGCCATGGAAACCGATACTTCGTGTCGGTTCATCGTCACACATGGGCGATTTTACCGCTCAATGGCGGGTCCAATCGCCCTGCATATAGCGCTTTTTGACGGGCTTTTTCAGAAACACTCCACAGGGCCGTAGGGGGGGCCTAAGAGAGAAACAAAGGGAAAAATTTCCCTTTTCAATCCTTTAATGCTTGAAAATCAAGCATGTAACTTTTTCAATCCTTTACAAATCGAAGAAAAACGTAATTTTTAACACTCATTTTTCTGAAGGAACCCCGATGAATACAGGTTTTACGCCCAGTTTCAAAATCACTCCAAATGTTAAAATTTTGCCCGTTTTTTAGCCATTTGCTCACATTTGCCACCATCCGAAAACGCGACTTCCTCTGGCGCCCGAGACACCAGCGGAAGCAACGATAACAGCCTCAATAAGAACTATCTCAAACCACACCAAATCGCTGGCAATAGTAGAAAAACGTGCCTATGCTATAGCCTTTGCAGCAGGAACGCAGGAAACTCGAGAATTTCTGCTCAGTCTCCCTGAGTTTATACTTGGGACTTTGGCGACTGACCATGTGAAAGTATTCCCGTCCAGCTTCACCCAAAGTCGCCAACGAGAAACCGATTGCGATCCAATCCTCATAGTTGTCGGTCATGTCGATCTTCCGCAACTCGATTTCTTTGCAGGCTTGATACACTCTCTCGTCGGTATCGTCAGCGAAAGCGTTTCGCTGCCACGACTGCCATTGCGGCTGCCTGGGCTCATTATAGACACCAGTGTATGCGACAGCATCCTCATTAACATAGGGCGCTTCATCATAACTCAGGCAGCGCAACCTGCACACGTCACTGCAAGCAGCATCGATGGTGATACCGATTCCTGCGAACTCTTTCTCCAGCTGCATGAACTGCAACCTGTGCAACTTGGGATACTTCAGCGGGATGATAGCGAAGAAACCTTTGCCGCCGACAGAGTGACCGGCATAAGCCACTTCGCTGATCCTGCTGAGCACATTTTCCTTGAGGTGTTCGAAGCCAGGCACGTCAGGATTATCCTTCGCATCGATGTCGATGCAGATCAATCCGCTGTATTCAGCCAGGTTCTCGGCCTTTCTGGCTCCGTCGAACACCCCGCTGATGGTCGCCTGGGGCAGGCTTTTCTTGATATAGTCCCGCTCCTGCTTTCTGGAGCAGGTACGCAACTGCATGATGCGTTCCTTGTGCTGCTCACTCATGTGGAACAGGAATTCCCGCAACGTGATGTTGCGAGGCTCCTTGTCGAACACACCGTCATAGCAACTGATGAGCCTGTCAAGGTATGAATTCTTTGGTTCGTTTTCCATATAAAACATTTTCTTTGTTAACGTTAATATGTCACTTATGCCACTGATTATCAGTGATTAACAGGTTAACATTGCATTAACAAAAGCAACTGGGCCATTTTCGGAAGTTTGTTAATACATTAACAAATTCTCTCGACTTAACTCTCTGATAATCAATATTCGTTTTAGCAGATTGTTAACCCCGAAACCATTTTAAAGCGACTGTTTGCCAGTGCATTGCTGCCCTTTCGGGGTTAACATTAACAAGACCTGCTCCATCAAGGCTTATCCTTGTTGTTCAAGGCCCTGGAGACAAGGCTCGGTGCTTTGCTGATGCCTTTAGCAAACCAAGCCTGGTTAGTGATCTTCACATGCCTGCTGAACTCCCGTATGGCGTGCTCCTGGGTTATCTTTCCCCATGAAAGCGGAGCGGTACTGCCGCAAATGCAATCATAGACCGCCAGTGCGCTGTTCTCGAAGTAATTCATGCAACGGATGGTATATTCCATCTCCGGTGCTGTCACCTGGCGACAGACCCCGCACTGTGCATTGACGAAATTCATCAGATGCACGATACCGGCGAGCCGGTGTGTCTGGATCTGCAATTTACTGTAAAGTGACAGCAGAAAGTCGTCCCCGGTCGTAGCCTTCACTTCTTCCTTTTTCAGCTGCAAAGAGTTGAAATACTCATTATACAGTCTGTCGCTCTCGCCTACGATGAGGATGGGATTCCATGACCAGACGTTACGATAGTACAGATCGCGGATGATGCCACGCCAGTCCGCAGCGATGTCATTGTTCATCTTCTCCTTGCTGCGCATCGGGAACTCCTGGATGTCGGGCATCGTGAACAGGAATCGGGATGTCAGACCTTTCATCAAGCGCTCCACGGTCCCGAAGGTCTGTTTGAGCATGGCCGGCTGGATATCTCCCATGATGTTCATAAAAACATCGGTGAGCACGACGGGCCTGCTCTCGCCCTTACGGTTGAGGTAGATGTCATCCCCGTCATAGAGACGAAGCAGCTTGTCTTCTCCACCGTTCTTGTTGTAGCGCTCCTGGTCGTCAAAGTAACCTTTGATTTCAGGATAGTAGCCCAGCACGCCTGTGGTATTGTTCTGGAGGATACGGATTCTGGCCTCTTCGGTGCAGTCACCCACCAGCACCTGGATAAACTTCGGCTCATCAACCTCGTTATGCTCTTTGCTGGAGGCCCAGGAATTATAACTCTCATCATATTCCTGATACCGCTTGTGATTGATGTCACGCAGGGGCTTCAAGACCTCCTTCACCGGCTGTGTCTTGTTAGAACCACTGGGGGCCACGTTCACGACCCAGAACATGAGCGGATTGGTGTACTTGCCATCGGAGACCTTCACACGCTTGCCTATCGTTGTGGAAAAGGTGCAGAACACAGCCACAGTGACAAACTCGCGAGGACACTGATAAACGCGTGCCACCTCATTGATGTATTCCTGCACATTCATTGGCAGGCCGTCGATGGGCAGTTCCACCTCCTCGTGGAGGCGGAATTTACCCGTCTTGGCGTCTTTAGGATTGTTACCCATGGCACATTACATTCTACAGCCCGCGAGATTCTCAATGTCACTCTTGCGGTACCGACGCTTACCACCGATCTCCACCTTCTTGAGGATGCCGCTCTTGTCCCAACGGTAGAGCGTCATCTTGGAGACGGACAGCAGGCGTGCGGCCTCATCAACGGTTAGCAACTGGTCGCCAGATGCTGCTGCTTCGGCCTCGATCATGGCGATAGATTTGGCACCGAGGAGAATCTCCTCAGCGAACTTCTTCAAGTCTTCATAAGAAACCTGAAGGATGATGTTGGTGTTTTCTTGTTCTTTAAACATTACCGTAATGTTTTTATTATTTAAAAAATTCATAATACTAACCGTCCCACTCGGTAGGTCATCTACTGCAGACGGGCGTTCACATCTACTACGTCTTTGGTAGGTTGGCGCCTCCAGTGCGTGGTCAAATGTGACGCTGCAAAAGTAGGTTGTGAAAGAGCTTCAAAAAAAGACACGGTTTTTACATAGGTAGTTATTACACCCAGTTTCATTATTCTTATTAATTTTGCATCATTGAATTACGTATGTATAAAATGTGAAATCAGAAATGTTAACGTTTGCTAATCGATTTTCGACCGATGATGACTGCTATAAATTTCTGTCCGAAATCAAGTGGCCGGATGGGCATTTTAAATGTGCCAAATGTGGTAATACCACATATCATAAAGGACGTACTCCCTACTCGCGCCGCTGCAACCGTTGCAAGTATGATGAAAGTGTGACAGCCGGCACCATGTTCAATAAATTGAGGTTCCCAATCTTGACGGCATTCAATATCGTTTATAGGATGGTAACCACGGCTACAGGCAACTCATCAGCGGTAATGAGTGAAGCGTTTGGAATTCAACAGAAGACTTGCCTGGCATTCAAGCACAAGGTTCAGCAAGCCATGGGTGCCATGCAGCAGAAGCGCCTGACAGGTGTTGTCGCACTTGGCATATACAATATCTATAATAATGCCAACACGCGATACTTTTGGAATAAAGAAGGACAAGTTCAATATGTGGCTATAGCTGTAGAGGTTAATGGGACTAAACGCAAGAGAGGCTTTGCTGTAACAGTGGATGAGAATCAACTGACAGCTCTCATCCCAGTCATTGAGCGATATGTGCATCCACATGCGCTTCTATTCATGAAAGAGCAACGTGGGTATAAGACGGTAATGATGAAACGGTACAAGAAAATAACTTTTTCTTCTCGCATCCCGATACTTCATAAGCACCTTGAACAAATAAGAGAATGGATGAATAATGAGTGTGGACACTTCTCTTCAGGCAATATGCAGAGCTATCTTGATGAGTTCCATTTCCATTTCAATCGACATCGAAATGACAATAGAAACTTTGACAGTCTTATCCGCATTATGGCTAAAAGGAAAGTCCGGCAAGACAATAATCCGGTTGATCATCATTCGTGGCATTTGTGACATTTGTGACATTTGTGGCAAATGTGGCAATCGGCTTTTTGGGATCCTTCAAGTCGGTTTGTTTTTTGGAGAATTTTAGCATTTGGGGCATGAGGAAAACACGAGGGCGCGGCCTGTAATGTCCAGAAAAAATGCCACAACAAATCACTTGCTCCATCAAAGTTCCGGAAAGCATCATTTGGAGGAATAACACTGGCCAAAAATCTCCCGAATAGTTGTCACATATGGGGGTGGATATGGGGAAATACAAAAGAGAAGTGCGGTAACTTGTTGCTGGCCAACTCGTTACCGCGCTAAAAAAGTGACCCCGGTGGGACTCGAACCCACGACCCATTGATTAAGAGTCAATTGCTCTACCAACTGAGCTACGGAGTCATCGCTCATTCAATTGCGGTGCAAAGGTACTGCTTTTTTTGATACCAGCAAGCTTTTTTGCGGATTTTTTTTGAAAAAAGGTTGTTTTTTGGCAAATCGAGGCAAAATGAGTATATTTGTGGGGTAGAAATCAAAGCAAAACGAGACAAAAATGGAGAAGAGATATGATTTTGACCGTGTGATTGACCGCCAGGGGACTGGCAGTGTGATGTATGAGATGCGTAAGGAGATGTTCGGGCGCGAGGATGTGTTGCCGTTGTGGGTCGCCGATATGGGTTTTGCAGCGTGCCCCGACATCACTCGTGAGATTGCTGAGCGCGTGACGGGTCACCCCATCTATGGGTACTCGGTGCCGCTGGAGGACTACTGGCAGTCGATCATTGACTGGCAGCGCGAGCGCAATGGCTTGGATTTCGTTACCGATGAGGCTTGCTTCATCGGCGGTATCGTGCACGGCTTTGCGCTGGCCATTAACCATTTCACTCGTCTTGGCGATAAGGTCGTGATCCAGGAACCTGTCTATCATCCGTTCAGGAATGTGATTACGGGCAATAACCGCCTGGTGGTGAACAATGGGTTGCTCAGGACCGATGACGGTTTCTACCGCATGGATCTTAAGGGACTGGAACGGTTATTTGAAGCAGAGCAGCCGCGCATGATGGTGTTGTGCAATCCTCACAACCCCATTGGCATCGCTTGGCCAGCCGACGTGCAGCGTCAAGTGGCTGCACTGGCCCGCAAGCATGGTGTGATCGTCTTCAGCGATGAGATTCATGGTGATTTGACGCTCAAGGGTTATCGCCACACGTCGTTCTTGACGGTGAGCGATGATGCAAGGGCCGTGGGCGTAGTGATGGGTGCTCCGAGCAAAACCTTTAATATCGCTGGCATCGTGAGCTCGTGGTGTGTCATCAAGAATCCCGAGCTGCGCAAGCCGTTCTTCAACTGGCTGGCAGTGAATGATGAGTGCTCGCCCAATTTCCTGTCGATGACCGCGACGCGCGCCGCCTATCGTCATGGCGGAGAATGGCTTGCTGAGTGCTTGGACTACATCGAGGGTAACATCGACATGGTTGTGGACTATTGCCGCCAGCACCTGCCGGGCATTGTGGCCATCAAGCCGCAGGCGTCGTTCCTGGTGTGGCTCGACTGCACTGGCTTGGGCTTGAGTCATGATGAATTGATCGATCTGTTTGTCAACAAGGCTCGCCTTGGCTTGAACGACGGGGCCATGTTTGGCCGTGCCGGCAGCGGATTCATGCGCCTCAACGTGGCCGTGCCCCGCAGCATGCTGCGCCAGGGCTTAGATCAACTGGCGGCGGCACTCTGACCATCGAAATGCCTGTAAAATAGCTCCCAGGCAGGTATAGTAAACAAAATGGCATCCGTAGCCTCGTGTGGGGCGCGGATGCCATTTTACTATCTAACGGCGTAAGTTAGTCGGCGCACTTGGCGCAGATGAACTCGCGGTTGAGTCGGGCAATGTTGCTCAGCTTGATGTTCTTGGGGCACTCGGCAGCGCATGCGCCAGTGTTGGTGCAGTTGCCAAATCCTAGCTCGTCCATCTTGGAGAGCATGGCCTTGACGCGGCGCTTGGCCTCGGCACGACCCTGGGGCAGCAATGCAAACTGGCTGACCTTGGCGCTGAGGAACAGCATGGCCGAGCCGTTCTTGCAGGCAGCGACACAGGCACCACAGCCAATGCAGGTGGCACTGTCCATGGCCTCGTCGGCGGCTTCCTTGCTGATGGGGATAGCATTGGCATCCTGGGCACCGCCCGTCTGGAAGCTCACATAGCCGCCGGCTTGCTGGATTTGGTCAAAGGCGTTGCGGTTGACCATCAAGTCCTTGATCACGGGGAAGGCAGCCGAGCGCCAGGGTTCCACGGTGATGGTGTCGCCGTCGTGGAAGCGGCGCATGTAGAGCTGGCAAGTGGTTGCTCCGGTAGCGGGGCCATGGGGATGACCGTTAACATACAGGGAGCACATGCCGCAGATGCCCTCGCGGCAGTCGTGGTCAAAGGTGACAGGCTCCTCACCCTTCTCGATGAGCTGCTCGTTGAGGATGTCCATCATCTCGAGGAAGGAGGTGTCGGTGGGAATGTCGCGCATCTCGTAGGTCTCAAAACGGCCCTCGGCATGAGCGTTGGCCTGACGCCAAACCTTAAGTTTGAAACTTATATTTGTTTCCATTGTATTCGATGATTTTTTTAAAGGGTGGTTGATTATGACTTGTAGTTACGCGTCTGGACCTTGATGGCCTCGTAGTGGAGCGGCTCCTTGATGAGCGTGGGAGCGGTCTCATCATTGCCGTTGTACTTCCAGCAGGCGACATAGAAGAAGTTCTCGTCGTCGCGCTTGGCCTCGCCTTCCTCGGTCTGGTGCTCCTCGCGGAAGTGGCCACCGCAGCTCTCGTGGCGGTTCAGTGCATCATAGGCGATGAGCTCACCCATGGTGATGAAGTCGCGCAGGCGGAATGCCTTGTCGAGCTCGATGTTCATGCCCTCTTGGGTACCGGGGATAAACAGGTTGGTCTCAAATTCCTTGCGCAGCTCCTTGAGCTTCTTCAATGCGGTCTCAAGGCTCTCCTTGGTGCGTGCCATGCCCACATATTCCCACATCACGTTACCCAGCTCCTTGTGGATGCTGTCCACCGAGCGCTTGCCGTGGATGCTCATGAGGTGATCCAGATTGGCCTGCACGCGCTTCTCAGCCTCGTCAAACTCCTTGCGGTCGGTCGAGAAGTGAGGCACGGTGATCTGGTCGCTCAGGTAGTTCTGGATGGTGTAGGGCAGCACGAAGTAACCGTCGGCCAGACCCTGCATCAGGGCCGAAGCACCCAGACGGTTGGCACCGTGGTCGCTGAAGTTGCACTCGCCGATGGCAAACAGGCCCTTGATGCTGGTCTGCAGCTCATAGTCTACCCAGATGCCGCCCATGGTATAGTGGATGGCGGGATAGATCATCATGGGGTTGTAGTACTTCACGCCGTTGATCTCGTTGGCGAGCTCACCGGGATTAACGTCGGTGATCTCCTCATACATGTCGAACAGGTTGCCGTAGCGCTGACGGATCACGTCGATGCCCAGGCGGTTGATGGCCTCGCTGAAGTCGAGGAACACGGCCTTGCCGGTGTTGTTCACACCATAGCCCTTGTCGCAACGCTCCTTGGCAGCGCGGCTGGCCACGTCACGGGGAACGAGGTTACCAAAGGCGGGATAGCGGCGCTCCAGATAGTAGTCACGCTCTTCCTCGGGGATGTCACTGCCCTTGATCTGTCCGGCCTGCAGTTTCTTGGCATCCTCGATGTTCTTGGGCACCCAGATGCGGCCGTCGTTGCGCAGCGACTCACTCATCAGCGTCAGCTTGGACTGCTTGTCACCGTGCACGGGGATGCAGGTGGGGTGAATCTGCACATAGGCGGGGTTGGCAAAGTATGCGCCATGGCGATAGCAGGCCATAGCAGCTGAGCAGTTGCAGCCCATGGCGTTGGTGCTCAAGAAGTAGGTGTTGCCATAACCACCGGTAGCAATAACTACGGCATGGGCGGCAAAGCGCTCAAGCTTGCCGGTCACCAGGTTCTTGGCAATGATACCGCGTGCACGGCCGTCGATGATGACCACGTCGTGCATCTCATAGCGGTTGTAGCTCTTTACCTTGCCGGCATGGATCATGCGGTTGAGGCTCGAGTAGGCGCCCAGCAGCAGCTGCTGGCCGGTCTGACCCTTGGCGTAGAACGTGCGGCTCACCTGAGCGCCACCAAACGAGCGGTTGGCCAGCAGGCCGCCATACTCGCGGGCAAAGGGAACACCCTGTGCCACGCACTGGTCAATGATATTGTTGGACACCTCGGCCAGGCGATACACGTTGGCCTCGCGGGCACGATAGTCACCACCCTTGACGGTGTCGTAGAACAAGCGGTAAACCGAGTCTCCGTCGTTCTGATAGTTCTTGGCTGCATTGATACCACCCTGAGCGGCAATCGAGTGAGCGCGGCGGGGCGAATCCTGGATGCAGAAGTTGAGCACGTTAAATCCCATCTCGCCCAGCGTGGCAGCTGCCGACGCACCTGCCAGACCGGTACCCACGACGATGATGTCGAGTTTGCGCTTGTTGGCGGGGTTGACGAGTTTTTGGTGAGCCTTATAGTTGGTCCATTTCTCAGCGATGGGTCCCTCGGGAATCTTGGAATCGATGGGCTGAGCGTTGTTCTTGTTTTCTTCCATTTGAATTACAAATTTTAAATAGGTTAATACTCAGCGATTAGAGGGCAAAGAACCAGGTGAAGTAGCAAGCCTCTACAGCAAACAGGATAAACACGATGCTTGCCCACCACTTGGAGATGCACTGCCAGCGGGTGATCCACTTGTCGTTGGCGGTGCCCAGGGTCTGGAAAGCACTCCAGAAGCCGTGGCTGATGTGGAACCACAGGGCAGCAAAGCCGATGAGGTAAACAGGCAGCACCCACAGCTGGCTGAAGGTAGCCTTGAGGTAGAACGTGCCGTTCATCACGTGTTCGCCCATGAGTTCGGGCAGCTGCATCTTGGCCCAGAACTGCACGAGGTGCAGGATTAGGAAGCAGCACACGATGAGACCCAGCACGAGCATGTTCTGGGAAGCCCACTCGACGTTCTTGGGCTTGGCGGTCACAGCATAGCGGTTGTTGCCGCGGGCCTTGCGGTTCTGGAACGTGAGAATGAACGCAAAGATGATGTGAATGGCAAAGCCACCTGCCAGGATCAGAGTGCCCAGCACAGCATACCAGTTGGCACCGAGGAACTCGCAGATCTTGTCATAGGCCTCAAACGAGATGAGGGCCACGGCGTTCATCAGCGCATGGAATGTGACAAATAGGACAAGGAAAAGGCCGGTTACCGACATGATCACCTTGCGTCCTACAGATGAATTAGTTAACCACATAGAAAAATTGTTGTTTTTAGTTATTAATTGAATTGATTGTTTAGTCGATTTGAATTATCCCGCAAAGGTAATGATTTTTTTTGATTTTCACCTTGGTCGTTAAGCATAATTCACCAGCTGTGGCGGAAAATGCGGCGAAAAGGCACATTTGTGTCAGGGCAGGAAGCAGAATAAGGGGTCACTTGCAAAAGGCTGTGTCATTGCCGGGATTGTCATAGGCATGGCATGGTTGATTGCCGGATGGGATTACGGCGGCAGAGCCGCCGCCCACGGGACATGCTGCTACTGATTGAGGGTGGGTCGGAAGTGTTAATGAATTGTTAATGTCGTGTGATAACTTGCTGGTTTCCATGACTGAGCCGTGACACGGAGAACTGGCCTTGCTGTCCTTGCTGGAGGAGCCGGTGTCGGATGTGAACTGGCATGATTTCCAGGAGTCGTCGTAGCCCTGGGCACTGTTCTGGCGATGATAGTGATTTCCATGGTGTTTTTCTCTTGGTTATACATTGACATGAGGGGCACCTCAAGTTGGCGGTTGAGGTGCAAAGATAGTGAATTTTTTGTCTTTTGTCAAGGGGTTGAGGGGATTGTTCACGAGGGGTGTTGAGGGAACACAGGGGTTCGCGGATGACCCAGGATAATGCCGATGTCTAACCCATGGGAATTAGTTGCCAATGATGTGCGAGATCAAAGCCGTCACGTCGCTCACGTCGATGGAGCCATCGCCGTTCACATCGGCGGCCTGCTCATTGATGCCGCCGGCTTTTCCCAGGATATAGGCAATCAAGGCCGTCACATCGCCGACGTCGGTTGCCTCATCACCGTTCACGTCGCCATAGAGATAGTCGGCATCATCGCTCCAGGTGGTATTACCGTTCAAGTGGATGACCACTGGCTTGACCGTGAGTGAGGAATGAGTGATTGTCAGTGTGGCGTTGTGCTCACCCAGTGTGGTGAAGCGGTAAAGGATCTGTATCGCATATTCACCACTGCCTCCTCCATTAGCATCATCGTTGGGATAATAGCCGGGTTCTGATCGCGTGGTCTTTACATATTCAAGCCCCACTAGATAAGCTTCGTCGCCCTGCAGGTCATAGGAAAACGTGTTTTTAGAAGGCCCCATCGTGCCATTACCCTCGGCATTTGATGACGGGGCACTGTACACATTATCGTAATTATCCAATGGATTGAAGACAGAATAGAATTGGATCCATGAGAATGGAATCATCAGAATTTTATAGGGCTGCAGAACCATCCCATTTGCCCCAATCTGGGTGCTGAGGGTGTAATCCTCAAGGTAGTCGTGAATTATGCCTTGACTCTTGATGCCCAAGCAATTCATGGTCACGGTGTCGGGCTCAATGTCGTTGCTGCTGAGGACTAGTTTGGCGGTGGACGATCCTCCTTGATTAGATGGCGAAAAAGTGACCTTGATGGTCTTGCCTGCGGCGGCCTCGGCAGGAGTGATCGTGGATGGGGAAACTGTGAAGTGGGCCCATGAAGGAACGTCGGCCACACTCAGGCTCACGTCACCAGTGAGGTTCATGCCGCTCACAGTGAACGTCTTGGTTTGGCTAAAGCCTGTGTATTCCTGGAAGTCCCAGTCATTACAGTCAACGGTGATGCCAGGCGTGGCAGGTTGGATGTGCGTGACCATCATCTGGTTGCCACTGTATACCGAGTTGCTCGTCGATGGCGAAAACGCGTCAAGGACACACTCACAGTTCCCCTTGCCGTTCCATCCCCAATTGATGTGATACATTTCTAATGAGGCATCATAGCCGTCGACGCAGAAGGCATGCCCCGAATTGGTTTGACTCTGATTGGCGATATAAATTACTGGGCGGCCCGCATACAGTTCCTCTTGCAGGATAGCACTCCACGCGTCGGTCGCATAGTTGTTCCTGAGGATTAAATTGCCATCGTAGCCAAAGCGCTTCAATGCCTTGGTGATGTTGGACACCAGTGCTGCGCTGGCACCCGTGGTGTAATCCATCATGGCCGCCTGGCCAGTGTAGCGCATCAATTGTGCAACGGCCTGAGCCTCGTCGGCTGTGTATTCGCCTTCTTGATAGACATCACGCATGTTGTACCAGTCAAAGTCCACAGGCTCCAGTGGCTCGAGGTGGATGCCCAGTTTTGTGGTTGTGTACTCGGGAATGGGCTCAACAAATTGTGCGAAGCTGTGATAATGAATAATCATGGATAAAGCTGTACTGACACATCCCGTGGAACAATACTTGTCGCCATTGTACTGCGGACAGCACAGATTGAAGGGAGCGTCTTGCCCCCACATGGTGGTCAGCAAGGGCTCCACACCCACGGGGTCGTTCCTGCCGCTGCCGGGCCTCGTCGAACAGAGCATGACTTCCTCGCCGGGGCGGCTGGCAATGAGGCTCTCGATCTGCTGGCGGTAGAGATCAATCAGTTCCTGCAGGCCAACGGGGATATCGGTCATGTCGAGTGCGCAGTCACCATAGGCCAGGATGCGCTTTGTCCTGCTCTCGCCCGAGACGATGACGAAGCGGGAGCCGGATTCCGACCGGCTGTAGACATTGTAGACATGGAGCACTTGTGTGCTGGAGTCGGTAGAACTGTTGATGGTGAGGACGCCGTCGAGGATGGGATTGGAAAAGCCATCCAGATTCATCTGGGAGATGAACTCCAGAGCCAGTTGCCGGGCTTCAAACTTGTCGATGATTGCCGCAGCGAGAGGCATCGACGTGAAGGTCAGCGCAAGGACTATAATTGCAAGGTGCTTTTTCATTGTTAGGGTCTTTTATTGGGTGAATGATGATGTTGGGCGCAAGCGGAATCAAATCCTCATTGCAATGCAAAGAAACAGTATAAATAGTAGTCATTCATCTGATAAAGAGTCCTAAAATGAAGATTGTCCATTTTTTTGACATGCAATTGTCTAATTATTAGACAACTATTCCTCGCATTAGGAGGTAAAGACTGCTCTTGATGCGGGGAATGAAGCGGGTGAGGTTATCGGATAACAACATCGGCCATTGGGGATGAGCATGGTGTCGCTGCTGCACCACAACGGCAAAAAAGCCCCAGTGGCGTTGGAGACCGCTGGGGCGCAAACTGTTGATGATTAGAAAAATGTATTTAAAATATTTGCTTTGTCCTTTGCATTGTGCCGTTGTCATAGCGGGTGACCACGATGTTCACGCCGGCAAAGGGCTTGCTCGATGCTGCGCCCATCAGGTTGTAGTAGGTTACCTCGATGGGTTGGGCATCGGTTGCTACCTCTTCAAGTGCGGTGGGCGTGTCTGCGTTAAATGGAATTGTCAGACGGCGCTCAATGATGCCGTCGGCATCATACCTTGCATAGTGGGTCTTGAACGAATGGCTGCCCTGGGCGTTGGCGTTGACCGAGCTCTTGTTGACCAGGTAATGAGACATGTTGTTGCAGTGTTCATAGAGTCTCACGATATAGGTGAGCTCATAGGTCTCGCCCTGCTTGATGGCATTGTCCACAACGAGGTCTTTGATCTCCACGACCGACTTGCCCTGCTCGCCGCGTTGACGATACAAGTCGCTGTATTTTTTCTCCCAATTCTTTCCCGACTCATTGGGCTGCTCATTGAGCAGTGTCTCGGTACCATCGGGCTCGACACGCCACACGCGATAGAATTTGAAGTCGTTTTGCTTGCCATTGATGTTAGGAATGTCACAGGTGAGTGTCAAGTCGACCATGTAGCTTCTTAACGTCAAAGTGTCCTTGTTCTCGATGCGCTTGTAGGGGGCCGACAATGAGGCATCGCTGTGAATGTTGAGCTTGGTGCACGGTGAACTCATGGCAGGCGAGTACTCATACACCTCGTTGTCATTGTCGGGGTTGACGGCAGCCAGGAAGTAGTCGTCGGTCCATCTCATGGCCTCGGGTCCCTCGGGCAGTTCCTCGCCGTTGTAGCCGTTCACGTTGTCACGCAAGTCGATGAGGCCGCTCACCTTCTTACGTGTTTGAACGACTTCGCCCTTGGCATCAAAGTCCCAGATGGTGAACTCGGTGGAACCTCCGGGCAAGGGCATGGCAGAATGGGCGGTGGGTTTTGCCCGTGACACGCATTTCCACTCATTGGCCGACGTGTCATACTTGTAGAGCAAGAACGTGACATCGGTCCATTTCTCAATATAGGTGTAACCCCTGAGGATGTCGTTGGCAAATACTGTCACTTGGTTGGCGGGTTGGGTGTGCAGGGTGTCATCCTCAACGTCTTTCCAGTAGACATCATAGTCCCAAGAATCGAGCAAGTAGTGCTTTACACATTCAACTGGTCCCGAGGGCATCAGGTAGGCGTTGTGATAGTAGGTGTTCGTGAAATAAGAACCAGCGGCAAACTCATAGCCCACAACCCACTCCTGTTCGTTTTGTTCTTGTGCCATCGCGGGTGTAGCAGTCATCAAAATCACACCCAAAACAATTAAAATAGATTTCACAGTATTCACTGCAGAATTAAAATAGGTAATCATCTTAATCCATCAATCAACATATAGCAGAGTCACGCTCCAGAGGGACTCATTACTTATTAATTCTCAAAACAAGAAAAGACTGGAGCGTCATGCCACACGACAAAAATGCGCACCTTAACAGGCGCGAGAAATCACGGACATCATCTTTTCATAACCACAATAAAATCTGCAAGGCAGTGCTCAATAGCAGTGCTCTTGTAAAATCGGCGGCAAAATTACAGTTTTCGATTAACTGAAACAAATAAAATAACTATTATTTTTGATGGGCGATGGGCTTCCAAGCTTACCGAAAACCAGTAAGTGTATAATAGTCAAGATATTGTAACAAAAATGTAGTTTTTGATTTTTGGGGTTTCTGTCCCTATCCGCATTGCCGCGCTTGGGGACTGTGCCTGGATGCGGCCTCGAGAGCACTGGTGATGCCCCCTTTTTAAAAGATGTCGCCCCCTGCCATCCTTCATTTATCTGGAAGGGGCAGGGGGCGTTGATGATGTCTCTTGTTGTCGAGGGGAATCAGTCGTTGAGGATGAGCATGGCGTCGCCATAGGCACCAAAGCGGTACTTCTCGTCGATGGCGACCTTGTAGGCATTCATCGTCTGCTCATATCCGCCAAACGCTGCCTGGGCCATGAGCATGATGGAGTAGGGCATGTGGAAATTGCTCACCAGAGCGTCGCATGTCGTGCACTCATAGGGCGGGAACAAGAACTTATTGCTCCAGCCACCGTAGGGCTTGATGTGCCCGTTCATGCCCACGCAGGTCTCGAAGGCTCGCAGCACCGATGTGCCGATGGCGCACACCCTGTTGCCACCGTCGCGCAGGTTGTTGACCCTCTCGGCCAGAGCGATGCTCACGTCGATCTCCTCGCTGTCCATGCGGTGCTTGGACAAGTCCTCGACATCAATGTCGCGGTAACTGCCCAGGCTGATGTGCATCGTGAGGAAGTCGCGGTCGATGTCGCGTATCTCCATGCGGCGCATCAGCTCGCGTGAGAAGTGCAGACCAGCGGCAGGAACCACAACGGCACCCTCCTTGCTGGCAAAGATGGTCTGGTAGCGCTCGGCATCCTCGGGCTCAGGGTCTCGTGAGATGTAATAGGGCAGCGGCGTGTTGCCCAGGCGGTACAAGTCCTTCTTGAACTGGTCATGGTCGCCGTCGTACAGGAAGCGCAACGTGCGTCCTCGCGAGGTGGTGTTGTCGATCACCTCGGCGACCATCGAGTCGTCGAGTCCAAAGTACAGCTTGTTGCCGATGCGGATCTTGCGTGCGGGCTCCACGAGCACGTCCCACAGCTTGTTGCTGGGATTGAGTTCACGCAGCAGGAAGACCTCGATGCGTGCACCGGTCTTCTCCTTGTTGCCAAAGAGCTTGGCGGGGAAAACCTGAGTGTCGTTGAACACAAACAGATCATGGGGGTCAAAATAGTCAAGTATCTCCTTGAAGATACGGTGCTCAATCTCGTTGCTCTTCTTGTGGAGCACCATCAGTCGCGACTCGTCCCTCACGGGAGCGGGATACGAGGCAATCAGGTCCTCGGGCATCCGGGTGTTGAATTCTGAAAGTTTCATTTTTTCTATCTTTTTTGGTTTCCGATCTATTATTTGATTTGTGAGGTGCGGCGCTGCGGCGTGTCACATTTCTTTTCTTGCTTGCGGGCAGCGTGCTCGGCCTTTAGGCGTGCTGCACGCTCGCGGTTCTCGATGCGCTCACGTTCCAGACGCTTGGCAGCGGCCTGTTCGGGCGAGACATACTGCTCGCCATCCAGCTTCTCGACCAGCTGCTCGAGGGTGAGGCACTTGTCGATGGTCACATCACCCACGCGGGTGCGTCGCAATGCAGTGAGATGTGCACCGCTGCCCAATGCCGCGCCGATGTCGCGCGCCAGGGCCCTGATGTAGGTGCCCTTGCTGCACACCACGCGCAATTGCAAGGTGGGCTCGTCGGGCAATCCGCACTGGAGCACCTCTATCTCATCGATGACGAGGGTTTTGGGGCGCATCTCCACGTCTTGACCCTTGCGGGCCAGCTTGTAGGCCGGCTTGCCGTCGATCTTGCAGGCCGAGAATGATGGCGGCACCTGCTCGATGCTGCCTGTGAATTGCTCTCGCAGCACGCGGTCGATGAGGGCGCGGTCGATGTGTTGCCACTCAAATGTGGCATCGACCTGGGTCTCCAGGTCATAGCTCGGTGTCGTGGCGCCCAGCTTCAGGTCGGCGATGTATTCCTTGACACCGGCCTGTAGCTCATCGATGCGCTTGGTGGCATGCCCAGTGCAGAGCAGCAGCACACCCGTGGCCAGAGGATCGAGTGTGCCGGCATGGCCCACCTTGACCTGACGTGTGCCCAGATGGGTGCGCAGCACGGCACGCACCTTCTTGACCGCCGCAAACGAGGTCATCCTCAACGGCTTGTCGATACAGAATATTTCGCCTTCTATCGGATTTAGCATATTCAAAAGTTATGGATTAATTGTTGACTGATGCCAGTGGGAGGCCACTTGGCATGTCACACACACGCTAATCGACCATCTGTAGCGATTGGCCGCACAGCAACAGAACCATGATGACAACGCCAACCACGATGCGGTACCAGCCGAAGGCTTTAAAGCCATACTTGGTCAAGAAGTCGACAAACCACTTCATGGCGAGCAGGGCCACTATGAAGGCAACCACACAGCCCACGATCAGCACAACGATATTATGGGTCGTGGCCCACTCGGCATTCTCGCTGAACAGATCCACCAGATCCAGCAACGTAGCACCGGCCATGGTGGGGACTGCCAGGAAAAATGAGAATTCAGCAGCCTTGCGGCGGGTGAGATTCTGCGCCATGCCGCCCACGATGGTTGCCATGCTGCGGCTCACGCCAGGAATAACCGATATGCACTGGAACAGACCTATCTTGAAGGCTTTGCGCTCATCGAGCTGCACGTCCTCGCTGCCCTTGTTGAAGATGCGGTCACAGAACAGCATGAACACGCCACCCACTACCAGCATGATGGCAACGACCATGACGCTGTCGAGCAACCAGTCGAGCAGGCCCGATTTCTTGGCGGCAAGTCCGATGACGACTGCCGGCACCACGCCCACCAGGAGCAGCCAGTAGAAGTTCCACTTGTGCTTGAAGCGTTGCCATGGTGTGGAGCCCTGCGGCGCGGGTGTTGGGTCGAGGCGGAAGAAATGCTTCCAATACAGCACCACAACCGACAGGATGGCCCCAAACTGGATGATGAACGTGAAGGCGTGCACAAACGGGTCGCCCTGACCCACACCCAGCAGGTTTTGGGCGATAATCATGTGCCCGGTCGATGAAACAGGGAGGAACTCGGTGAGCCCTTCTACAATGGCAATGATGATTGCTTGCAGCAGATCCATGCTGATATAAAAGATATGTCTTTAGTTGTTATTCTTGTGTTTCGGAGTTGGAGGAGTTGTCCTTCTTGCGGTAGATGATGGCAAATGCCATGAGCACGAAGCCCAGGAAGGCGATGATCGGGCCTGTGGAGACGCGGCTGCTCTCAAACAGGTTCTTGTTGAATGTCTCGCCAACATTGGCATCGCCTGTCATCAGCGCGAAACCGATGACGATCAACAGCAGGCAAATCGCCATGAGGATGAAGTTGATTTTTCCCAGCGGATAGGACACCTTGCCGCCGGCCTTGTTCTCGACTTGAGTTTTCTTTTCTTGTGTAGCCATTAATTATTCTGTCTTATAGGTTTTTGCTTATTCAATAACTCAAGCGGGCTATGCTCTGGCGCATAACACCGCAATTTGATGCAAAATTACAACAACTGGGAGCCTTTGTCAATACTTTGCGATGGTTTTTTTGTGTTTTTAACCTTTTGCAATCACTTGTGGCCGTCATTCATCTCGTCACCAATGCAAAAGTCTTGCGCTAAGGGGTGGTATGTATAAGTATTTGATTTCAAATGATTTATCATTATCGACTTGCTGACGGTAATTGGCTTTGGGTTATGAATAAAAGCCATGAAAACGACAGTCAATCATCTTGGTTTGAATTGATGTTAAGGGGACTTCCTTGAATTACCAAAATGATGGTTTTTAGTGTTGGATGCCTTGGCCGTTTTTCGGCATCTTTTGCCTTACCTCCTTGGACCATAGCTTGCTATGCTCCTGCGAAGTCAATTCAAAATCTACTCGAAAATTTGTGCAAGCCGAACGCAAATGAGCTTGCTCGATTTGCTGCGGTGCAGCCAAATTTATTGAAAATCAATCCAAATGCATTCCAAGCTAATTTTTAGAAGTCCCCTTAAGAACTTTGCGGCTCGGCATGTTGTCACCACTTTTCTGGTCATCATTATTTTTCTTTGTGCCTTGGCGCATGGGGTGTGGCAGAAAATGCGTACCTTTGTGGCCATTTAGTAGAATAGAAAGAGCAAAATCATGGCGATGAAATTGAAATATGATGCCCAGGGCGATGCGCCCAAGCGGCTGTTGTTAGAGACCTATGGCTGCCAGATGAACGTGGCCGACAGCGAGGTTGTGGCCACCGTGATGAAGATGGCGGGCTATGAGACATGCGAGACGCTTGACGATGCCGATGCGATCTTTATCAACACGTGCTCGGTGCGCGACAATGCCGAGCAGCGCATCTTCTCGCGACTGAACCAGCTCAACGCACTGCGGCACAAGCGGCAGCGTCGCCTCATCATCGGCATCATCGGCTGCATGGCCGAGCGCTTGCAGGATGTGCTCATCTCCCAGCACGACGTCGACGTGGTGGCAGGCCCCGATGCCTATCTGGAACTGCCGGCCCTCATCGCACTGGCCGAACAGGGTCAGAAGGCGATCAACACCCAGTTGTCGACCACCGAGACCTATCGCGATGTCATCCCATCGCGCGTGGGAGGCAGCAAGGTGAGTGGCTTCATCAGCATCATGAGGGGTTGCAACAACTTCTGCACCTATTGCATCGTGCCCTACACCCGTGGCCGTGAACGCAGCCGCGAGCCGCAGAGCATCATGCTCGAGTTGCGCGACCTGCAGGCACGTGGCTTCAAGGAGGTGACCCTGCTGGGACAAAACGTCAATTCCTACCTCTACAAGCCCCAGGATGGCGGCGAGCCTGTCGATTTGGCCGCATTGCTGGCTATGGTTGCCCAGGCTGTGCCCGAGATGCGTGTGCGCTTCACTACCAGCAACCCCGAAGACCTGAGCGATGCCATCATCGAGACCATGGCGCGCCACGACAACATCTGCAACCACATCCACCTGCCGGTGCAGAGCGGCAGCAACAAGGTGCTCAAGCTCATGAACCGCAAGTACACCCGCGAGTGGTATCTCGACCGCATCGACCGCATCCGCACTGCCATGCCCGACTGCGGCATCTCGACCGACATGTTCACAGGCTTCCACGACGAGACCGAGGAGGACTTCCAGCTCACCCTCTCGCTCATGCGTGAGGTGGAGTTTGACTCGGCATTCATGTTCAAGTACAGCGAGCGCCCTGGCACGTTTGCGGCCAAGAATCTGCCCGACAACGTCCCCGAGGATGTCAAGATCGACCGCCTCAACCGCATGATTGCCCTGCAGAACGAACTGTCGCTGTGCAGCAATCGCAAGGACGTGGGCAAGACCTTTGAGGTGCTGGTCGAGGGATACAGCAAGCGCAGCTGCGACGACATGTTTGGACGCACGCCCCAGAACAAGGTCATCGTCTTCCCCGCACATGGCGAGAAGCCAGGCGACAAGGTGATGTGCAAGGTTATCAGTGCATCGAGTGCGACCCTCAAGGGCGAGCGATGCATGTAATCGCATGACAATTGTGCAGTAAACCATTAACTATAAACTTTAATTTTGAAATAATGACTTTTGCCAACAAGAGTAACGAGATATTTGATCGGGTGGTAGGGCTTTATCATGACACCGATGATGTGGATGCCGTGTTCAATAACCCGTTTGATGCCCAGGACATCGATGGCAAGCTGGCATGCAAGTGCTGGATCGATGCCGTGCAGTGGCATCTCGAGGACATCATCCGCGACGAGATGATTGATCCCGTCGAGGCTCTTGCCATCAAGCGCCGCATCGACCGCAGCAATCAAGACCGCACCGACTTGGTGGAGGAAATCGACTCCCACTTCCGTCAACTGTATGCTGGTGTCACTGTGTTGCCTGGCGCGACGATCAACACCGAGAGCCCGGCATGGGCCATCGACCGGTTGTCGATCCTGGCCCTCAAGATATGGCACATGCGTGAGCAGACACTCCGCAACGATGCCGACCACGAGCACATCGCCAGGTGCCAGGCCAAGCTTGATGTGCTGCTCGAGCAACGGGCCGACCTCACGACTGCCATCGACCAGCTGCTCGATGACATCGCTGCCGGACGCAAGTTCATGAAGGTCTATCGACAGATGAAGATGTATAACGACCCCGAGACCAACCCCGTCCTCTATGGCAAGAAGTGACGTGCCGCCCCGCAATGTGCTGGTCATGCGCTTCTCGGCACTGGGCGATGTGGCGATGACCATCCCGGTCCTCTATCCAGTGTGCCGTGCCAACCCGGGCACGCGCTTCATCATGCTCACCAAGCCGTGGCCGGCATCAATGTTCCAGGATCGGCCCGATAACTTGATGGTGCTGGGCATCGATGTCAGCAAGGACTATAAAGGGGTGACGGGGCTGATCAGGCTGGCTGCTCGATTGCGCAAGCAGTATGATATTGATGCGGTTGCCGATCTCCACAATGTGCTGCGCTCTCGCGTGATCGACCTGTGCATGAGGCTCGCCGGACTGCCTGTCGTGATCCTCGACAAGGAACGGTCTCGACGCAAGGCTCTCATCACCCATCGCTCGTCGCAGCCAGTCACACCCACCATCGACCGTTACCGCAACGTGATGGCCCGGCTGGGCCTGGATGCCCCCGACAATTTCACCCGCTTGTATGATGGCAGGCAACTGCCCGTGAGTCCCATGGTGCCCGCCAAGCAGCCGGGGCAGCGCTGGATCGCCGTCTCGCCGTTTTCGGCCCACCAGGGCAAGTGTTACCCGCTCGAGTTGATGGCTCAAGTGGTGGCAACGCTCAGCAAGAGGGACAATTATTGGATTTTCCTCATGGGAGGTGGCAAGGAAGAGAAGATCGCGCTCAGGCCGCTTGCACGCGACAACCGTCATGTCATCTCGATGGCCGAGGTCAAGCATGGCTTTGCCGACGAGTATGCTCTGCTGGCCAAGTGCGACCTCATGCTCACCATGGACTCGGCCAACATGCATCTGGCCTCGCTCATGGGCCTCAAGGCGGTGACCATCTGGGGCGCGACGGCTCCGCAGTGCGGGTTCCAGGGGTTTGGGCAGGATGCTGCGACCGACATCTGCCTGGACATGGCGTGCCGCCCGTGTTCCATCTATGGCGAGAGGCCGTGCCGTTATGGCGATTACAGGTGCATGGCTCGCATCGACCCCGAGGTCGTGGTGCGCCGTGTGGTCACAATTGTGGAGTCAGGTTGTGAATAATTGTCGGATTGTTGCACAGTTTTCCGATTTTTTATAACTTTGCCATGCAAATTATGACTAATCCAGTGCAATATGTCTAACGAAAAGAAACCTTTGCGCAATGTGCTCGTCATCCGCTTGTCGGTTTTGGGCAATGTGGCCATGACCATACCCGTCCTGTACCCTGTGTGCAAGGCCAACCCTAACACGCGTTTCATCATGCTCACCAAGCGATGGCCGGCATCGATGTTCCACGACCGTCCTGCCAACCTCAAGGTGGTGGATTTTGATGTCAAGGAAAATCACAGCGGCCTCATTGGACTGTTGCGGCTGGCGGCACAGCTGCACAAGCTCTATGACATCGATGCCGTTGCCGACCTGCACAATGTGTCGGGCACTTGGGTCATTGATGCCTACATGAGGGCACGGGGGGCTCAGATCGCGCGCCTTGATCGTGAGAAGGCCAAGCGCCGGGCTCTTGTCAACCACAGGTCCGACACACCGTTAACTCCCATTCACGACCGTTACCGCAACGTGTTCAAGCAACTGGGGCTGGAGGCTCCCGACAATTTCACGCGCCTCTATGATGGGTGGGACTGGCCATCATCTCCCATCGTTCCCGCCAAGGAGTTAGGGCAGCGCTGGATTGCCATCTCACCATTCTCGTCTCACCGCAACAAGGCCTATCCGCTCGAGCTCATGGAGCAGGTGATCGCACAGCTCAGCCAGCATGAGAATTACTGGATTTTCCTCATGGGGGGCGGCAAGGTCGAGAAGATTGCCTTGAGGCCCATCGCACGCAAGTATCAGCGCGTGATATCCATGGCCGAGGTCAAGCACAAGTTTATCGACGAGTATGCGCTGCTGGGCCGCTGCGACCTTGTCCTCACCATGGAGTCGGCCAACATGCACCTGGCTTCGCTGGTCGGCACTCAAGCCATGACCATCTGGGGCCCCACATCGCCCGCTTGTGGCTATCTGGGCTATAATCAGGTGGTCGAGGACGACATTCAGCTCGATATGGACTGCCGGCCTTGCTCCATCACGGGTGACAAGCCTTGCAAGTATGGCGACTACCGTTGCCTCAAGAATATCTCTCCCGACGATATCGCGCGTCGTGTCGTTGCTGCCGTCGAGGGGAATGCACAACAACACATCAAAGCCACCAGGACCGACATCGCTCGCCGTGGGGCTCAACACACCATTAATGATTAACTGATGAAAAGCATTTTGATTACTGGCGCCGGTGGTTTCATCGGTGGCTTCCTTGTCGAGGAGGCCCTCAAGCGCGGTTTTGACACATGGGCTGCCGTGCGGTCTTCCACGAGCCGTGAATTCCTCACCGACGAGCGCATCCATTTCATCGAGCTCGACTATGATGACCAGGATCGCCTCGAGGAGACCTTGCGTGATCACATGGGCGAGTGGGGACGGTGGGACTACATCGTTCACAACCTGGGCGTGACCAAGAGCACCAACTACCTGGACTTTGAGCGTGTGAACTATGGCTACTTGCGGACTCTGGTCGATGCCCTGCGTGCGACTGAGATGACTCCCGATGTGTTCTTGATGATGAGCAGCCTGAGTGTCATGGGGCCTGGCGACGAGAAGGGCTACAAGCCCTTTGTGGCTACCGACGTCCCCTTGCCCAATTCCTATTATGGCGTGTCCAAGCTCAAGGCCGAGACCTATTTGCAGTCCATCGAGGGCTTCCCGTTCACCATCTTCCGCTGCACGGGAGTCTATGGGCCGCACGAGCGCGACTATTATCTCATGATCAAGAGCATCAAGCGCGGATTTGACTTCAGCGTGGGCTTTGAGAAGCAGATGCTCACTTTCATCTATGTCAAGGATCTGGCGACGGCCGTGGTCGATGCCCTGCAGCGTGGACCGTTGCGCAAGGCCTATTTCATCAGCGAGAATCGGGCCTACACCCAGCAGGAATTCCGCAAGATCGTCTGTGAGGAGTTGGGCAAGAAGCATGTCTTGCCCGTGACGTGCCCGCTGTGGGTTGTCAAGGTGGTGTGCAATGTCGCCGAGTGGATCGGCAAGGTGACGCTCAAGCCCAGCACCCTCAACCGCGACAAGTTCAAGATCCTCAAGCAGCGCAACTGGCAGTGCGACACGTCTCTCGCACAGCATGATTTCAATTTCAATCCTCAATATTCGCTGCGTGAGGGCATCCGTGAGGCCATCGCCTGGTACCGCAGTGCTGGTTGGCTGTGATGCGTCCCGTTTTCCTCATCGGTTACATGGGCTGCGGCAAGACCACGCTGGGCCAGGAACTCGCACGGCACATGGGGCTGCGATGCATCGACCTCGATGAGTTCATCGAGGGGCAGCAGGGACAATCCATCGTCTCGATCTTCAACAGGGTGGGGGAGGCGTCCTTCCGCAGCTTGGAGACCCGTGCCTTGCAGCAGGTGGCCGCTTTGAGCGATGTGGTCATCGCTTGTGGCGGCGGCACGCCGTGTCACAGTGGCAACATCGACTTGATGAATGCTGCTGGCACGACCGTCTGGCTCACAACACCTCCCGAACGCATCGCCGCTCGCCTCCTTCTCCCCGAGCACAAGGCCAAACGCCCTAAAATCTGCAACTTGCCGCCACAGCAGGTCTTGCCAATGGTCAAGCGTGAACTTGCCGAGCGCGAGGTTTTCTATCGCCAAGCCCAACTCCACTTCGATTCCACCGACATCGAGACCGCGCAGGCCACCCAACGCACGGCGCGTCGTTTAGCCCGCCTGCTCACACCTTGACCCGACTCGATGGGCCGAGGCTGCAAAATCATCAAATAAAATTTTAATCCACTTTAAAAAGTCCCGCACGGTGACTCTGTCTCCGAATTAATCGAATTAAACTAATCTTTTGCTGACACGCGCATGTCTAATTCGATCAATTCGGACTTTTTTTTCGTGGGCCACTTTTTAAAGTGGACTCAAATTTTAAGTTTCGAAAGTTGATAACTTTCTCAAGGATTGCGGCTTTCGGCGTGTGTCAATGCGGAAAACAGGACAGGTTATCGGCTGTGGGTAAAGCAAGCCCCGTGCGGCACCTGGACGGTGCAAGCACGGGGCTTGGTATCGTGGCATCAAGGATGCCGCAGGCTATCATCTGGTGCCAGTGAGCACATTGTTGATGAGCATCGTCACGTCGGCAATGTCAAGATCGCCGTCGCCATTCACATCGGCAATGCTCATGTCGGTCTCGGCTCCAGTGAGCACATAGTTGATGAGCATCGTCACGTCGGCAATGTCAACATCGCCATCGCCGTTCACGTCGCCAATCTTGATGGCCGAGATCACTACCCAGCTCGAGCCGTTGAAGCGGTAGGGGTTCCAGTTCTTGGCTGCGGCAGCAGCGGCATGGGTGCCGGTGAACACGTTGTTCTCGTTAGTGTTGTACAGGACGTTCAGCGTGCCCTTGCTGGAACTGGAGCAAGTGGGCAGGCTGTTCACCAGCGTGGTCATGCCCGCACTGGTAAACATATTCTGTTGGCACTCAATATTAAATAGCGATGGGCAACCCTGCACATAGAGCGACGTCAATTTATTGCCATTGCAGAAAAGTTGAGCCAGACTGCTGCAACCTTGCACGTTAAGAGATGTGATCTGATTGCCACCGCACATTAACTGTGTCATTGCTGTTTTACCCGACACGTTGAGTGAGGTCAGTTTGTTGTTACTGCAACTCATCTCATGTAACTTGGTATTGTTGGTCACGTTGAGTGATGTCAACTGGTTGCCGCCGCAGTAGAGGGCCACCAGGTTAGTCAGCGCCGACACATCCAGCGAGGTCAACTTGTTGCTGTGACAAAACAGATTGGTAATCGCCGTATTGCCGCTCAAATTAAGGGAAGTCAGATTGTTGTCGGAGCATCTGAGCCTGGTCAGCGCCGGGCAGTCGTAGATGTACAGAGTGGACAACTGGCTGTTGTTGTTGATATAGGCTGTGGTCAGATTTGGATTGTTGTAGGCGTTTACACTGGTCAATTTACTCTTATTAGTCAGCGTGAGCGAGGAAATCTTGGTGTTGTGGCAACTCAGAGTTTCCAGGTTGGGCAAGTTGTTCACGGCACTCAGGTCGGTGATGGCTGTGCCGTAGCAGATGAGGTTTTTCATCGCCGTGCAGTTCGACAGATAGGAAATGCTGGACAGGTTGCTGTTGGGGGCACAGTCGAGATAGGTCAGTGCCGTGCAGCCCGACAGGTCGAGCGTGGAGAACTGGTTGCCGTAGCAGCGCAGTTCCTTGAGCGCTGTGTTGCCCGTCACATCGAGCCTGGTCAAGGCATTATTTTGGCAGTCAAGCCTGGTCAACGCCGTGCATCCGTAGATATGAAGTTGGGACAACTTGCTGTTTCCGGTAATCGTGGCAGTGGTCATCGACGTGTTGCCATTCAGGCTAACGTAGGTCAGGTTGGACTTGCTGGTCAGCGTGAAACTCGTGAGTTTGTTGTTGTGGGCGAACAGGTACTCCAGGTTGTTCAGCGAGTTGCAGACGCTCAGGTCGGAGAATTTGCAGTAATAACAGTACAGAGAGGTCAGTGCTGTGCAGTCAGACAAGCCCGTGATGGTGGACAGGTTGGAATTGCCGTAGCAGAGCAGTCCCTCGAGCGCTGTGTTGCCCGTCACATTGAGCGATGACAAGTTATTGCTGTAGCAGGCGAGTATGGTCATCGATGTGCAGTTCTGGCACTGGAGCTCGGTCAGGTTGGGCTTGTTGGTCGCCCCCAGGGTGGTGAGCTTGGTGCTGTAGCAGAGCAACCTTTTGAGTTTGGATAGGTTGTCCAGCGAGAGCGAGGTGATGCCTGTGCTGTAGCAGATGAGGTCCTCCAGGTTG
>Ga0247611_10002376_pt1 | contig 30511 bp, 47 predicted proteins | sample 177DNAGHGhighgp2_FD_192422 | JGI IMG/M metagenome (GOLD analysis project Ga0247611, IMG submission 192422) | Sheep rumen microbial communities from Palmerston North, Manawatu-Wanganui, New Zealand - 1770 DNA GHGhigh gp2 | ecosystem: Host-associated > Mammals > Digestive system > Stomach > Rumen... | reverse complement strand
AAACGAGCGAATTGCGTTCCATATACCGACGCAGCGTCTTTTCGCATACTTTCGTCTTGCGTGATATTTTCGCTTTACTCCAACCCTTTTCTCGCCATTTCTCAATCTTTTCTCTGTATGGGTCCAGTTTGTGATGTTTCGTCTTGCTGCCTTTCGGTCGGCCCAATACAACCCCAAGCGATTTCCGGTATGCCAACGCCTCTTTCGTCCTCGCCGAAATCATATCCCTTTCGATTTCCGCTGCAAGCCCAAACGCAAATATCAACGCTTTGCTCTGCAATGAATTGTCCAGCGTGAAATTTTCCTTGACCGAATATACCTCAACGCCCTTGTTCAACAAATCTTCCAGTATCCGAAAAAGCATAAAAAGACGGCGGCCCAATCGGGACATCTCTGATATGATTATGATGTCGCCGCTTTTGGCTCGCCGCAATAATTTTCCAAGGTTGCGTTGGTCCGGTTCTTTCGTTCCGGATACACGGTCAATGATATATCGGTCGATTCGCAGGCCCAGTTTTTCCGCTTTCAAATCAACGCCTTGACGCTGATTCTGCTCGTCCTGTATGGTTGTCGAAACACGCAAATACGCATATATCATCTCTCATTTCCCGTCCCCCTCGGTTCTTGTTCGTGATATATTATCCGTTCACTGGGTGATGTGCTGTTTCCCATTCTTCGTATGTGGCCGGATTCTGTTCCCACCAATCTTGGCCCTTGGTATAATCACGCAGATACTGGCGATATTCCGCATAGGTCGCTTTTTCTTCCGCTGTAAATGGTGCGTCGGGCAACTGTGTGAAATCGTAATGCTGCAAATATGCGTCACGGGTTGCTCGGACCTGTTCTTCTTTTTCTTCCTGCGTTGGTTCCGGTGCTGGTTCCGGTTGTGGGATTTCTTCGTATGTCCAAGCACCATCGACGAATCTTACACGATAGCCCTCTTTTTCAGGCAATGGTTCGTCCCATGTTGCGTGTGCTGGCAATAAATATACAAATTCGCCTTTGCGTTTGCTTTCCAACGGGTCGATTTGGCAATTCTTTTCGCCGGTGTAGTATCCGTTGTCGTCATATCCGTATGCTATCATTTGTCGCTCCTTTCTGTTGCTGCGTATATGATACAACTATCAGATAAAAAAGTCAAACGGGGTCGGGCCACTTGACATTTGTTTTTCTTTTCGGTATAGTTTTTCATACAGCGTTTGTTTTCCAGACGTTCTGTTTGTTCAATGGAAAAAGCGGCCTCCGGATAACTGGGCCGCTTTTTTCGATTTATGATGTCGATTATTCTTCGTTCTTGTATTCATTGACGCTGCGTGCAAATGCTCGACGGAGTTCGGTCTGTTGGTCTTCCAAAACTTTGACCGCTTTTTCCAATGCGTCGTGTTCGATAATCATTTTCTCAAACTCTGATTCGTGATGTATGGCCCAGTTTGTCATGAATAACAATATCTCGGTATCGTTCCATAAATCAAGATTGCAGCGTATCCAGTTCGGATTTTCCTTTGCGTTGCAAACCGTCAATCCGTATATCAAACGGTCGCTGTCGGTGCGTTCTTCCCAGTCCGTGTCCGCCTGTGCGGTCAAGGTATATTTCGGCGATAATTTGAATACGATGTGGATATATTTCGATTCTTCGTCTGCGGTTCCGGTAATCTCGAACGAATATCCGCAACCGGCATATCTTTCTTGTATTTTATCGGCAAGTTCTTTTTTTGTGATACTCATTTTTTTTCCTCTCTGTTCTGATTGTTTTTTTTCAATGGGGTGGGGCAGGTTCGTTCAATGTCGGAGAAAACATCTTGAACAATCAAAAGTGGAAGGAATAAATCCTGCCCCTGTATGCGTCCCCCATTATTCCTCATTGTCCTTGTTTGCGTCAAGGGCAAATTCAGGAATCTCGTCTTCGATGACCTCGGCCTGTGCGTCTGTCGCCTCCGGTTCTGTTTCCGTTTCGGCGTCCGCTGCCAATGCCACCGCTTTATATCTTTCTTCCGGTGCGATGTCCGGATTGACCGGAACATCGACTATCTGATGTCCTTTGCGGAAATCTTCGTCGTCAATGTCCAATACTTTTTGCATTTCCGGCGATAATGGCAACCATTTCGATAATCTGCGAAATACTGTCTTTTTCGCCATTTCGTCGTAATCCGTGACCCAAGGTCCGCAGTTTGCTGATTTGCTGCGGCGGCGTATCTTGTCGATGTCGCTCTTGCTCATAACCTCGCACTTTTTCGTCCCGTCCTTGAATGTGACGATTGCGTAATATGCGTATGCTTGGCCCCTGTCCCTCTTAAAGTCGATTTTATGCTTTTCGATTTGGCCGACGTTGTAATCAAATTCGTCGTTTTCGCAAACTTTGTCGGCGTGTATGTTGCTGATTTTTCCGGAACGCATAGCCAGTTCCGCAATCCCTTTGTAGTCGATTATCAACTGGACCTCGTTCTTGTATGGTATCAAATACGCACGGCGTCCGTCCGGTTCGATTCCAAGTTCGGCACATTTCATAAATTGTTCCGATACTGATAATCTTCCCTCTTTGGTCATTATCGCTGCGGCCAGTTTCGGATTCTTTCGCAGGCAAGTCAATGCAACTCGTGCGAATCTTTCCGGCGTGCATACCTTTGGCAATACCAAAGTCCAAGATTCTTTCAATTTGTCAATGAATACCGCTGCCGTATCTGTCGGCTTTGTCGCAACTGCGGTCTGTTGCGTTTCAACGATTTCAGTCGTCATTGTTTTTTCCTTTCTTCTGTTTGTTCAGAAAATGGCAACCCTGCCACTTTACAGGGTATATTTTATACTATTATGATATAGATGTCCAGCGTTTTTTTCAGTTTTTTTGTGTAAAACAGATTGCGATAAAATATACACAAACAGTTTAGATTATATTCTGATATAAACTATGCCAAGAATGTCCCTTGGTCCATTGGTGCCATTTCTTGCCCGTAAAATCCAAACACCTCGTCCGGTGGGATTATTTTATAATTGACGTTCACGCCGGCTGGTCGTGGCAGGAATCCGTCAAGATTTATGATTGCCAATTCTTCCGCCGTCGGTGTGTAATAAAATACAAGGTTTATGCTCATATCGTTGTAATCGACGACGAACACCGCCTTGTTCGGAAACAGATAATTCAGATACTGATTTATCGACGGCACGGACCCGTTGCTGTTCATCAACATCAGGCGGCCCTTGATAACCGTCCGATACTGGTCGTCCGTGAATTGTATCGTCTGCCCTTGGTCGATGTATTCCGGTCGTGATACGCCCAAGAACGCACCCCATAAATTCAGACCAAATGTTGTCGCCGTGTCGATGTTGAATACGGTTTTCGTCCATTTGTCCCAAAAGTCCGAAACGGCTTTTTTGTAGAATTGCTGTTTCTTGCTCAAAAGTCCTTTCAACCGTGTGGCTGCGTCGTATTGCCATAGAAAGCAATCGTTCAACCCTTTCAATTCATAATCGACATCGTATTTCTTCGCCATTTTACACCACCGTCACTGTTATATTTGATTCTGATATTGTGTAGATTTGGGCCACGGTGCAGGTCAATTCTGCTGCTGCCGGTGTTCCCCCGTGCAAACAGATATTCACGCTCTTGATGTATATCTGCGGTATCTTTTCGGATACTGCGGCCCCGATTTCATACGGGCTGACGTTCTGTCCGATTTTTAATCCGTCCACGCCGGCGATTTCGCCGTTCGCCCATGATTCGATTGCGTCTTTGACCGCTTGTTCCAAATCGCTCCCTGTGTATGTATTTTGTGCGACCTCGATTTCGACGTCAAATGCCAGTTGTTCCGGTCGATTGAATATAACCGGATAATTGACCCCGTATGCTCCGTCCGGAACATTGACCGTGACGGCTTGGTCTGTGATAGATGTATATCCGCTCCCTGACGATTTCTTGTGTAATATCGCCGCTGCGACGTCGTAATCTGTGCCGCCGTCCACAACAATCAAAATACTGTGGGCCGGTATGCTGATTCCGTCGTATGTTATCGCTTGGCTCGTGCCGTTGTCATATACAAACGACGATTTTACATTTTCAACCTGATTTAATGCTCCACGGATACTTTGTATCAAGGAATTGCCGTTGTATCTCGTGTTCTTGATTCTCTGTTTGTATGCCAAATCCGATTCGATGTTCTGTCCGATTTGTGCTGCGGCCCCATTATCCACGGATTCCCAACCTATGATTTGCGATACAATGCTCGTCAAACTGTTGGTCGCACAAGGGATTTCGCCCAATTCTTCCGCCAAGAAATATGTTGTCGTGCTGCCGCCTGCCGGTATCGTGGTATCGTTTTCGCAATAAAATCGGTCGCCTGCGGTGGTTTCCGCAATGCTGCCGGCTGGTATGATTGTATCCTGAACGCCCGTCACGGTTGCCAAAACTCGTGTCCTTGTGGCCCCCAAGCGTGATACCCCATAGAAAGCACCGATTCCGTCCAAGTATTGTCCGGTCGCATAGTCGATGTTGATTTGATTCGCAATCAACGCACATAATCCGACGGCCTGTTGCCGTGCCAATGCCTCCATTTCAATCAGGCGGCCCTGCGGTGTGCTGGCCGATAAATCCAAGTCCGAACCAAAGACGGACATATATTCGTTCTCGACGTCGGTCTTGACCTCGTCTGTATCCGGAACGATTATTCCTTGTTCTGTATTGTATTCGTATAAATCCGCCATTTTGCCGGCCTCCTTTTTTATCCTCTCAATGTTCCTGTGCCGTATTCGGTCAGGATTTCCATTTCGTATGAAAGTATGTTGTTTTCGATTTTGGAACGCATTTCATTGACCCTGATAACGCCCTGCACTTTCTCGGCCTCTTGTATCATATATCCCTCCCATACTGATACATCGGGCGATTGTATCTGCAAAATTGTTTCGAAATACGGAACGCCAATCGTGGTGTCCAGTTGTATTTCGCCCTGTAATGTCCGCAAAGCGTTCGCAACGACGTTCAATACCGCCTGAACATCTGTTCGGGTGGCAATGTTGTGGTATCCGTCCAAGAATAAATCGTTCGTATTTGAATCTGTCGCAAATGTTATCATGTCGTCGGACTCCCCGTCTTGCCTTGTATCGTTCCACCGGTGTGAATATGCGACTTGCCGCTGAATGTGGCTGCGATAACATCGGTCGTGCCGGTAATCGTGCCGGTCGCCGTCAGGTCGCCCGTGATATTCACGTTCCCTGTGATTTCTGTTTCTGCTGTTATTTTACAACTGGACGCCGTAATTGTCAAATTGGAGCATTCTGCCTTGATGTCGCCTCCGGTCTTGATTTCCACCAAGCCGTCGGATAGTGCAATCTTCGTGCTGCCGTCCAGCGTTTGTATCAAGAACGCATTTGTATCGCTGCCGGATACTGTGAATCCCTTGACCTTGTCCGGTATGAAAAATCCAAACGCCAATTTGTGTGTCCGGTATGTATTCGGATTCGATACTTTGAGCGATTGTTTGAATAATGTGATGTCCCTATCGCACGCAATAATCCACCCCGTGTCGCCTGCTTTGAGCGGTGTTGATATAACTATACCACCGCCCCCGAAAATATGCACGGGGAGCGTGATATTCGCTCGCTGCGACGCCTCGCCGTCTGTCGATACGGTCTTGATTGCTGGTGTGACGACAACCGTATTCGCCGACCGGTCGTGTGATACAACCACCGCCGGCAAACAATTTTCCAGCGTGAGCGAATAGTTTTTCAACACCTCTTCAAGTATCCCAGCCATAGAAAACTGATTGGAGGCGTTGTAATTCGGGGTCTGTGCATTATTCGTCTGCTTTGACATTGCGTATCCTCCTCGCCTTGATTTCCGTATAGAACTCGTTGCCACGCAAATCGCCGCTGTGTTTCAGTTCGTATATGTAGTATTCGCCGCAGGCCGACGGTATGATTGTCGATTCCAAATATATTTTCTGCCCAATCTTGATTGTGTTATCCAGTAATACTTGACACTCAACCCCGATTGCGTCCGGTTTCGGTATTCCTATCAGGCCCGATGTTTCGTCGATACGGCGAATCCCGATGTCCGTTCTTGGTTGCCCTTGGTCCTGAACGACCAGCACCCCGTCGTCTTCGTATGCTATGATGTCGCCGAGTTCGTTCAATTCTTTGATTGCTTTCGTCTTGCCGCCTGTGTATTCGAAATCCGATATTGTCTTCGTCGATGTCGCCATGTAATTCAGCGATAGATTCAGGAATCCGGCCACGGCCGCACATACATTTTTGATTGGCTGCGTGCCTTGCACAACCGTGCTGATTGGTGTTCGGGCGTTGTAGTATCCGGATAATGCTTTACATTTCAGCCAGCGGTCCGGTCCGTTGGTCGGGCGTGCCTCCACGATGTCGCCGTCGAATATCAACGATATGCCGGTATCTTCGTATCCGGCGAATATGCGAACCCGTTTGTGTTGCCCAATGGCAATGAATTGACTTGTGTATGTCGTCAGGTATTCGATGTCTTCGGCCGCCAAATTGCAGATGTCGATGTCCGCCTTGTTCATAACTGCGGACGCAAGTTTTTCCACCGAGAACTTGACCTCGATTCCGTCCAGTTCTTTCATGCCCTCTTTGGTGTCAAACTGTATAATGATTCTTCTATTTTTCATCTTGCTGCAATTCCTGTAATTCTTCGTCCGTCATATAGACGAGTTGTTGTGTGATTCCAAATTGTGTGTAATGTGGATATGAACCGTCTATCGAATAGAATACGAAATTGCCGCCCTGCGTGAGATATTTGTATGGTATGATTGGAACATTCGGGCAAACACGAATTGCTCTCTTCACGACCGTGTCGTCGATTGTGATGTCCGCCAATGTGATTCCGTGAAATGTCCGGAGTTTGATTGTGTATCTTTTCCCGTCGATTTCTTTCTCGAACTCTTGATTCGGTAATTGCTGCACGTCAATTTGTATCATATCAGAATAGCCCTCCAATCGCTCCGGTGACGGCGTTCTTGCCTTGTTTCAAGATTGACACCCGTTTTTTGCTGTTGGTTGCGTTGTCGCCCACTTTCTTCGTCGAGGCGTTTTCAGCGTTTTTCAATTTGTTCGCTGCCAGTTTGATATATTTCGGTTCGACCTCTTTGACCTCCTTGAAATGCAAATCGAATATAATCCGGTCAAAGTTTTCCGGTTTTTCTTCGTGTGGCAGGCCCTGTAATACCATATCCGAATACCAGCCGGCTTTCGTCTTGATACGCAGTTTCGGCGATTCTTCGTATATCTGTCGCAGTTCTTTATACACCGACCGATATATGTAATTCGGTAATGATAATCTGATGTCGATTTCAACCGGATTGAATATCTTGTGGTCCGTGATAACCGCTCCGGATTCAATCGGGTGTTCGCATAGTTTCGAATCGTCAATAACATTGCACGACATTATACTTGACGACAATAGAAAATATCCGGCCAATACCTCTTTCGGCCCTTTGTATATTGCCACCGTTTTTGTATCCGTGGCAAGGCCGATGACGTTCAATGCAAGGTTGAATGATAGAAAGTTCATGCGACGTTCCCTCCGGTTGTTTGCGGTATGATATAAGACATTTGACCGTTCAATTCGTTTCCGATGTCGCCGGCGATACTCATTGCGTCGGTCGCCTGTGTATTTATGGTCATATTGTCAATTCGCAAAGAATTGTTTCCGTTGTTGTTGATTGGCGACATATTCGCCGCTGTGGATAGTGGCGTTTGTGTGGCCTGTATCGTTGTGATACCTTGTTCAACGATTTTTGTTTCCTCTGTATCCTTTCCGCCGATAAATGGAATCCACCGTTTGATTTTTTCCCATTTTTTCAATATCCAATCGAATACGCCTGTGATTGTGGCGATAATGCTATCCCATACGCCCTTGAAAAAGTCCCCGATTTTTTCGCCGAGGCCAACAAGGAAATGCCAGAAATCAACAAATCCTTGGATAAGGTCGCCGATACAGGATTCGCCGCCCTCCAAGAATGTCATAAAATCATCGACCAACAATCCGATTGCTGCTCCGACCGCTGCGATAGCCAATACCATGAGCCAAAATGGTGCCGTGGCGATTATGCTTTTGATTGCGATAACTGCCAACGCTGCCGATATTGCCGCCAAGAATCCCAAAACAAATCCCTTGTGGTCAGAAAGGAATTGAAAGAATTTGGATACCACGTTCATTATCTTGGTAATAACTGGCAACAACGCCCTTGATACTGTGGCCCATACCTGTGCGAGCGATTGTTTCAAATCTCGCAGGGCCATTTGGAATTTGCGGCTGTTCTCGATGTCTTCCGGTGTATAAATTGAAAACTTTGACGCTTTTTCAAGTTCGGCGGTCAGATTTGCGACGCCGCCTTGTAGTAATGCAATCGTGGAGGGGTCAAGTCCAAGTTTCCGCCCAAGGTCCAGTTGCTCGGCGTGGCCCAGCGATTCCATACGGCGTGCGATGTTGTATAACATCTCTTCGCCGGTCGCCAGTCCGTTTTTGCCATGCACGCTGATTCCATATCTGATTGCGGCCTCTTGGATTGCACCGCCCTTGCCGAATCGCAAATCTTGCATTTGCTGATTCAGATTTGAAAGGGTGGAGGCAGCGGAGGACAGACCACCCCCATAATTTTGGAGTGCGATTCCGTATCTTTCCAACTGTTCCGCACCCACGCCGGCGTTGTTCGCCATAAGCAACAAATCCTCCCCACCGCCGGCAAATTGAAATACCTCTGATAGAATCTTCTTGAATCCGAAATATGTGCTGATAAGTCCTGTCACGGATTTCGCCAGTTGAGCGTTTTTCTTGACAAGGTTGTCGTTCGATTCGCCGAGTTTATCCGCTGCACCCTTGGTTTCTTTTTCCGCTTTGGTCAAGCCGGCCAATTCGCCAGCGACTTTTTTTGCTCCCTGCGTTTCGAATAAAAATGAAAATACGCTCGCCACACTCATTTCTTCTTCCTTGATTCTTCGATTGCTCGATATTCATTATACTTTGGAACGATGTCCGCCTCCCATATCACGAAAGCGTCTTCCAGCGAATATACGGTCCTCAATTCGTTGAGGGTTGCTTTTCCGCTGCTGATAATCGTCCCAATAAGGTCGTCAATATTTCTGAACCTTTCTGCATGGCCCGTTTCTCTAATGCTGCCAAGAAAGCCGAGGCGGTGCCATCTTGAAAAAAACTATAATTATACAGGAACATTTCCCGTTCCAATAAAATCAGCGTTTCGGCGTCGGGGACGTGATTATCCACGAGCGATTGCGTCTTCAATTCGATATTGCTCCCGTCTGGCAGAACGACCGCCGTGTATGATAGCAATTTCAACATTATTTCTTGGCTGACGGCATAGTCGCCGATTTTTGGAATGTTTGATGTGGGATACTTGAATAATACCTCCCTGCCGACGGTTGCCGGCAGTTTAGAGATAATGTATTTCTTGCCCCTGATTTCAATTTCTTTTGGTTCAATCATAGTTTGTCCTCCTTTCTATGATTTAGTTCAGTTTGTTTTCAAAGACAAATTTGTATGGTTTTGATTTGGTCTTGCCGCTGGACGCAATGCTGTTCATTGGGATACCTGAAACGATTGCCCCGTTGCTCAACATCTTTGTGGTCCCGTCCGGATACTTTGCGACCAATGTAATGACGTCCTTGTATGATTGCTTGCCCTTTGCGACACGGTTTGCGTCAAACAAGATTGCCAAGTTTTTATCGTCGTCGGTGTCCGGTATGACGTTCAAAGTCAATTCGATTGCTTTCGGTGCACGCCATATAACCAAATCCCCGTTCACGCCCATACCCCATTCGGCGATTTGCAATTCCGGCAAATCCAATGGGTCGGCGTCGTCGGCAAATGCAGTGATTTTCACGCCGGCTGGAAATGTCGGTGCGGCAATCACTGTGATTTCGATTCCTGTTCCTGATACATCTTTCATATCTTCCTCCGTTGGTTTAGATTAAAATATCCGAGCCGGTGACCTTGCGTATGCTGTCGCCTTTCCCGTATATGAACTGATAGTCGATTTTGTATTCTGTCAGGCCGCTTTGTGCGTTCTGATATTCTTCGACGCTCACGGACAGATAGCAACCGTTCGCCTGAACTTCACGCCATGCGTCTTCGTCGGCTGTCAATGATGTGATGTATGCTTTCTGTGTCGTGTTCAGATTCTTGCCGGCCTGAACTGTTCCGTTCATCTTGGCCTCTTCGATAACTGCCCCCATAACGCCACGGGCTGTATTGCTGCCGTCTGCGTTTGCTGGTAATTGTTTCAAGGCAATCAACAGATTCAGAAATTCGGTCGCAAATGCGTCTTTCAACCACATTTCGTTCCAATATACGCCGATGTCGGAAATGTCGCCCTGTAATACGCCTCTTTGATAGAATGCGATATTCTTTCCGGCTTGCTGTGTGGCACCGAGATAGTTGATTTTCTTTGCGTCGTATCTGTCGGCCATTGCATCGTCGGTGACGGTTGGTGTTTCCGCATTAAATTGGTTGAACATAAAATTGGTCGCCGCCGCTGGTCTGCTGTAATTTATGCAGGCACCGATTGACATCGGCATAAAATGTGCGTTGTCGCCGGCCACGCCCAAAGTCAAGCAAGCACCGTTTTTGCCTTTGCAGGCCTCCGCAAAATCGCTGTAATTCGATTTTGTGCAATGCTGGCTGTATAAGTAAGCGACGTTCTGTGCGTTGGTCCATGTAGCAACCTCGCCGACCTGTTCTGCTGTCAAGGATTCGACGAAAGCAAATGAGCCGAAATTGTTTGATGTGTTGGCGATACGGTCCAAGGCCGCTGTCAATGATTCGGCCGCTGTTCCTGCTGATACTATCGGGGCCGCTGCGTTGGACCAACCAATCAAATCTTTGATTGAGGTTCCGCTTGCTGCGTCTTCCGCTGGAACGATTTCTGCCACGCCTGTTTCACCGCCGGTCAAGATAAATGAACCGTTGCTGAACGATACTGTGGCCGCTGTCCATAAATCGCCGCCTGTGGTGTTCGCCTGAATTGCTGTTTGTAATGCTGTCGCCACGTCTGCCAGTGATGTCGCCGCTGAAAAATCCAATCCGGTCAATTCGTATGATACGCCGCCCATGGATATTTTCATAGAACCGTCTGTGATTCCGGTCAAAGACGCCAATGCTGGTGCGTCCTGTGTTGAAATCAACTGTGGAGCCGTTGCTGCTGGTGTGTAGCGTGCAAATGAAATCTTGTCGGCTTGGCGTGCGTCTTTCGATACCCAGCCAAAGTATTTGGAGGCAAATGCGTATTCGGCACTTGATGTTCCAAAGTGGATTCCGACGTTCTTCAATGCTGCGGCTGCTCCGCCGCCAAATTCCAAGACACCGTTTGTTGGTGCTTTGGCGTTTGTTGTCATCAATCGTGCGATAAGTTCACGACGACCTGCTGCCGCCGCTCCGCCAACGCCTGATGTAATGAGAACATATCTTGATTGTGATATTGCCATTTCATATTCCTTTCTTGTTGAGTTGATATTGTGCGGTATGCCCTATCTCACATTTCTCATTTTGCACCAAAACAATCGAAATGTCAAACGAGGGCAATTTTTCGTATAGGTCGTTGTCCATAACGGCCGCAGGTTCTCGGAGTTCCATTATCCTGTATGTTTGGAACCCCTTTTCTTGCATTGCCTTGACGCCGTCAATGCTTTGCAGGAAAGTAATAAACGAATTGAGGACGTCGCCGCTCGTCAATTCGGTTATGTTGTCCGGTGTCCGTTTCTTGAATGCGGATACCTGAAACAAAATCTCTTGAAAGTATTCTTCGATGTGGAACATCTTTTGTTTTTCTTCGTCCCATTGGTTTTTGTGGGCCTGCCAGCCGTATCGACGGGACGCAATCCGTGTGATGTATATCGACTTGTCTTGCATGTTCTCGACCAACGGTTGTCCGCCCTGCCGGATAGTCCAATCACCGAAACACGCTTTGCGTGCCTTGATTCCGTTCAGCAAATCGAACATATCTTTCCAAATCATATTCTCAGTTCTGACCATAATCTTTTTCCTCCACGACGATAACTTTACACCAGCCGTTGTATGCGTGCCAGTTGTTGCTTTTGATGACAATCCATTTCCGGCCGTGGAACGATAAACGGTCCGGCGAGTTCTGTTCTGCCGTGCCGATAATCTCTGCCGGTATATTCACGAGGCGATAGTTTTTATTCAGGTCAAGTCCGAACGCCTGATACATTTTCTCGCTGATGTGGGATTGTATGCTCGCCTTTGTTTTGATTGGCTCGGCGTATGTAGCAACATCATATCCGATTTGGTTCGTGATTATCCCTTGGTATTTTTCAAATGTGATTTCTTCCGGTGGAATCACGGTCATTGCTGTCAATAATAAATTATCCCATAAATTCATTTCGGTTCCACCTTTACTGATTTCGATTCGTCCTGTAATGCGGCCAACATCATACCGGTATCGACCAGCGGTTTTGATATTGTGTCGCTTGGTTTCCTCGTGGTTGATTTCGCCAATCGACGGATTCTTGCTTTGACGGTGGATTCTTTCAGGGGTGGTTGTGTCAGGGCTGTTATTTCATGCACGATGTCCCTTTTCACAGCCAGTCCGAGAACCGTCATCGCCTGTGTCAAAGGTCTTCCGGATTCAATGCATTTCCTGATTTCTTGTAGTGCGATTTGTTGCCATTTCGCTTTGTTTTTCAGTTCTGCCGGCCGCATAAATGGTCGTTCCGGAATCCCTCTTTTCGTTCCGTATTCTTGCCAAAATGCCACCAATGCAATCGGGGTGTTGTCGTCGTATTTGGATTCCTCGAACCAGCCAACTCGCACTCTGGCGTCTTTGACATTTCGTGCCGAATTGCTCGCCAGTTTGATTTTGAGTTGCGTTTTCATTTTAGTGCCTCAATAGACGTTGATTGCTCCCCCCAAAATATAATCCGGCCGGTGCTTTCGCTGATAACAGGGCCAATAATCTTTGGCCGTATGGCGTCTGTCCAAGCCAGTATTCGAATTGTGTCCGATTTGGTGGTGCGACCAGTGATACGGATACCGAGTCAATGGAGGTGGCGGCGATTTGTCCTGTGGCGTTCTGTCCGCTCAAAATCCTTGTTTGGATTGTTTGCAGATGTGCCGTCATAAGTTCTTGAGCAAGCAGGCGAGATTTGTCCCGAAGCGGTCCATACATATTGTTCGTGCTGATGTAGCACAGGGCTTGGTCAATAAATGCTCCCAAACTTGCGTCCGTATAGACGGCAGTATCAGCGAACTCCGGAAAATCTGTCCGGAATTGCTGAACCGTCAAAATGATTTCTGTCGCCATAATTGCCACCTCCGCTGATTCTGATTATTTCGTTTTCGGGGCTTTCTTGCCTTTCTTCGTATAATCTGAATCGACTCTTTGTGCTGAGGCGTCTTTTTCGTTCATATCGTTGGTATCCACTTTCATAACATCTTCCTGTGGATTCGATTTAGATACTCGAACAAATCCGTTTTGTTTGTGTATCTTGAAAAGAGGGTGTTCTTCCAATAACGCCAATTCTTCGTCGGTCACTTTCGTCACGACGCCGTTTGGTGTCGCCAATAGTTTTTTATTCATAACATTGGCTCCGCCCTCGATAACGATTTCTTTTTCAACGACTGGCAATCCGCCGGCTGTTTTGCCATAGATTGCATAATTTACTGACGCACTCATTGTAGATGTGATATAAGGCATTTTGTCCTCCTTTGTTTATTAAATGCCAGTATAACGAACAACGCCGATTGGTTGTGCAACCAATACACCTGCTGTTGCGTTGGAGTATGATTCGATGAAACCTTTCGATTTCTTTTCAACACCCAACAAACGCAATGTATCTTGGACGTATTGGTTGATACATTTACGGCCGCCGATTTCTTCTGCGAACAGATAGAATACATTGGCTCCACCGTTGGCTGCACTGAATTGTGGCACGCTTTCAACACGGCAACGAGGATATGTTTGTGCAATCCATTCACGGACAGATGTTGTCCCCAATGAATTTACTGTTGCCAACATATCGACTGCTGCGTCTGCGATACCCAAAACAAATGCGTCGGCGTATGGGTCAAAGTTGCTGCCGGTTTTGACACGCAATGCTGATACTGCGGTCTTGATGTCGGCTGCGATTTCGTTGAATGTCTTGGTGGCCCAAGTTGTAGTTCCACCAGCACCTGCTGCAACTGATACATAAGCGGATAAGTTTGTATCGTTCAACAAACCGTATGTGCGGTTCGCTCCGTTGTTGTATCCGTTGAATGCGATGTCGTTCATAGCGATTGCCAATGCCTCTGCACTTGCGACACGCTTTTCGGCTGAACTGTTGATACGCATTGCGGCTGCACGTTCTTCTTCCAAGATACCGACTTCGATGTCTTCTTCGAAACGAACGATTGTGCGGCGTTCGAAATTGGTGTTCCATTCAGCCATGTTGTCGTTGGTTTTATCGCCGTATGGTCTTGCTTGACCGATGTGTTCGATAACTGTCGCAACGATTTCTTCTTGGCTCCAAGAACCGGCAATATCACGACCCAACAAACGGTCTGCGACACGGGCCTTGGTGACGACTTTGATGACGTCAGGCAAGAAATGCTGCAAGAATTGGACCGGTGTTGAGGCACTTGGTGCTGTAATTCCAGCCGGTGCTGCGTCCTGTGCGTATTTCATAAATTCACGCATTGCGGAATCACTTGCATTGACACCCAAGTTCGCCAAGGTTGTCATTGTAGTATCTTCGTCCATTGCGTATGCACGAACGGAGGCCGCTGGGATAGATAATTTCAAATCTTTCATATCTTCCTCCATTTTAGTTTAATTCCAAGATTGACACTTCGCCAACCGCTGCGTTTTCATATACGAATTTCGCACCTGCGATTTGGACGTGGGTGTTTGGCACAGACGCTGCGTCAGCGTATGCTGATATTGCACCTGTTGTTTTGTTGTATGCTGCAACATAACCAACTGATACTGCTGTTTCGGATACAACAACGACGTGGCCCTTTGTAGCCAATTCGCCGATTGTTCCGGCTGGTAATTCCAACGACGCTGCCAAGCCGCTGATGACTTGTTCGTGTGGGGATACCAAGATTCCAGCAAATACATCGCCGTCGCCGATTGTGGCGTCGTGTGGTGCCGCTGCTGATGTGGTGAATGCACAACCGATTTTTGGTAATGCACCGCCTGCTGCTGCTTTCAAATTGTATGGGGCAACCGTGCGAGCGGAGTCGTCATAAAATGTCCCAACCAATCCGAATGCCTGTTTGCTATTTACAGTAGATTGTAATGCCATTTCTATTCTCCTTTTAAGTATTTTTGTGTTGCCTTGTCCATACCGGAATTGTTTCCGGATACAGCGGAGTCAAGTCCATACACTTTGTTGTTTTTGGCCTGTGCCGCCAAGAACCCACGCAAAACTGGTTCTGCCTCGTCTTCCGTGGCTTGCAGACCCAACTTTTTGCACGCATAGACCGCTGCGTCTTTTGGTGTCATTTCGTCGCAAGCAAATGTTCCAATCATTGGTTCAACTGCTTTGACGATTTCGTTGCGTCTTGCAATCATTTTGAGGATTTGTTTCGGCATGGCGTCCATTGCTTTTTTGGCATTTTCTTCCTTGCTTTCTTCTTCGTCCTCAGAATCTTTTTTCTTGTCTTCGTCTTCGTCTTCGGATTTTTTCTTTTCGGCGTCGTCTTCATCTTCCGCTTTTTTATCTGCGTCTGATTTATCGTCGTCTTCGTCCTCGACTTTTTTCTTTTCTTCGTCAGGGTCTTCGTCCTTGCCGCATTTGTCCTGTGCTGGTGACTTTTCTTTGTCGTCATCGTCTGGGCTTTCATCACCGGTAGGAATAACACCCTCAACGGCTTTTTCGTCTAACAATTCAGAAATCAGTTTTTCGGTTGGGTTTTCTTCGTCCCCCCATTGCAAACCTTTCTTCAGAATTGCTTTGACCTCTTCAAGTGAAACATATTTCATGGTATTTTCCCCTTGTTTGGTTTCTGTATGAGAGCCCTCTGCCCTGCTCTCGTTCGGGCTTCCAGCACTCGCTGAAATCTCTTGTGTGATGTCCAAGGCGTCCATTGTTATTGCCCTGTCATACACCCGAACATCAGACCCCATACGCCCGTGTTGAACCAATGCGACGTGGTTGCCTCTGATGTTCTTTTGGATTGCGTCGTATCTTTGGCCGTTCCATACCCCTTTCGTCAATTCGTAATCGCAGAGATAACCGAGCGACAATTCTTTCTTGCCGTTCTCGATTTCTTCCTGTAATTCTTCGGAGTATATCTTGAAATCGCCAGTCAGGATTCCGCCGTTTGCCTTGACATTGAATAATACGCCTCCGGCTGGGCGGTCGTCGTATTTCGTGAAACCCTCGCCAATCATTTCGTGTTCGTCGATAAATGGCACCCCGTTGAAACTTTCGATTGTTTCTTCTGATGTCAATTCCGACGCTGGACGATATACCATATAGATTTTGTCCGGTTCCAATTCAGGGCTGATTTGTTTCCCAAGATACGGAAACACCCCCTCTTTGCTGATTGGGTTGTTTTCGATTTTCCAAAATCCGTTCAGGTCGATTTCCTTTGCCATATTTCCTGTCCTTGGTTGTAATGTATCACAATGAAATCAAAATGTCAAACGGGGTCAAGTTCCACGACCGCTGCCAATACGCATTTACAATTTGGCAGTTGTGCCGGATAACCTCTGACCTCCGGTTGCTTTCCTTGTTGAAATTGTATCACGGGTGGCTTGTCGATGTCAAATATGTATCCGTTCAGGCCGTTTGGTCTTCCGTCGTCCTTGCCCGATACACCGTCCCATTTGCGATAATGATATTCTCGGACCGTGTATCCGCCCCCCGAATGAACCCACTCGACTTTCCGGATTCCGGCTTTCGATAGATTCCGCAGGTTGATACTCATATACGCCTTGCGTGTTTGGTCGTTTGCGATTATATCGGCCCGACGGCGTGTCATTCCGTTGTAGTGTAGGATTTCCTGCCGCAGTTGTTTTATGCTGCCGCCGGCCTGCATAGAACGGGCCACGCTCCCCGTGATTTGCTCGAAATACTTTGATTCGATACTTTTTATCAGCGAAACATTTTCCATTATGCTCGCCTTGATTATCTGTTCGAGGTCCCGTGGAATAACGCTGCCGGCCAAGGTCGGTATTTCCTCGTCCGTCGGCATAAGTTTTTTCATTATCTTCGTGAAAGACGACCGATTGTATTTTAACTGTCGCAAGACCATACGCTTGGCAACCTCTTCGCCCTGCCGTGCGAAAATTTCACGATATTTCTTTTCGAGGTCTTTTAACTGGTCGTCGATGTTCGAGAATGCCCCGTCGGTCGCAAATGTGAATCCGGATTTGTTCTTCCGGTATGCGTTCACGATTTTTTCCGCAACCTCTTTGAGCATTTTATCCACCAGCCCTTTCAGTTCGATTCGGTATTGTCTTTCGAGGGCTGGCGAATAATTGAATACATCACTTTTCAGGATTTGCTTTTTCGTTGCCATTTTCCTTGTCCTCTTCGTCAAAGTTCAAGTCGATGTCCGGTTCCTGTATCTCTTCCGGCAGGGCCGAATATGGCGACCCGTCTTCGTTCCGCAAAACATCTCTTTCTTCGTCCGCTGTGGTAATGCCGGCGTTGATGTGATTTGCTGCCGTCTGTGATTTGATTTGTGCGATTTCCGCCACCTCTTTTTCCGTCGGTGTGTCGATTGGGTTGAATGTGACGTCCAACGGTATCACTCGGCCATATACGGATTTCGTATAGAGTTCGTTGTGGCGTGTGATAACCGGCAAGAAATCGTTTTCCTGTATCTCGACCAATGATTGTTTGTAATCCTTGTCTTCATATTCGCCGGTGGCGTTGAATCCCTTTGGTGTGGTTTTCAATATCTTGGTCGCTGGCATTCCGGCGATACTTGCCACCAGTTGATACTGGGTCATAATCAGGGCGTCGAAATCCGCCAACGATGTGTCGATTTGTGATACTTGGTCGCCGGCGTTCTTCGCATATACGCCAAAATTATCACGCAATTCGGTCAAGGCCTGCATAAGTTCGATAACCGAATCCGGATTTGCGACCATATTGCGGACGTCGGCATCGACAACCAATAATCTTTTCGTCAATGCGAGCATAGGTGCCTCGTTCGCCACCCTGTCCGCTGCATACACTCTTTCGTATATCTGCTGCGTCAATGGGATTCCGCCAAAGAAATATGTCGGTTTCAGGACGTCTGATACCTCGCTGTTGATTGCTTTTATAACCCAAGAACGATGTATCCGCTTTCCGCCGGCCAAAACATACCATGTCGGCTCATAGAAATGAGGGCTGGACGGGTCGCCTGCCGCCTCTGCGTCAAGTTCCGTATTCACCCAGTATGGTTCGACCACGGCCATTCCGTGATAACTGCCTTTCTTGACCCCGTCAATGTTGTATGGCTTTTCCATATCCACACCATCGACCATTGGAACAATCAAAGAATATCCGTATGTCTTTTTGTTCACGGTGTGCTGGACGCAAATGTCGTTGATTTTGTATATGCGGCGGCTTTGGTCCTTGATGTCGGCCAGTTCGTCGATGTCCGGTGTTTTTTCGTCCGCCTCTTTGTCGGCGTCGTTGATGTATGATAATTTGTAATCAGGGGCGATTGCGTCCTTTGCCGGTATGGTGCAGGCCCTGTCGATAAATGGATTCTGTTTTAACAACGCACACGCCTGAAACCCGATAAATGTTTGATTTAGGAATCCGAACATTTCCTTTGGTATTTCGTTCGTGAATTGTTTTGCGAATCCAATGTCGCTGTCCTGTGCGACCGTCTTTCCGTCCTTGCCCATAATCATCGGCTTGATTTGTGATATGGTGCGAGGAAATAATTTCTTGAACTTTTCTTCGGGGTTTTCTTCGATTGCCTTGAAATGGTCCCCGATAGCACGCAAGAAATCGGTGTATGATACACCTTTCTCTTCCTGTTCCGGTTCGGCCGGTTCTGCTGCGATTGGTTCGATTTTCTTTTTTCTGAATAGGTCTTTGATTTTCATTGTCTTGCCCTTTCCTTGTATCCGGTTGATGTGATTATAAATCTTTTTCTTGCAAATGTCAAAACAGCCCTCGCTGGTTGTATGCCTGCTGGACACCGTAGCATATCATATCACAAATATCGTCATGTGAATGAGAGAAATCTGCTGAAAATGCGTCCGTTTCTGCCAATACCTCTTTCGATATTTGGTGCGTTTCGCTCTGTGGCAGATATACATTTCCGGCGGCGATGTATCCCACGCAATCCAATGCCCGTGTCAATTTGTCTTTTTCCGGCATAATCGCCACGATTGGCAATCCGCCTCTGCGTCGCAGGGATTGTATCAAACCGGTTCCGCTGGCCTTGTCTTCGATGTATATCGCTGATACACGGCGATTGCCGAGTCCGTTCTGCCATTTCTGCCATAATGCCAAGAACGCTGATTCCAATTCCGGTGCCTCGAATCGCCCATGGACCATATCAAGCAAATATAACTTGTTGTCGTTCGTCAGGCCCCAAACCCCGATTGCCGTATAATCGTTCCACTCGTTCGTCTTCATTGCTGTATCGGCCGTGATGTATAACCGGCGGAACGGGATATTTGTATCCTGATAAAATTGCCACCAACTATGTTTGAATACGCCTCCGCCCAAGATAATCGGTTCCTGCTGATACTGTGCGTTGAACAGATACGGGCTTTCTTCCTTGATTTTGTTCAGGTATTCCACCGATATTTTTTCCGGAAATATGCTCGTGCCGTCTTCCTGTAATGCCGGCAACTTTACAAAATCCCAATCGTCCGGTTCGTGTTCCATAAGGTAGCCGATAAGGTCTTCCTTGTGTAATCGCTGCATGATAATGATAATCGGGGTCTTGTCCAAGTTCTCTCGGCGTGATTTCAGGGTGTCGATGTAGAAATCGACGCAGTTTTGGCGTTCCGTTTCGGATTTGTAATTGTCCGCTTTCAGTGGGTCGTCGATAACCAATGCTCCGGCGTATTCGTCCGTCATACCGCCGGCCCCGAATCCTGTAATGGTTCCGCCCATTGGCGAGGCGATAAGTCCGCCGCCGCCCTCGATGTTCCATAATGATTTCGATTGTGTGTCCTGTTTGAGCCGGATTCCGAATATATCCCGATACAAGTCCGAGTTTATCAAATCACGGATTTCGCCGGAAAACTTTTGAATCAACTTGTCCGAATATGATGTGTATATGTTTTGGCAGTTTTTATTCACGGCGAACGACCACGCAATAAAATACTTGACGATTGCTGATTTTCCGGTTCGTGGCGAAATGCTGATTGCGAGGTTCTGTTTTTCGTTCCGGCCGAAAACGATGTCTTCCAGTTTTTTTATGAGCGTCAAATGGAACGGGTAGAAAATAAATCTTTCCCGTCGCTGGTGCCAATGAAATACTTTGATGAACAGTTTGAAATTGGATACCAATACCGCACGGGCATATTCGGGGTCTTCTCGCAACTGTTCGATAATTTCGTTCATTTGTCGCCCTCCGTCGTGTTCGTCAGGCGTTTTCGATTTCGTTTTTCAGTTCTTTGATTTTTTCGATTGACAACGGTGTTGCTGCGATTGGATTATCGGGGTCGCCTGCGACCGTGATTGTCTTTTCGCCGGTGGTTTCTGTTATCTTGGAAAATGCTTGCGTGTCGCCTTGGGCCGCTTTCTGATACATCGCCGCAGACACAAGACAATTTTTCGTCAGTTCTTCGTCGTCGATTTCCGGAAATGCTTTTTTAATGATTTCGATTTCCCTCGGTGTGCATTTCATCTGTCCGAGCATTTTCAGGCATTCACGGATTGTCTTTTTCTTGCGTTTCGCCTCGCCGGATTTCTTGCCGCCGTTGCTGGCGTATTGTTTGCGGACATCTTCCGGCATATTCTGAAATGCCGTCGGGGTTTCTTTGTTGAAAAACTTTTCCCCGTTGTGTGGATTCGGATTGCCCTTGTTCATAAGTGTCATAATTGTGTCCTCCGATGTGCGTTATGATAACAAAACTCTTTGCAGTAATGCGGCGTCGTTTTTCAGGGTGCTGGATATGCGGCCCAGCAAATCACTATCGCCTGCGTCGAGATTTTTGTCGTCTTTTATGGTCTGTTCGATTTGATATATCGCCGTCCGGATTATTTCCAGCAATGTCGCCATTTTATCCTTGACGTCCATATCGTCCGCCGGCAACATTTCAATCGTGTTCTGTATGATTGTCTTGTGCGTTGGGACCGACTTTTCGTTATACATAAAAAAGTTCTCTTTGATTTCGTCCTGATATTCGTCCAAATGGTCGTGTATCCGGTCCATAAGCAAATGATTCCCGTAAAATGCGTCCCCTTTGGTTTCGTAATGCAGGTCTTTTGACAATCCCTTGATTGCCTCCAAATAAATGATTATCTTTTCCATGGTTCTTCCTCTTTTCCAAATTTTTTATCGCAGGCCGCTTTTATCCTTTCGTCGAGCGTGTATTCGACCTCGGCTCTGATATGTTGAATATACTCTGAAAACGGCTCGTCGTCAAGTCGTGGCATTCGTTGCATACACTCCGCCTTGATTTTCCTCAGTAGCAATTCAATCAAAAGTTCTTGCGACAAATCCGATGTTTTCATTTTCGTTTCCCCCTCCCGTGGGTGGTGTGTCAGTCGTTTTGTGGTGGTGTGAATAATCCAAATTCGCAAAGGTCGGCGAATCGGGGTGTGTCCAGTTGAAAATGTTTTATCAGGGCCGACGGTTTCGGGTCTGCCTCGATTGTCAATATAATCAACCGATTGTAGTTCTTGTCGTATCCTGTGATTGTTCCTCTGATGTGGGATTTCCCGATACAGCAAGATAATTCCGTTTCAACATAATATAAACGGCCGCCAAACTCTCTGCGTGTGCGTTCCATATACACTCTCGACAAATAGTTTGCGTATAGATTCAGCGTCAGGTCTGCCTTGCTGCCGTCTTTGGTCCATGGGCTGCCGCCTCCAATTCTGCTGCGGCCTCCGTGAAAATCGACGACCAGTTTCCGTCCGGTCGTTCCGCAATCGCCCATACTGGCGTGTCGTTTGTATGCCCCCGTCCCGTTCACGATACAAGTATATCCTTTCGCCTTGCGGCAGTTTTGTTGTTTTATAAAATCATCGACGACTTTCCGGATAAAATGGCGTCCGGCAAATGTGGAACATTTCATTGGGATTGCAACGACGACCTCCGAAATGTATGCGGTCCCGTTCTTGATACAATCGACCGTGATTTGTGTCTTGATGTCGAGGCCAAACAGAATGACCGGTTGTTCCTTGGCCATGTAATATAATGATTGCCCCAATAATTTTGCGAGATAGTGGTCGATACCGTCGCCGTCCGGCGTTTCTTCGCTGCAAAATCCAAAGAATACACCTTGGTCGCCCCAAGCGTCTTTATCGACCCCCTGTGCGATGTCGGGGCTTTGGACGGATATGTGGCCCGTGATGTCGAGGTCGTCAGCGTCCAATGTGTCGCCCTTGTCCCAGCAGGTCGCATATTTGTGCGTGTATCCGATATGTTCCACGGCCTGCTTTATCCAATGGTTGATTGGTTTCAGGTCTGCCGTTGTCGTGATTTCGCCGCCGTATGTGATGTGATTGTCTTTGATTTGGATTTCCAACGCATATCTTGCGTGTTGGTCCTGTTTGATTATTTGGTCCAGTATGTATTCGCTGATGTAATCTGCTATCTTGTCGGGGTGTCCCAATGATACATATTCCGATGTGTGAGCCATTTTTTCCTTTCCTTTCTTTGCTGCGTTTGTTTTAGAACGGTATATCGTCCGGATTATTCATACCGATTTCTTCGGCCACGCTGTCGATTTCGGATACATCGACCGTCTGCACCTGTTCCTTTGGTTTGATTTCAAATTCGGTCGCACGCAGGAATAACTGGCTCATCTTTTTCAGCATATCGGCCACGACGAAAGTTTCTTCCGGAAACAAATATATCGTTTGGTCTTTCCAGTTTCCGTCTTGGTCCTTGGTGGATTTCGTGATACCGATTGAATAATTGCCACGCTTGCGGTCGCCCTTTGGTTCGTGGTAGATTGCGGCGATTTTTAATGTGCCGACTTGGATTTGATAGTTTTTGTTCATTGCTTTTTCCTTTCGTTTGTATATGTGCTGATTGCTGTTTTCAAGATACGCAATTTCGTGGCGTCGTCGTGGTCTGCCAAAAGTAATAAGTTCCACGATTCAATCATACTGTTCAGGCCGTCGATGTGTTCTTTCGCTGCGGTTGCGAATTTTATCCACTCGTCAATGTCTTTGATGTAGAGCCACCGGATAACATCTTCCGGTCCGACGGGGTCGATGTATTCGTCCCTCGAACAGTAATGTTCCACGGGGCAATAACTGCCAAATTGCATTCCGTGGGTTTTAGATTCAAATAAAATGCGTTCGTCCGGATTTGGTATTTGTTCCGGCGTGTGCCAAATGCTCGCCTTGGCCCGTTCTGCGTCGTCGTATGCTTTCTTCAAGAAATCACCCATTTTATGCCTCCCTCAATATTCCGTGTGATACATCAAGACCTTGGCGTCTTTGTCGTGATAAAACAACCAAACGCCGTCCGGTATGCCGCCGTTCTTTTTTGACGGCGATGTCGTGGATATGGATTTCTCGACCGTTTCGTTTTGGTCGTGTAATTTGATTTTGACCCGTCTGTCTTTCACGATAACCGATAAGGACGCAAAATAGTCCGTTTGTTTCCGTGTCAGGATTGCGAATTGCATAAGCAGCCAATACGATTGGCATTTTTCACAAAACGCTTTGACGCCGTCGGTATAGTGAAACGGCAATAATATGTCTTTGTAGTAATTTTCCGTCCCGATACAGTGGGCCATATAATTTTCCAATTCAAGACGGGCCGTATCCTGTGCCAGTTGTTTTTCGGTGGCTCGGATTTCTTTTATCATTTCGTTGCGTGATTCTGTCATATCCGGCCCCCGTGTTATCTCATAAGTGTGGCAAATGTGAAATCGTGATGTTTCTTTCCGTATTTGGCGGCAATCTTCCGTCCGATTTCGTTCATTTGGTTGATAATTGGTTGGGCCGTTGCTTTGGCCTCGTCGTATGAAATGCGGCCGCTCAAGAGTTGTCCTCTGATGTGGTCGATTTGATTTCGATAATCTTGTCCAGTCATTTGTTTCCTCCGGTTTGTTCGTTCAAGTGTCAAGCGTTGTCGCTTTACGATACATATTTTACACTATGAACGAACAAATGTCCAGCGTTTTTTTATTCTTCCGGTGCTGATTCGTCGATTTCGGAAAAATTGCTTTGTATGCTTTTGATGTCCCCCTTGTAAAAAACAAGGCATTCCAAATGGACCCTCGGCACCCTGCGATTGTCCGGCAATATATCCGTGTCCCTTGTGTTCTGCCATAATATGATTTCGTTGTATAGGTGGATATTTCGGTCCTTGATGTGTGCTGCGACTTTTCCGCCGGTGTCTTCGTATGCTCCGTCGGTCTTGTCCTTGAAAAAGCATATCACGGCGAATCTGTTGTCTTTCAGGTTGTCGAATATCTTGTCCGTGTATTTCGGGTCAAACTTGCCCCCAAGATACGCCGTCAGTATAATATCTGCCGGTTCTTCCGTGGATACTGTCAGGCCGATATGTTCGGCGATGTCCTGTATGATGTCGTCCGGACGGAAAATCGTTGCCGGTTGTGTTTTGGTGCTGCCGAACCATTTCAGCATTATTTCGACGAATACAGGGTCCCAAACCGACCTTGACAGCCACGCTGGGTCGATATAATCCGTCCAGTATTTCAAGCGTTCTTTCCAATAATCCTGTCGGGTATCCAAAACAGTGAAAGGTGGGCATAAGAATTGCGATTGCAGATGTCGGGTTTCTTCTTCCTCTGCTGATTCTTCCTCTTCGGCCGGATTGAAATCGGGTATATCCAATCCCCACTCGTCCAATTCTTTCGAATTGTATTCGTTGGCCAGTTTGTCCCAGTCCCAGTCGCCGGCGATATTTGCGTTCATTCTGACGAGGATTTCGTGCTGTTCCTCCGGCGTCAAATCTCGGTTTGGAACATACACCTCGACCTCTTCCACGCCTTTCTGTTTCAAGATTTCGCAGCGTGCGTGTCCGGATAATATGATTCCGTCGGGCGTGATATTTATCGGCTGGGCCATGCCGATGTTCCGGATTGACTTTTCGAGGTCTTTCATACCCTTGTCCGTGAATCTGCGTGGGTTTTCGGGGTGGGGCGTCAATTCCGACAATTTGCGTTTTTCTGCGTGCCAAATGATTTTATTCCCTGCCATAGTTTATTCCCCCAAGTTTTTGATGTTTTTCGGGTCGCCTTTGTAATACACCAGCACCTCTTGATGAACACGGCAAACCTTTCGATTCTTCATACCGTTTCTCGCTCGCATTGGTGCTGTTCCGGCGACGTTCAATAATATGATTTCGTTCCATAACACGCACCCGTTGTTCTCGAATATGCGTGTAATATCGCCACAGATGTCGTGATACGCTCCAAAATCGTCCCGAACATTGCTCATAACCACGACGGCGAATCTGTCGTTTTTGAGGCATTTCACGGCTCCGGTGAATGCGTTGTCCATGATTTGTATAAATCCGGCGTATGATTGGTTGCTGGCGTCCTTTGGGTCGTCCGAATAGACCTCCAAATTAAAGTAGGGCGGACAGGTCAAAACAAAATCGGCCGGTGTTCCTTTGTTGTATAATTTGGCGATGTCGCCCCCGTCGCCGCATATCCAATCGGGGTCTTTGGTCGGCCAAGATAATCGCTTTTTGATTTCGTCCCATTGGGCGTTGTTGATGTCCAGTTGTTCCTGTCTGATGTCGATTCCGACATATTCGTGGCCCTTGATTGCCGAAACGACGCCTCGTATGCTGCCGCCTGAAAACGGGTCGATAACAATCGAATTGTTCGGGGCGAACCAATCAAGGATAGTTTCGCACAAAACGGGGTCGAACAATGATACGCTGCCGGATTCGGTGCCGGTGGCCCGTTCCTGCTTTCCGTTTGCGTTTTTCTGTAATTTCGGCAGGGATAATGTCCCCTCCCTTGATTCGCCAACATCTTTGATAAGTTTCTTCCAGATGTCTTTGCGGTCCTGCCACGCTCCGGCCTTTGTGTCCAGTAATGATTGCACCGGCTGCGGAAAATGGTGTTTTAATTCTTCGATTTCCTCTTCCGTGGCGTCTTCCGGATTTGCGAATACTCGGTCGAGGTCTGTCATACCCCAATCGGCCAATAATTCCTTGCTGAAAAACTTTTCCAATTTTTTATAATCAAATTCGCCGGCGTTGTTGGCGTTCATACGAATCAGGATTTCTTCCTGCTCTTTGTCCGTCAGGTCCCGATTCGGAACATATACCTCCACCGTCTTGATTCCCATTTGCTGCAAGGTCATAATCCTTGCGTGGCCCGATAATATCGTCCCGTCCTTTGTGATATTCACGGGTTGGGCCATACCGATACTGGAAATCGAACGATTTAGATTCCGCATTCCCTCTTCGGTGAATATGCGTTCGTTCTTCGGGTGTGGTTTTAATGATTCCACCGGCCTTGTTTCGATGTGCCATTGTATCTGTGCCAATTTGTCCCCCTTTCTTTCTTGGTGGCGGTGGCAGGAGTCGAACCTGCTATCTTCGGGATATGAACCCGACGTGATGTATCCGTTTCACTCCACCGCTCTGATGTCATTGTTCCCCGTTTTGCGTTTTATAAAAATCAAGCCAAATACGGGCCAATGCGATAACCCCGTCCGGCACTTTTGCTGCCCCTTGTTCGTATAATCGCAAACTGGGGACGGATTTGTGAATAACCTTTTCCGCAAACATCGGGCGGCTGTATCCCAGCGTTTCCCGTATGATTTGGATTTCGGTCTTTTTATCCTGTGGTATGTTTGTCAGTTTCATATCAGTTTTCCCCTTGTGTTTCTTTCTTTTCTTTTTTGTATCCGATGTATGCTGCGACTATGATTGCGACGAGCCATAATACGGACGAAATGCTGATTGTGATATTCATTTGATTTTCCTTGTTTTTTTTGTTTTTTCGGGAGGGTGGGCTGGTTTTGGTCGTGAAAAAACTCATTGAAAAAAGCGGCCAACCTGCGTATTTGAGAGAGATGTATTATATTCCGCAGGCACCCACCCAAACTGTGATATTATATTCCGAGGGCGTCCCGATACATACGGGTCAATTCGTCGTCTTCGTCCAATTCGTCGGCGTCGAGTTTGCGTAATGCAATCATCTTTCGGATATATTTCGGGTCGTATCCGGCGGATTTGGCCTCGCTGTATATTTCCTTGATGTCGGCGGCGATTGCTGCGGCGTCTTCGTTCAGGTGTTCGATTCTTTCGATGTATGCGACCAGTTGTGCGTTGTCGATTGTTCCGTGGTTTTCGTTTTTCATATTTGTCCTCCGTTTGTTTTTTTTTGTTTTGTTTGTTTGTTTGTTATCGTTTGATTCCCTTGATAATCCAACGAACGACCCTGCCGCAAGCGGCCCCGAGTTGATACATCAGGGATTTTTTGGTTTTATTCGTTGGTTGTGGGTTTTCTTGTGGGGTTGTGATGTAATCGTTTTCCCCCCATGCGAAAATTGCTTTGTTGATTTTTATACATTCGGCACCGCCAAGAACTGTGTTCCGGCGTTCCCAGCTGGCGTATGTGTTCCGGCTGACGCCTGCGGCGTTCGCCATTGCTTTTTGTGATATATTATGCTTGATTCGCCATTGCTTGATTTGTGCTATGGTCCCGAGCCATGTTTTGTCGTTCATTTCCTTTCCTCCTGTTTGTTGTTCTTTTTCCCTGTTATGATTCAATTATAACCTGATTATGATATAATTGTCAAATCTTTTTTAATCTGCGTTCGATTATCCGTGTCTTGACGCAGGTTTTCCAGTTGTCGTTGTGCGGCCACCAGTAGATTGGCCATACACCGCTCTTGCGACGGGTCTTGATTTTTATCCAGTCGATTGTCCCTGCTATGATGTCGAATAATATCATCGTCCTTGTCCTCCCTGTTTTTTTATTCCCCGATAAGTTTCCCGATGTATTTTTCTCTTTTCTTTTCGGGTAGTGTTTGATATTCCAGTATCGCTCCGGCGATTTGCGGAAATGCGATTGCGAGGCGTTGTTGGTCGTCCCCGTTGGCGATTGCCCATGCGTCCAACAGTTGCTTTGTGAAACTATCCGCCGGTAATGCGTCCTTGTGCCAAAGGGCAAACACTTTCTTGTTGTTGGTTTCGGTTTCACGCATATTATTGACGACCAAATCAAATGCTGCCTCGTTTATCATTTCGCTTTCCCTTTCTTGTGGTGGCGATTGCCTTTGCGGTCCGCCGGATAGTATTTTTCGATTGTCTTTTCGACCGCTTTTTCAAGGTCAATCTTGCAAAAGACGATTTTCTGTGCGTCCCCGTATAGATTGAACAGGCGTCCGCATTTCAACGGCGATACAACAGCCAAAATGATGTGTTGTATGATAAATGCCGCCAAAACAATCAGGTCTGCGACCACGGCGAACAAATACGCAAATACGAGCATAATGTTCGCCCCGATGTATGCCGGATAGTATTTTAATTTTTTCAGTTTCATTGTTTTTCCTCTTGGTTTTTTGGTTGATTTACGACCTCGTCGATTATATCGGTCAAGGTCTTGCTTGCTATGAAATGGATTGCCTGCACCGTTCCGTATGCGTCCGACGGGTCTTCCGGTTTCGTCTTTTGTATTTGGATAAGGCCCGAGATACATACTTTCAGTTTTGTTTGCAGACGCTTTTCGATTTCGTCCCTGCGATGTAATTCGCCGACCAATTCGTCAAGGTCCATTTCATAATAGTTTGATTTGGATTCGCTCATAACAATACCCCCCTGCTGTTGGAATAATCGTATATCCGGTTGATAATGAATTCGTGGTCGATTTCGCCGTATATGCTGCAAAGAACATTTCCGGCTGGGTCCACGATATAAACTCTCTTCTTGTCCATACTGGTCCAAATGACGATGTTTCCATAATCAACGACCTCTCGGACGTTTTCCCCGTTTATCTTGAAAACTTTGATGTGTCCTGTTTCGACTTTCATATCTGTTCCTCCATTTGTTTTAAGTCGTGGCCGCTTTCCGATAATGCCAGCGTCAATTCGTTCAATGCCCGTTGTGCCAACAGCCGAACATTGACCCAGCAACCAAGATTTTCAGGGTCGTGCCGCATATCCGGTTCGGTTCTTGATTTTTCCTCCCCCGTGACGATACGCTGCAATCCTGTGATTGCTTTCTGAAAATGATTCACCAGCGATATTTCCCGTTCTTTCCATACTTGCTCTGTGCGTTTTTGAATTTCCTCGGCGATTTTCGGATTCGTGGTTGTGTGTCCGGAAATAAATGTTTGGTATTTTTTCCCGATTTCCTGTCCCTCGTGGCTTTCGTGGAATCTTCGCAAACTGTCCTCGTCAAGTTTGATGTATCCCATTTCTTCCGGTGTCGGGCTGGTTGGGCCTTTCGGTGTTATGTTGTGCGATAATTCCTCGACGGACGCATGTAATCCGTTCGTATGTCGGATTATCTCGTTGATTTTTAATGCAAGACCGTCCAATGTCAGATTTGCGTTCATAACAATCGTTTGCTTGCCGTCTTCGCTGCGATATGTCGTCGGTTGTAATGATATAGGTTCAATCTTCATTGCCGTCCTCCGTTTTTTCTGTTGGTTTGATTTTTCCCTCGTATAATTCAAGGGCCGATTGCCACTCGTCCGGCCATGTGTTTGCTATCTTGCAGGCGTTGTGTATGTCGGCGTGCAGTAATGCTTGGGATAATCCTTTCGTGAAACTGCCCCCGAACTTTTCCCACGCCTGCTGCACTTTGATACTTTCTTCGATAACTGTGACGACGTCAATTTTTGCCATTTTTTAGTCCTTTATGAAATAGTTGATAATGTGTTTCGTGAATCCGGCGTCCGTCATTTTCTGTTTCGTGATTTCCGCCGGCAATGTGATTGCGACCCGATGTGCCTCCGGAATACCCTTGTATCCCCCGATTGGTTCCGAATAGTATGTGATTTCCACCGGTGTGTTTCCGGATTTCGGTCTTGCCACCCGAACCCTGATGTCGATTCCAAATGTGTCGTATCTTCTCATTTGTCTTTCCTCCCGACCAAAACATATTTTTTGTATCTTGTCGGTTCGCCCCAGCGGTTCGTTCCGGTTTCCCATGTATCCGCAAAGACCCAGCCCTCCGTTCTCAGGTCGCTGATAATCTTTCGCAGTTCCGTCGTGCCGAGCGTTTCGATTGCTTGCTTGACGGTCAAACCGCCTCTGTGGTTTTGCATGTATTTCAATACGATATTATGTAATCCCATGGCTTTCATTTGGATTCCTCCCTTTGTTGTGGTTTGATGTATTCCGGTAGTGGTGCAAAATTGCTGCACCCCGACCAAAATTCGATGTAGCATTGGTATGAGCAGAATGTCACCGCTTGCGGTTTCCCGTGATGTATGACGTGCGGTGC
>Ga0247611_10002375_pt1 | contig 30511 bp, 26 predicted proteins | sample 177DNAGHGhighgp2_FD_192422 | JGI IMG/M metagenome (GOLD analysis project Ga0247611, IMG submission 192422) | Sheep rumen microbial communities from Palmerston North, Manawatu-Wanganui, New Zealand - 1770 DNA GHGhigh gp2 | ecosystem: Host-associated > Mammals > Digestive system > Stomach > Rumen... | reverse complement strand
TACGTACGCTTCTTGCCATCGATGGTCTTGCTCTTCGAGCTCACCACGTAAGCCGCCTTAAACGTACACTCCTTCTTCAGCATGCGGCTGGTCAACTCATCGCCCTTGCTGTTCTCAGGGATGAATCGCAGGTGCACACCCGCAATCAGGTTGTCGATACCCACGTTCAGCGATCCCTCTACGGTGTCAACCACCTTCTGGCCATCCGTCTCGATGGTGGGAGTGAACGTACCGAATCCGTCCAACTTCACAGGCTGACCCTGTGTGATCATCTCCTTCAGACAGCTCACGATGTTCTGCAGTACCAAGACTGCCATCGAGTAGTCTACCAACTTGCCATGCTCCGAAATGTGCTTGGCGAAACCCTTCAGGTTGAGAGGCTCCTTAGAGTCAGCCTCCGCATAGTACTTGCCATAAGCGGCGTTGTACTTGTTCTGATTCTTCCTGAGATTCACAGGAAATGCAATTACTTCACTTGCCATAATTCTTTTCTTTTTAAATTTAAGTTTAACAATAATAGGTTTGGTTCTCATATTGCTCCCTCAAAGTCCGTTCAATCTCACTGGGCCCTTTGCTTAATCTCCCTTCCTTTTTAAAAGCACTGCAAAGGTAATGCTTTTTTCTGATGCTTCCAAATACTTTGCAGTTTTGACCCCGATTTCGGCTCAAAACCGCTCATTTTTGACCATTCCTGAAAATTTTTGGGCAAAAGTCCTTTTATCCTGTATTCCGTTGCAGAATAATAAATAGGTGTAGGTTTGATGAATGGCTTGCTAGGTTTTCTCTCACTTCTCACCCCTTACCTCTCACCCCTGAGTCGCAAAGCGACTCTAAGTCCGTTGCAAACATAAGAATTGTATGGATTTTTCCATTATCATATTGTTGCCTTGTAATTGTGCCTATTTAGGCCGTTTTCGCACCTTCTGACTTTCCTCCGAGCAAAGTCAGACTTTCATCCGAGGAAACCTCTACTTTCCTCCGAGCAAACCCGGACTTTCCTAAGCCCCTCTGCGCAAACATATTTTTATTGGGCGCATTCTGTAAGGAAAACTTATCAAAGTGTTGCAGTTGTTGCAGTTGTTGCAGTTCTCGAAAGGGGTTACCACACCCCTGATTTTACATCTATATTTATATATATATTTATATATATATAAATATAGAACTATTTCTAAAACATACACAATCATTTTTGGAACTGCAACAACTGCAACAACTGCAACAGATCGTGAAAACTAATTTATGTTAAATGTTAGAGGAGTGTACCGACTTCTAGTACAGGTATGTCTTATATTTGCAGCAGAATTTAAATACGCTTCGCAATGAAACTGATAAAAGGAGATTTCTCAACGAGGCTCGAGCTGCAGCTGGCGCCAGGCATAATAGACTCTAACAGATTCGTGTCTTTTCCTTTTTATATACTTTCCAAGAAAAGTTGAATGTTTTTTACTGAAATCAGCCAGAAATGCGCAATAACGAAGGATGTTATTTGCATAATTCAGATTTTTTTTGTACCTTTGCATTGTTATTACAAACCGACAAATTATTATCAACTATACAACAAATATGAATAGAATTAAGAGAAATGTAGTAGTGGCCGTGATGATGGCTATGGCGATGGGCACGGAAGTGGCAGCGCAGGGGTTTGCGGGTGCGCAGAAGGTGGAATTCCCCGAGGGATCGTACTCGCCCGTGACTAACGTAAACCGCAACGGTTTTCCGCGTGTGTTGAAAGATAACAGCGTGATGTTCCGCACGATGGCGCCCCAGGCGACGGACGTGAAGGTGGACATCTGCGGCACGAAGTATGACATGGTGAAGGACGAGAAGGGCGCATGGAGCGTGACCATTCCGCCACAGGTGCCTGGATTCCATTATTACTTCCTGACCGTGGACGGGGTGCAGGTGGTGGATCCTGCCAGTCAGACGTTCTATGGCTGCAGCAGATGGTCGAGCGCCATAGAGATCAAGGAGGCTAACACTGACGACTTCGAGGTGCAGAACGTGGCCCACGGCGAGGTGAGGACGGTGAACTACTACTCGAAGGTGGACGAGGCATGGCGACCGCTGATGATATACACGCCTGCCGGCTATAACGAGAGCAAGGAGGACTATCCCGTGGTGTATATTCAGCACGGTGGCGGCGAGGACCATCGCGGCTGGATGGAGCAGGGACGCACGGCGCAGATCATGGACAACCTGATAGCTGCGGGCAAGGCGGTGAAGATGATTGTGGTGAGCTCGAACAGCAACGTGATGAACCGTAACGGCGGCATGGGTCCCGGCTATGCATGGGAGGGACAGCAGAGTTTCCGCAAGGAACTGATAGAGAACGTGATTCCGTTTGTAGAGGCTAACTACCGCGTGAAGAAGGACCGCAAGAACCGCGCCATGTGCGGACTCTCGATGGGCGGCGGACAGTCGTTCTACATCGGACTGCGCGACCCGGAGGTGTTTGCCAACGTGGGTGTGTTCTCAACGGGTATGTTCGGCGGCATCATGAATCAGGAGAACTTCAACCTGGAGGCTGAGGTGCCTGGCATGCTGACGAACACGAAGGCTTTCAACGAACAGCTGGACGTGTTCTTCATTACCTGTGGCGAGCAGGACCCGCGCATAGAATACACAAAGAAGGTGGTGAAGCAGATGAAGGATGCGGGTGTAGAGGTGAAGTTCAACTCGTATCCGGGTGACCACGAATGGCAAGTGTGGAGGAAGTCGCTGCACGAATTCGCGCAGTACTTATTTAAATAAACAATAATCCCTCGGCAAACTGCCGAGGGATTATTAATTCTATTCATATTTGTTGTATAGTTGATAATAATTTGTAGGTTTTTAATAACGATGCAAAGGTACGATTAAGTGAGCGAATAACCAAACATTTTACAATTTTTCTTAGTTCTGACTGGGAACAGCTCCTGATTGGGGACAGCGAGCGTGTCAGGTTTATCTGACACGATCCTGTCCCCTGTCAGTTGGATCAAAAAAAAACGGGGGGGATTATTGTGTAATAACAAAAAAAAGCGTAACTTTGTGGCCGCATTAATTAAGAATATTGTAACGAATATGAAATATGGAATTATCGGCACTGGTGCCATTGGCGGATTTTACGGAGCTAAACTGGCTCACGGAGGACAGGATGTTCACTTCCTGCTGCACAGCGACTATGAGTATGTGAAACAGCACGGACTGCAGGTGGACTCCTGCGACGGATCGTTTCATCTGGATGATGTGAACGCCTATCAGCATACGGAGGATATGCCGAAGTGCGACGTGGTGCTGGTGTGTCTGAAGTCTGTGAACAACAGCAAGTTGCAGTCGTTGCTTCCACCATTACTGCACGAGAAAACGCTGGTGGTGCTGATTCAGAACGGCATCGGTGTGGAGGCGGATGTGGAGAAGATGTTCCCCGGCGTGCAACTGGCTGCCGGACTGGCATTTATCTGTTCTGCCAAGACGGAGCCGGGCAGAGTGAACCACCAGTGTTATGGCAGCATTAACCTGGCCAACTACTCATGCAAGGACGAGGCGCTGATGCAGGCCGTGGTGGATGAATTCCGCGAGGCCAGCATAGAGACGGGGCTGGTGGAATATAACGAGGCAAGATGGAAAAAGGCGGTATGGAACATGCCGTTTAACGGTATGACAGTGGCGCTACACACGCAGACTGACCTGCTGCTGAAGAACGAATCGACCCGACGACTGATTCGCGAGCAGATGATGGAGGTGGTGGGTGCTGCCCAGCACCTGGGCGTGAAGAATCTTGATGAGAAGTTTGTAGACAAGATGATAGCCACCACAGACGTCATGACGCCTTACTCGCCGTCGATGAGACTGGACTATGACTTCCATCGCCAGATGGAGATATACTACCTCTACACGCGCCCCATAGAGATAGCCCGCGAGGCTGGCTACCGCATGCCGAAACTGGAGATGCTGGAGGCAGAGCTGAGATTCCTGGAATCGATGAATGGATGAGTATGCCGTGACCCCCTCGAAAGTGAGGGATTATTTAGCGTGATACTCGAAGTGCTGGTAATCCTTCATGGTGCGCCAGGCGCCGCCCCATGTGAAGCCGTGCTTCAGGAATAGGCGGTGGAGAAGATCGCCCTTTACAATCTTATAACGATACTGCTTGCTGCGGTCGGCATAGGCACGGGCCGTGGCAGGCTCGATGATCTGCGAGCCGTCCTTGGCGTAACGAATGTAAGGATTATAAAGGGGATTGACATCGATGGCGAGACCACGGGCATGATAAGACAGATGCTGGGTGCCGGAGACGGTGCGATAACAGAAACAACTGGTGTTGTTGTCGCGCATCTGGAGCTCATCGTTGGCATCGTACTCATCGGCCAGGCGGATGCGCTGGATGGGGTAGTGGGCGCGATAGAGCTCGCGGAAGATGGCGAGCAGCTTGTCGGCGATGAGCTTATTGCATACCAACTCGCCTTGGTGGGTCTGCTCATCGTAATCCCAATGGAGCACGCGCAGATAGCGCAAGTCGGCACGCTGGATATGGGGATTGGCCACATAGGTCTTGCCCTGCATCTTCTGCCACACGGCATCGGGCACGGGCTGAGAAGAAAAACCTTCCTGCGCCGAGGCGGAGAAAGGTAAAATGGTAAGAAGGTAAAAAGGTAAAAAACGCAACCACTTCATATCTTTTACTTTTTTACCTTTTTACTTTTTTCTGATTTCCCTGGATATAAACGCCACGCTGAGTGGGCTCGGCATCGAGACGCACGCCACCGAGGGTATAGATGGGGGCTGAGGATGCGGCTTCATCGGCAGTAACGCCACGAACGCCTGAAGAACCTCCCTTAAACTCCTTGATGGCCTTGTCGAGCTGATCGAGGAACTCACTCTCGATATGCAGGCGGGCAAAGGCGGCACCGGCGGTGAGACGGCCGGCATCGACATCGCTCTGGAAATGGTAACCGGCAATGACACGGCTCATGCCATACTCGTAAGCGCGATTCATGATGGCGCTCAGTTGTGAGGGATTGATCTCGGAGAGCGTCAGACCGATGAGCCAGCCGAAGGCGGCATGACCGGAGGGGTAAGAACCGTTGTCGGCCAGATCAGCTTCGGCATCGGGATAGATGGTGGAATCATGGAAGCGCACGTAAGGACGCACGCGATTATAGTGTTCCTTGGCAACGGTACACGACTGGTTGGCCAGATCGCGCACACGATGGATGAGTTCGTAGATCTCGGGGGTGTTGCTCTCGGAGATGGTACGGCCGAAGGCCTTCGAGAAGATGCTGCAGATATAATCCATGCTATCGTCGCAATCGTTCTTGGCCTGTTTGCCGCGATCGGTGGTACGCTTGCTGCGACCCTCGTTATACTGGTTCATATCGTAGGCAAAGAGTACTGACTGATCCTCGGGAGGCGCAGGCAGATACTTGACGGGGTTGGGCAGCGACTCGTAAGTGAGATAGCCAGAGCGCGTACCGGCACGAGAGCTCTTGGTGTTATACTCATCGCGGGCCATCTTGATGAGCTGATTGAAACCGCCCATGGCATGGATATAGATCATCAGGGCGCTAGCCAGGTCGCGACCTATCTGGGTATCGCTATACCAGCTGTAACCGGCGATAATGGAACTCTCGCCGAACTCATAGCCGCGCTTCAAGATCTCGTCCTGCTTATCGGGGCAGATCTCGACCATCAGCATGCTGAGCAACCAGCCATAGGTGGCCTGTTCGGAGGGGTAGCAGCTGACATTGGCGTATTTATCGTCGGTGTCGGGTATGATTGACTCCTCATCGAAGCGGGCGTAGGGGCGCTTGTTGTAATAGGAATTACGTGACAGCTCGATAGAGAGGTCGGCATACTTCTTCAACTGCTCGAGCACCTGATAGATGTTGGGCGTATTGTTCTTCGTAATGTTGACACCCAGCAGCGAGGAGTAAACGGGCAGGAAATCATCGAGATCCCAGCCCATGTCGCTCTTGGCCTGAGTGCCGCGACTGGTGCTACGCTGGTCGACTCCCCATGAGTAATCGGCAAAGTCGTTGACATACTTCATGGAGAGGGAGCTGGGAGGACCCGGCAGGAAATTGGCTGCATTAGGAATATCCTGTGCATGGAGGTTCATGCACAGGATAGACGAGATGAAAAATAAAAGACTTTTCTGTTTCATTATTAATTATTGTTATGAGAAGGCGACGGTGAGTCCGGCCATCACGATGCTGACCATCGACATAAGCTTGATGAGGATGTTGAGCGACGGACCAGAGGTATCCTTGAACGGATCGCCAACGGTATCGCCAACGATACAAGCCTTATGGGCAAACGAGCCCTTACCGCCGAAGTTGCCTTCTTCGATATTCTTCTTGGCGTTATCCCAAGCGCCGCCGGCATTAGCCATGAACACGGCGAGGGTGAAGCCACCTGCCAGTCCGCCTACGAGCAGACCGAGCACACCAGCCACGCCAAGGATGATACCCACCAGGATGGGGATGAGGATGGCGAGGATAGAGGGAACGATCATTTCGTGCTGGGCGGCACGGGTGGAGATTTCTACACAACGACCATAGTCGGGCGTGCCTGTACCTTCGAGGATACCGGCTATCTCGCGGAACTGACGGCGTACTTCCTGTACCATCTTCTCGGCTGCACGACCTACGGCCTCCATGGTCATACCGCAGAACAGGAAGGCGGCCATGGCGCCGATGAAGGCACCGACGATGACGCGCGGATTCATGAGGTTGATCTGGAAGTAGTTCATGAAGTCGGGGATGGTGGCCTCGGAAGCGGCAATCACATCGCCAGCCACGTTGGTCAAAGTCTGTCCGGCACGGGTCATGGCTATCTTGATCTCCTCGATATAGGAAGCCAGGAGAGCGAGCGCCGTGAGGGCGGCAGAACCGATGGCGAAGCCCTTACCAGTGGCAGCTGTGGTGTTGCCCAGAGCATCGAGGGCATCGGTACGATGACGAACCTCTTCGCCCAGACCGCACATCTCGGCATTACCGCCGGCATTATCGGCAATAGGTCCGTAAGCGTCGGTAGCCAGGGTGATGCCCAGCGTAGACAGCATACCTACGGCTGCAATACCAATACCATAAAGACCATGTGAGAGCGACTCTGACGACATGGAGAGGTCGAAGCCATTAGCGCAGAGGTAGCTGAGCATGATGGCCACACCAATGGTAATCACAGGAATACAGGTGGAAATCATACCCGTACCGATACCCTTGATGATAACGGTGGCGGCACCTGTCTGTCCGGCCTCAGAGATCTTCTGGGTGGGCTTGTAAGAGTGAGAGGTATAATACTCGGTGGCCTGACCGATGATGACACCGGCAGCCAGACCAGAGATGACGGAGAAGGAAAGGCCGAGCCAATTCTCGATACCCAGGAAGTAAAGGATAGCGAAGGTGGCAACAGCAATGAGGATGGCGCTAACGTTAGTGCCGAGCGACAGAGAACGGAGCAGATCCTTCATGGTGGCGCCTTCCTTGGTGCGTACCAGGAAGATACCTAAGAGCGAGAGGAACACGCCCACAGAGGCAATGAGCATGGGGGCAATGACAGCCTTGAGCTGAACCTCGAGACCAGCCACACCAAAGGCGGCTGCGCCGAGGGCTGCGGTAGAGAGTACAGAGCCGCAATATGACTCATACAGGTCGGCACCCATACCGGCTACGTCGCCTACGTTATCGCCTACGTTATCGGCAATGGTAGCGGGGTTGCGGGGATCGTCCTCAGGAATATCGGCCTCAACCTTACCTACGATATCAGCACCTACGTCGGCAGCCTTGGTATAGATACCGCCGCCCACACGGGCAAACAGGGCCTGCGTAGAAGCACCCATACCGAAGGTAAGCATGGTGGTGGTGATGGTGATGAGGGCCATCTCGTCGCCAGAATAGAAATGATTGAGCACGAGGAACCAGATGGCGATATCGAGCAAGCCGAGACCTACCACCGTAAGACCCATCACGGCGCCGCTACGGAAGGCAATCTTCAGACCGGCATCCATGCTCTGGCGGGCAGCATTGGCTGTACGGGCAGAGGCGTATGTGGCGGTCTTCATGCCAAAGAATCCTGCCAGACCGGAGAAGAAACCACCGGTGAGGAAGGCAAACGGCACCCAGGGATTCTGAACGTTAAGTCCGTAAGCCATGAAAGCAAAGAGTGCACAAAGCACCACGAAGACGATACAGACTACCTTGTACTGCTGCTTAAGGTAAGCCATAGCACCCTTGCGCACATAAAGCGCAATCTCTTTCATACGCGGCGTACCCTCGTCGGCCTTCATCATCTTGGTGAAGAAGTAGTACGCCATACCCAATGCCACGATCGATGCGACGGGCACGAGCCAAAATACTGCGGGAATCATCATGTTGGTTTAATTAATTATTGGTTTATAAAGTTGGTTTATTCGTCCACAAAGTCGATCAGGCCGCTGGCCTCCTCGTCGGGATCTTCGCTGCCAAGGTCCATCATCGTTGAGTAGTTGTCCTCGGTGATGTCCTCGTCGTTGGGATCCTCAACCTCGTCGTCAACCTCGTCGTGAGAACTGTAGTTATCCTCTACGATTACGTCCTCATCCTCGTTATCGGGATCGTCGTCGGAATCAGAATTGGAGAACTGCATGCGGAGCTTCTCGGGTTCGGGCTTCAGCTTGGCAAAGATGGCCTCTACCCAGCCGCCTTTAGGTATCTCGAGCACCTCGAAACCATCCTCTACCTTCTTGTCGTACATGCCGCCCTTCTTATGGAGACGATCGGCAGGAAGGGTAGTGGTGGAAATATCGAAACCGCTGAGGATGATGTCCTGGATGGATTGTGACAGAGAGTCCCAGCCACCGCCGAAGTTACGGTCGATGACCTCGAGCAGCTTGGCTGCCGAGATATGACGGATGTTCTCGTAAGTCAGATCGGTAACACGCACCACGGGGCGCTTCTTGATGGCCCACACGAACTTCAGGTTATCATCGAACTTGATGGTGGTGACCTTATAACCGCGCTTCTCGTAGCTCTTCCTCTCAAGCGCATCCTCGCTCTTGATCTCCTCGATGAAGAAGGCGCTCTTGAAAATATCGAGATAGTGCTGGATGCTCTCGCGCACTTCGGCATCCTTCACGGCAGCCTCCCACATACGGAAAACATCGTTCTCCTGTATGTCCCAAACGCTGCTCTTAGTGACTGACTTAATTGATAATGACGGGTTACTCTCGGGTTGTTGTTGTTTTGTTCTTGCCATAATTTCACTCAATTTTTCTGCAAATGTAACCACTTTATTTTTTATTAGCAAGTTTTTAGACGATATTTTTTGTAATTTTCGCATTTTTGTGTACTTTTGTCGCTGATTTATGGCACAACCACTGGCTGAAAGACTTCGACCTCGCACTCTTGACGACTATATAGGGCAAGAACACTTGGTAGGTGAGGGGGCCGTCCTGCGGAAGATGATCGATGCAGGACGTATTCCGTCTTTTATACTCTGGGGACCGCCGGGAGTGGGTAAAACCACCTTGGCGCAGATCATAGCCAACAAGTTGGAAACACCCTTCTACACGCTATCGGCTGTGACCAGCGGCGTGAAGGATGTGAGGGAGGTGATAGAGAAGGCCCAGAAGAGCAGATTCTTCAACGAGGCTTCACCTATTTTATTTATAGACGAGATACACCGATTCTCGAAATCGCAGCAGGACTCGCTATTGGGCGCCGTGGAGAAGGGTATCGTAACGCTGATAGGTGCTACGACTGAGAATCCTTCGTTCGAGGTGATCAGGCCGTTGCTGTCGCGTTGTCAGTTGTATGTGCTGAAATCGCTCGAAAAGGACGATCTGCTGAAACTGCTCGACAGAGCCATTCATCAGGACACCATCCTGAAGGAGAAGAACATACAGCTGAAGGAGACTGGAGCACTATTAAGATACAGCGGAGGCGATGCGCGTAAGTTGCTGAATATCTTAGAATTAGTGGTAGAAGCTGAAGCATCGGATGAAATTGAAGTAACTGATGAAAAAGTAGTGAATCGCTTGCAGCAGAACCCGCTGGCCTACGATAAGGACGGCGAGATGCACTACGACATCATATCGGCCTTTATCAAGAGTATTCGCGGGTCGGATCCCGATGCAGCCCTCTACTGGATGGCCAGGATGATTGAGGGTGGGGAAGACCCGCAGTTCATCGCCCGCCGACTGGTGATTAGTGCGGCTGAGGACATCGGATTGGCGAATCCCAACGCCCTGTTGCTGGCTAATGCTGCCTTCGATGCCGTGATGAAGATAGGCTGGCCTGAAGGCAGAATCCCCTTGGCAGAAGCTGCAGTTTATCTGGCTACATCGCCCAAGAGCAATAGTGCCTATCTGGGCATAGATGCTGCTTTGGGATTGGTAAGACAGACGGGTAACCAGCCCGTGCCGCTACCTATCCGTAATGCGCCGACGGAACTGATGAAGGAATTGGGCTATCACGACGGCTATCAATATCCGCACGATTTCCCGGGGCACTTTACCCCACAGCAATATATGCCTGATGCGCTGGTAAACGAGCGATTATGGCATGGACAGCATAACCCCACGGAGGAGAAGATGTACCAGCGCATGGTGAACTACTGGGGGAAGAGGTTTGAAGATTGAAAATTGAAGATTGAAGATTGAAATGTGAAACATCAAAATTGAAGTGGAGCAGGATCTGATTATAAAGATTATTGAGCTGTTGGGTACGTTTGCCTTTGCGATATCCGGTATCCGACATGCGGCAGCCAAGCAGTTTGACTGGTTTGGCGGTTACGTATGTGGTGTGGCGGTGGCTATTGGCGGCGGAACGATTCGCGACGTGATGCTCGGCACAACACCCTTCTGGATGACCACACCTATTTATTTAATATGTACGGCTGTGGCTCTGCTGACGGTGGCTTTCTTCGGCAAGTGGATGGAGCCCCTGAAGAATGCATGGTTCGTATTCGATACGTTGGGATTGGCGTTATTCACGATTGCGGGAATCCAGAAAAGTCTCGCTTTCGGGCAGCCATTCTGGGTGGCCATCATCATGGGTTGTATTACGGGTAGTGCCGGTGGTGTGATTCGTGATGTGTTGCTGAACAACGAGCCCGTGATATTCCATAAGGAGATATATGCCGTGGCCTGTGTGCTGGGTGGACTGGTGTATTGGGCCTTCGCAGCCTTAGGACTATCGACAGAGTTGAGCGCCATCAGTAGTTTCGTCGTGACTTGTCTGATAAGATTCCTGGCCGTACGCTATCACTTGTCATTACCCGTACTGAAAGAAAAGAAATAGTCAAATTGTAAAATAGTCAAATAGTCAAATAACAAGATGCCCGAACAAGAGAATATTAGAAGAAGAGCAAGAAAACAGCAGCCCGTGGATAATACCTACGGACACCTGCAGCCACAAGCGCTGGAGGTGGAGAGGGCCGTGCTGGGAGCGCTGATGATAGACAAGGATGCCTATGCCATCGTGTGTGAGACATTGCGTCCGGAGAGTTTCTATGAACCCCGTAACCAGATGGTATATGCCGCCATACGCGACCTGAGCATGGAGGAGAAACCAGTTGACGTACTGACCGTAACGGAACAGTTGGCTAAATCGGGCACACTCGATGAAGTAGGTGGTCCCGGTTATGTGGCAGAGCTGAGTTCGCGCGTGGCATCATCGGCTAACATAGAGTATCATGCGAATATCATCGCCCAGAAGTCGCTGGCCCGACAACTCATATCGTTTGCAAGTGTGATAGAGACGAAAGCGTTCGATGAGACCATCGACGTGGAGGACCTGATGCAGGAGGCAGAGGGTTCGCTCTTTGAACTCTCACAGCGAAACATGAAGAAGGACTACACAGCCATCGACCCCGTGATATCGCAGGCTGTGAAGACGATACAGAATGCCGCCAAGAATACCGACGGACTAACGGGTGTGTCGACGGGTTATTATAAGCTCGACGACATTACAAGTGGTTGGCAGGCTTCCGATCTGGTGATTATTGCCGGACGCCCTGCCATGGGTAAGACATCGTTTGCCCTATCGATGGCGAAGAATATCGCAGCCGACCTGAGGGTGCCGATGGCTTTCTTCTCGCTTGAAATGTCGAACGTGCAGCTGGTGAACCGTCTGATTTCGAATGTCTGCGAGATTCAAGGTTCGAAGATTCTGAACGGACAGTTGCAACGTGATGAGTGGGACCGTCTGGACAAGCGCATTAATAATCTGATGGGTGCACCTTTGTTTATCGACGATACGCCAGGACTATCGGTATTCGAACTTCGTACCAAGGCTCGCCGACTGGTTCGTGAGCATGGCGTGAAGCTGATCATGATTGACTATCTGCAGCTGATGAATGCCAACGGCATGCGCTTCTCGTCGAGACAGGAAGAGGTGTCGACCATCTCTCGATCGCTGAAAGGACTGGCCAAGGAGTTGGATATTCCCATTCTGGCGCTGAGTCAGTTGAACCGTGGTGTGGAGAGTCGTGAGGGACTGGAAGGCAAGCGCCCGCAGTTGAGCGACCTGCGTGAGTCGGGTGCCATCGAGCAGGATGCCGATATGGTAATCTTCGTACATCGTCCGGAGTACTACCACATTTATCAGGACGATAACGGACGCGACCTGCATGGTATGGCGCAGATTATCATAGCCAAGCATCGTAAGGGTGCTACGGGTGATGTACTGCTGACCTTCCGTGGAGAGTTCACACGATTTGAAAATCCTGAGGACAAGAACCTGGGTAATCGTGCACCTGTGGGTGGCGGCGAGATTATCGGTTCGAAGATTAACGGTAATAACACACCACCTGATATGGATGGCTACGATCCGTTTGCCGGAGGCGCACCCTTGCCGCCACCATCGAACGACGGACCACTGCCTTTCTAATAAAACAAATCCCCGCTACTTGGCGGGGATTATTGTTTATTGATATTTCTCTATTAAACTTTCTGCCTGGGTGTTGCCCATGTCCTTGGCTTTCTGAAGGTTGGGAATACCCTCCTTCTTATTACCCTTCAGGCATTGGGCCAGACCGAGGAACATATAGCCGTCGCTATCGTTAGCATCGATGGCAATACTCTCCTTGGCCGTCTCGATGGCATCATCATAAAGACCGACGCGGATTTGCAACGAAGCCTTCTCGGCATAGTAGAGAATCTCTTGAGGATTCATCCTGATGGCACGATTTATATCGTTGAGCGCCTGCTGATAAAGGCGGCCCTGGATTTCTGTCTGATGACGTACGTAATAGAAGTTGTCGTTGATGGAGGCCTGCATAAGTTCCTCGTAGTCGTTCATATCATTGACAGCCTCACGATACTTACCGGCATTCCGGCGAGCCTCGGCACGAGCCCAGAGATAAGGCGCAGCCTCTTTCAGATAGGGTTTGGAGAAGGTGCTCATGGTAGAGTCCATGAGGGCCAGCATGGTAGTAGTGTCTTTCAACATCTCCTTACAACGGGCGGCAGCAAAGAAGTTCTCTGCATTACGCATGTCGGTCTTCGTCAACTCGTCGTAGATGGCAAAGGCATCATCGTACTTCTGCTGGGCGAACAGGATGTTGGCCTTCTGTTGTTTGTAGGTAGACGCCGGATTAGCAGCAATGGCGGCCTGAATCTCCGTCAATGCTTTGTCGAGATTCCAATTGGGGTAAGTCTGATTGCCATGGAAGATCTCCTTATTATAGATCATCCGAGCGTAGGTATAGTGTACCTCGTCAATCTTATCGGCCACCTTGAGGGCCATTTCCATATCTTTCTCGGCAGCAGCAAAGTTACCACCACTGGTTGCAAGCTGGGCGCGCTGGACATATCCTTCCGAGGCCTGCGGGAACTTCTGGATGAAGTCGCCTATCAACGTGGCATAGGCTGCAGAATCAACCTGACTGGCTGCCAGGAAGAGGGCTAATGTAGCATCCTTGATATTGTCGGGCAACTCCTTCTTGATCATGGTGAGTTTCATCGTAGCATCGTTCATGCCAAAGCCTGTAATCTTCAGAGAGTCAGCAAAACGGGCACTCACGGCATAACTCAACGTATCCTTATCGGAGGCAGGCTGCTGCATCAAACCAATCACCTCACCATTATCATTGAGTAACGGACAACTGACCGTATTCTGTGGCATGGTCATAGCAACCGTATAGTAGGCATAATCATTCTGGAAGGTCTCGGCCTTACGAACGGGGCCACTCTTGACGTTCTTCATTTCGTGATAGGGCAGAAGCCAAGCCATACTGCCTTCAGTTGCCACAGAGGTGCTGACAAGGAGGGGTTGTGTCTTACCAGCCACACGGAACTTGACAACATCATACATATCGTTAGCTCCGATAATACTGATAACGGGCATCTCCTTACCCTGAGCGTCGATGATGACGGCACGCGATGCACCCTTGAAAGGGGTGAAGTTACTAACGGCCTCACCATTAGATCCTGTAAAGAATCCATTGCTGCTGGCTATTAATGAGCCGTCGACGGCAAAGGTCTTCAGGGTGAATACTGATTTAGTAGCCTTCTTCACCCAGCCTGGCTGGGCATGTAAAGGTAAAAAGGAAATAAGGCAAAGGGGTAAAATTACCAATACTCGCCTTAATACCATCTTATGATTCCATTTCATTTTCATTCTATTTCTATTCTTGATTTTTTATTCTTTTAATCTTTTACTTTTAATAGTTCTTTTGCATTCTGGATGGCAGCCTCACTAATGTCGCTACCGCTGAGCATCTGGGCAATCTCGGTAATGCGTTCTTCGGCAGAGAGTTGACGCATGCGACTGGTAGTGCCTTGGGCTGTTTCTTCCTTCTCCACCTTATAATGAACGGAGCCGAGGGCAGCAATCTGAGGCAGGTGGGTGATGCTGATAACCTGACGCTCATTACAGCCCATTTCCTGCATGATCTGCGCCATCTTCTCAGCCGTCTTTCCGCTGACACCAGTATCAATCTCGTCGAATATAATAGTAGGCAGTTTGACGGCTCCGCTGATCATGGCTTTGAGTGAGAGCATGACACGGGCAATCTCACCACCAGAGGCAACCTGAGAGACGGGTTGGAGTGGGGTGGAGGTGTTGGCGCTAAAGAGGAAGGCAATCTTATCCTGCCCACTATGACCGAGTTCAGCCGACATCACATCGATGCTAAATCGAACGTTAGGCATGCCCAGCGGGATGAGTCTCGATTGCATTTCCTTTTCTATCTGGCGAGCGGCCTTAGTGCGCAACTTAGTAAGAGCATCGGCCTGCTTCTGACAATCAGCTTTGAGTTGTCGGCACTTAGTTTCAAGTTCGGCAACGGCTTCATCGCTGTTTTCGATATTCGATAGTTGCTGCTTCAGTTCGTCACGCTTGGCTATGAGTTCTGCAACTGTATCCACATGATACTTCTTCTGAAGATCGTACAAGCGATCGAGGCGGTTATTTACGGCATCAAGTTCAGAAGGGTCAAAGTCGATTCGTTCCAGCTGGTTACTGATGTCTAGAGCAAGATCCTTCAGTTCGATATAACTGCTATTGATGCGCTCTGCCAATTCATTAGCATCGGGATATACGCGTTCGATGCCTTTAAGTGCCGACAAAGAATTGCGTAGGGATTCCACAACACCTGTTCCTTCAGAAGATAACGCATGATCAGCCGTATAGAGGGCGCTCTTGATATCCTCGGAATGGGTCATCGTATCGCTTTTCTGTTCCAGTTCCTCTTGTTCGCCATCCTGAAGATTGGCGTTGGTTAACTCATCGTATTGGAACTGCAGAAAATCGGCATTCTGACGGCTGCGCTCGATGCTTTCTTTCAAAGACACGAGTTCCTGTAAAGTGGTGTGATACTGAAGATATGTCTGATGGTACTTATCCAGTTCCTTCGCATCGTCGGCAATAATATCAACGACGCTCAACTGGAAATCCTGTTTGTTGAGCAGCAGATTCTGATGCTGAGAGTGCACATCAACCAGGCGTTCACCAAGTTCCTTAAGCATCGTGAGCTGTACGGGCGTATCGTTGATAAAGGCCCGACTCTTGCCAGAGGCTGTCAACTCACGACGGATAATCGTTTCGTCGGCATCGTATTCAATATCATTTTCCGTGAAGAAGTCTTCCATGCCGTAGCGAGAAAGGTCGAACTGAGCCTCGATGACGCATTTATCGGCACCGGTCTTAATGGTCTTTGTGTCTGCACGCTGGCCTAACAACAGACCGATGGCACCAAGGATGATGCTCTTACCTGCGCCGGTTTCTCCCGTTATCACGGAGAAGCCCTGATACAGGTCGATGTCTAGTTCATCGATCAGCGTGAAGTTCTTAATATATAAATGCTTAAGCATTGTTATATTTGACTATTTACGATTAGACAGTTATTGCTTGATGGTATCCCAACTGTTGCTTTGCGAGGCATTGATGCCCATGAGCAGTTCATAGATACGCTCCTTTTCCTTCTGGGTGCCTTTGCCTTTGTAGATGCTGGCGAGTTCGTCCTTCTTATAGTCAGTCCATATCTGTGGAAGCAGACTAAGCGGCTTCTCTTGATGAGCCTGGTAGAGGTCGGTCTCAAGTGCCGTCGTGATCTCAGTACGACCGCGTTCTGCATTATTGGCCATCTCGTCGAGTCCTTTTCTATAATAGTCGTATTGCAACTGACGGAAAGGTTTCATGGCCTCGTCGAGATAGTCGTTGATGAAGGCAAAGCGGTTACGACTATCCTCGAATGCCTTCCATCCTGAATATCCCAATTGTTGTGCATTATTCACCAGATACATACAGCGCTGGAGAATATCGGTTCCACCCATCGGGGCAAAACTGTCGAGATCAAGACCTATGATCAGGTAGGCATAGTAGGCGAGGAGAGCGGTCAACTGGTTGTCGACATTCTCTTCAATGAAGTTCAGCTGATCAAACTGCTTGAACTCAAATTGGAAATTCGCGTCTCTATTATTATATAAGGTGGAAGTATAAGCCGAATTATATACAGGCCTGTTAGCCTGGATAAGGGCTGTACACTCAAAACGATTATCCTCTCTGACGTATTTCGTAACCGTCAGATTAATAATGCATGATATGCGTTCGTTCTGCTGGAACTGAAGATCAGTCCAACGGCGATCGTTCATGAACTGCTCGATGGTATGCTGCAGGTTTTCAAATACACTCGCCTCAGTTCCCTCAATCTGACTATGAGTGACGTTAACCTTAACTTGCAGCTCCTGAGCATAAACTTCAGGAACTGCAAGCAAAAACAGGTTTAGCAATATAGTCTTTATAATGTTCACCTTATCACATTTTCTGTGCCTCGCGCAGTCGGATTCTTGTAAGCACTTGTTTTGTGTTGTACGTAAAGTCGCCAGAGAGAATCCAACTGTAGTAGCCGGGATCGATATGTAACACATCGGCCACAGGCAGTCCCTTGTGCTTTCCGAAGTTGAATACCTCAGTCATCTGCGGTTTTCCGTCCTTATCAAGCACAGGTTTGCCGTAGCGATCCTTCACTCCGCCCCAAACGATACGGCCAGCAAAGTCGACATTATTGTTCATCTTCGAGAACTCTGCCAGCTGGTCCATATTGTTCTCCAATACTTTCTCTGGGTCTTCATTGGCACCGGGCGCATACATGTCGAGTTCTCCCATCAGTACTCGATACGTTGCCTCAGTATCCTGGTCGGCACGATGAGCCTCAAAATCATCCTCCATTTTGCGTCCACAATAGAACTTATAGGCAGCAGCCAGATTACGGCGCTCCATTCTGTGGAAGATGGTCTGAGCATCAATCAGGCGACACTTAGAGAAGTCGAAATCGATGCCTGCACGAAGAAATTCTTCAGCAAGCAGGGGAATATCGAAGTGGTTAGAGTTAAAACCTGCAAAGTCGCAACCTGTAAACTTCCCGGCCAATATCTGACCGAGCTGTTTAAAGGTGGGCTTGTCTTTCACATCCTCGTTAGAGATACCTGTCAGAACAGCTACCTCCTCCGGAATGGGCTTTTCGGGATTTACCAGTTCGTTACCTCGTTCTTCCTGACCGTTAGGATATACCTTGATGTATGAAATCTGTATGATGCGATCCTTTACAAGATCCAATCCGGTAGTCTCCAGATCGAAGATCACCAGAGGCTTTGTCAGATTCAGTCTCATTGGTTGATAAGCATTGGCATCAGCAACATCAGTACATCCTGGTTAGTGGGCTGCTCAGAAGGCAGAACAAGACCTGCACGACTAGGATCAGCCAACTGGATAACGACGTCAGGACAATCGAATGTGCTCAGAACCTCAATGAAAGCTGCACCCTTGAATCCAATAGACATCGGCTGTCCGTTATACTCGCAGGTCATGCGTTCTGTAGCAGTCTTAGCGAAGTCGTAGTCCTCAGCATCGAGCTGCAACGTGCTACCTTCAACGTGGAAACGAACGAGGTTACTAGAGTCGTTTGTGAATGGCTGAACACGACGCAGGGCTGCCAATAGGGTGAGGCGGTCAACGCGTATTTCGTTAGGATTGCTCTGGGGAATAACGCCATTATAATTGGGGTAGCGACCCTCAATCAGACGGCACTGGATTGTTCCATCGCCATAGTTAATCTCAGCATTACGATCATCGAAGCGGATCACCACGTCGCCGCCGTCTTTACCCAGCAAGTTCTTCAGTAGGTTAGAGGGCTTCTTTGGCAGAATGAAGGCAGCAGGCTCATCACTCTTAATCGTGAAGATCTTATTGCGTACCAGTTTGTGGCCATCGCTGGCTACTACAGCGAGACAATCAGCTGTCAGGTCGAAGTAGATACCATTCATAACAGGACGAAGTTCATCCTGCGCTGTAGCGAAGATGGTACGGTTGATATTCTCTGCCAGAATGGCATTGGGAATGGTAATCGTCTTGGCATATTCGCTGATAGGCTGTGCCATGGGGAACTCATCGGCGTTATCGATAGGCAATGAGAAAAGACCATTCTGATAGGAGATCTTGACGGTTCTCTGATCGAGGTTCACATCGAATGTGATGGGTTGCTCAGAGAAGCCCTTTACAGCCTCTAACAGATCATGGTTACCGATGGCAAAACGTCCGTTTCCGTCACTCTCGGTCAGCTGCATCTGAGTCTTCATCATGTTTTCGCTGTCAGAAGCAGTCAGATACAACACATTGTCATTGATCTCGAAAACGAAATCGCCCAAGATGGGTAGGGCGTTCTTACTGTTAATTACTCTTGAGAGAGCATTGAGCTTTGCACTTAGTGCGGTGCTTGATAATGTAAATCGCATAGTTTTATAGTTCTTTTGTTCTTAAATACATATTATATAATTGAGCACAAAATTACAAAAAAACGTTGTAATGAACAAAATTTTCGGCAGAAATTTGCGCTATTCAAACTATTTTTAGTAATTTCGCCACGCGAAAACAAGAAAATCAACAAATAAAAACAATTTAAGTCATGGAATTAACAGGTAAAATCATTGCCGTATTGGCAGCACAAAGTGGCGTTTCGGCCCGCACGGGAAACAACTGGATGTCTCAGGATTACGTTATCGAAGTTCCTGGTCAGTATCCCCGTAAGTGTCTTTTCCGTATTTTCGGTGAAGATCGTATCAAGCAGTTTAATATTCAGCAGGGCGAGGATCTGACTGTTCAGTTTGATATTGATGCTCATGAGTTTAATGGTCGTTGGTTTAATGATATTCGTGCATACAATGTCATTCGTGGTCAGCAGCCTGCAGCAGCACCTTCAGCATCGCCATTCCCACCAGCTGGTGCTACAGCTCCGTTCCCGCCAGCTCAGGAACCTGCTCCTGCAGAAAATTCAACTGATGATCTGCCATTCTAAAATGCTGAAGTATTTTAGAATTATGTTTTATAGCCTTCGGGAAGTTATTCTCGAGGGCTATTCATTTATTTATGTATAGAAGTAGTATTATTTATGTGTAGGAGAGTATTCCGATTTCTTTTATTTATCATAATGTCGATTCCTGTAAAATATTACTTTAGTCTTTATATAGTAGAACTTTACTCGGAGTAAACCCTGACTTTAGTCGGAGTAAAGTCCCAGTTTACTCCGACTAAACCTCTGGAGCGTTTATTTAATGTCACGATCGCTTAAAACTTGAAATTTCTCGCGCTGATGATTAAGTGTTTCCAAATTCAACGAAAATGAAGCCGTTGATTGCTCGTTTGATTTACATGATATAAGTGTCTTGCCAATTGGACTAATAATAGCGCTCAGTCCACGATAATGAGAATACGGATCATTACCAACGCGATTACAAGCTATGAGATAAGCTTGATTCTCAATGGCACGAGCACGAGTCAGGATTTGCCAAGCATTCTGGCGACTTTCAGGCCAGTTGGCAGAACAAAGAATCATGTCAAATTGTAGCGCATCAGAATAACGGCACCATACAGGAAATCGCATATCGTAGCAAGTAAGTAAGAGTATTCTGAATCCCTCATACTCTACTATCATATGTTCGTTTCCTGGCTCATAGAAACGATCTTCATGTCCATAACGAAATAGATGGTGTTTATCATAATGTGATTCGACAGAATCTCTGCCATTAATAAAATAATGTCTGTTTTTGAATTTAGAACCAGTCTGAATGGCGAGTGTGCCACTAATAGCACAATGACGTTTGCGAGCCGTTTCTCGCATCCATTTTAAGGCGATATTTTGTGATTCTTCTTCAGCAATACCATGCGGATCAGTTGCAAAGCCTGTACTCCACATTTCTGGCAAAACAAATAGATCACTATCTGGGGCTTGAGCCATTAACGCTTCTGCCCTCTGTATATTCTTTTGGGGACTCCCCCACTCGATATCTAACTGTAATATTGTAACCTTCATTTGATATAAAATTCGCTTGTTAATTGTTGATACCAATCACTTCTTTTTCCGGGTTTGTCTTCAATAATACCTTCTGATGTAACATATTCATTAACAGGATGTTTTGTGAATTCTATCAAGCAGCGCTTAGGTGCTTTATTCGGGGTAGTTTTTATCATGCAGAGACGACTTGGGAAGAAGCCTGCAAGATGAGCTTCGGCCTCCAGTCTTGAGCGACAATCTGTAGGAATAACTACAGAAAAATATCCATCATCTGAGAGTAATCTGAAGGATGATTTCATCAGTTCGGCATACGAGAGATTTACGGCATGTCGAGCTGTAGTTCTCTGATCGTCGGGGCAAGTCAGAGAATCCACAAAATAAGGCGGATTACTGACGATGGCGTCAAACGGCTCAGGAGATTGTAATTCCCTAATATCCGCTAACTGGATAGTGATTCTTGAAGAAAAAGGCGATGCTTCTACATTCTTTTTGGCTTGTGTTACAGCATCCGCATCGATATCAATACCAAGAACCTGAGAATCCGGAAAACGCTGGGCCATCATAAGGGCAACAAGCCCTGTTCCTGTACCTATATCAAGAATATGCGTAGGACTTGGTGTAACTGGAACTTGAGCCCATGCTCCGAGCAATGTGCCATCGGTTCCAACCTTCATGGCACAACCCTCCTGATGAACGGTAAACCGCTTAAATTCGAAGTAACTGTTTGACATTCTGCCCACAAAAGTAGCAATAATTTGTTAATTATTGGCTCATCGTGCGTGATTCTTAATTTTTATTAGTAACTTTGCAGCCAATTTTTGAGAATATAAGTTAGTAATATGAGTAAACAGAATAAAAATGCAGCCTTTCAGATGATAGCCGATATCGATGGAGATTTCGGTTCCCTGATAGGCAATCAGACCCCAGACACAGCACCTATTCTGCCGGTGCGTAATCTTGTGCTGTTTCCTGGTGTAGTAACTCCGATATTGATTGGTCGCGCCTCAAGCAAGCAGCTTGTTCAGAAGGCAGAGAAGAAAGGCACCATTATTTGTGTGGTAGCACAGCGTGATCCTGATGTAGAAGTCCCCATGAAGGAGGACCTTTATGAATATGGTGTATATGCCAAAGTGATGAAGCAGCTGACATTGCCCAATGGCAATATCACAACCATCGTACAAGGTCTTGGCAAGATGCGTTTGCGCGATATTATCAGTACGCAACCTTATCTTGAAGGACTTGTAGAGCCAGTAGAGGAAATAGAGCCCGAGAAGCGCGATCGTGAGTTTAAGACTGCCATGGGTGATCTTCGTGAGATGGTTGACAATTACATCAATATCAGCGAGGATATTCCTGATGAGGCAACATTCGCTATCAAGAATATCTCTAACGATATTATGGCTCTTAACTTCGTGTGCTCCAATATGCCGTTCACACTGAAGGAGAAGATGCATCTGCTGACAGTTGAGACGGTTAAGGAACGTCTTTTTGGTACGATGAAGATCCTGAATCGTGAGATTAACCTTCAGAACCTGAAGGCCGACATCAGAAACAAGACACGTGAGGACATTGACGAGCAGCAGCGTAACTACTTCCTGCAGCAGCAGATTAAGAATATGCAGGCAGAGATGGGTAATGGCGAGTCGATGGAGAAGCGTGACTTGCTGCGTAAGGCTGAAGAGAAGAAATGGCCCTATGAGATTGATAAGGTGTTCAGAAAGGAAGCTGATAAACTCGACAACCTGAATCCACAATCGCCTGAATATAATGTCCAACTTACTTATCTTCAGACTTTAGTTGGACTTCCTTGGGGCGAATATACCGAGGACGATCTTGATCTGAAACGTGCTCAGAAGATTCTCGACCATGATCACTATGGCATGGAGAAGGTTAAGGAGCGTATCCTTGAGCATATGGCCGTTCTGGCTTTGCGTGGCGACCAGAAGTCACCTATTATATGTCTATATGGCCCTCCAGGCGTTGGTAAGACATCGCTTGGCAAGTCGATTGCTGCAGCCATGAAGCGTAAGTATGTTCGTATGTCGCTGGGTGGTCTGCACGACGAGGCCGAGATTCGCGGACATCGTCGTACATATATCGGCGCTATGCCTGGTCGTATCATCAAGTCCATCCAGAAGGCAGGCTCATCGAATCCCGTGTTCATTCTCGACGAGATTGACAAGGTGACACAAATGACCCATAATGGCGACCCCGCATCAGCATTGCTTGAGGTGCTTGATCCTGAGCAGAATAATGCTTTCCACGACAACTACCTCGATGTGGACTACGATCTCTCGCAGGTGCTCTTCATTGCTACGGCCAATAACCTGAGCACTATTCCTCGTCCCCTACTCGACCGTATGGAGATTATCGAGGTAAGTGGTTATATTACTGAGGAGAAGATAGAGATTGCAAAGCGTCATCTGATTCCACGTGAGTTGGAGAATACTGGACTGAAAGTCAAGGAGCTGAAGCCTACGTTCAATAAGGCTGCTATCGAGATGATTATCGAGCGTTATACCCGTGAGAGCGGTGTGCGCCAATTGGAGAAGCAGATCAACAAGTCACTCCGCAAGATTGCCTTTAAGCGTCAGATTGAGGACAGCACCAATTATAAGAAGATTACACCCGCAGAGATTGAGGATTTGTTGGGTAAGCCCCCCTTCTATCGCGACATCTATCAGGGTAACGATTATGCTGGTGTTGTAACTGGTCTGGCTTGGACTTCTGTGGGTGGTGAGATTCTCTTTATCGAGACTTCACTTTCAAAAGGTAAGGGTTCGAAACTCACGTTGACTGGTAATCTTGGCGATGTCATGAAGGAATCCGCTATTCTGGCTCTTGAATACGTGAAGGCCCATGCTGAGACGTTGAATATCGACTATCGTATCTTCGATAACTGGAACATCCACATCCACGTTCCTGAGGGAGCAACACCTAAGGATGGTCCTTCAGCAGGTATCACGATTGCCACTTCTATCGCCTCTGCTCTTACCCAGCGTAAAGTGCGTAAGAATACAGCTATGACGGGTGAGATAACCCTTCGTGGAAAGGTCCTGCCCGTTGGCGGTATCAAGGAAAAGATTCTGGCTGCCAAGCGTGCTGGCATTACCGATATTGTGATGTGTCGTGAGAACGAGAAGGATATCCTCGAGATTCCCGATATGTATCTGAAGGGAGTAAACTTCCATTACGTAGAGAACGTACAGGATGTGTGGAAGTTCGCACTTACAAAGGAGATTGTTAATCATCCGCTCGATTTTACTATTCCAGAAGAGAAAGAAGAGAAGAAATGACGTTCAAAGTAGAACATAGCGACAATGCAAGCGATGCCCGTGCTGGTGTGATCACTACCGATCATGGTCAGATACTGACGCCTATCTTCATGCCTGTAGGTACGGTGGGTAGCGTGAAAGGTGTGCATTTCTCGGAACTTCGTGAGCAGGTAAAGGCTCAGATTATCCTGGGCAATACCTATCACCTGTATTTGCGTCCAGGACTTGATATCCTTCGTAAAGCAGGTGGATTGCATAAGTTCAACACATGGGATCGTCCGATACTTACTGACTCTGGCGGCTTCCAGGTGTTCTCTTTGACGGGTATTCGCAAACTCAGCGACAAAGGTTGTGAATTCCGTAGCCATATCGATGGTTCTAAGCATTTCTTTACCCCTGAGAACGTCATGGATACGGAGCGAGCCATCGGTGCTGATATCATGATGGCCTTCGATGAGTGTCCTCCAGGTCAGAGCGATTATCAGTATGCAGCAAAGAGCCTTAAACTGACGCAGGGATGGCTGGAACGTTGCGTAAAACGATTCAATGAGACTGAGCCTTTGTATGGTTATAAGCAGACGCTTTTCCCGATCGTACAGGGTTGTACTTATAAGGATTTGCGTCAGGATGCTGCCAAGCATGTATGCGATATGTTGGGCAAGTTGAACGATGGCGGTGGTGCTTCGATCGGAGGTCTGGCCGTTGGTGAGCCTACAGAGGTGATGTACGACATGATTGAGGTTGTTAACGAGATATTGCCGAAGGATCGTCCTCGATACCTGATGGGCGTGGGAACGCCTCAGAACATCCTTGAGGCTATCGAACGCGGTGTGGATATGTTCGATTGCGTGATGCCTACTCGTAATGGTCGTAATGCCATGCTGTTCACTTACGAAGGTACAATGAACATGCGAAACAAGAAGTGGGAGGACGACTTCTCCCCGATTGATCCCGATGGTTGCGATATCGACCGCATACATTCAAAGGCTTATCTGCATCATCTGTTCAAGGCCCAGGAGCTGTTGGCCATGCAGATTGCATCCATCCACAATCTTGCATTCTACCTGCGACTTGTGACCGATGCCCGACAGCATATTCTGGCAGGCGACTTTGTAGAGTGGAAACGTTCAGTCATTGATCAATTAGGACGTAGAAGATGAAGGAGAAACTAAAGAACACAGCCGAGCGACTGAAGACCTTTGGTCGGAAGTTGAAAGCCCTCTGGCGTAAGGCGCAAGGTCCGCTCCGTAAAGCGGTAAGACCTTTGCGCTACCTTAACCCGAGGCGATATCTTAAGCGCCTCGACCGTTATATCATCGCCAAGTTCATTGGTACCTATATTTACTCTATCGTTCTGATTATCTCTATCTCGATAGTCTTTGATGTGAATGAGAATCTGGCAAAGTTCTCTACCTATGGAGCGCCACTCAAGGCCATCGTCTTTGATTACTACGCCAACTTCGTGCCTTACTTCGCCAACCTGTTCTCGCCGTTGTTTGTCTTCATCGCCGTTATCTTCTTTACGTCGAAGTTGGCAGGCAATTCCGAGATTATTGCCATGCTGGCGGCAGGTGTCAGTTTTAAGCGTCTGCTTCGTCCCTATATGGTGTCGGCAGCGCTGATTGCAGTAGTCAACTTCTACCTCGGCTCTTACGTAATTCCTCACGGCAATGTGGTACGTCAGGACTTTGAGGTTAAGTATAAAAATAAGGATAAGAACCTTTCTGCTAATAATGTCCAGCTGATGGTGGCACCAGGTGTTATTGCCTACATTCAGCAGTATGACGACCGGTCTAAGACGGGCTTTGGCTTCTCACTCGATAAGTTTGAGAACAAGAAACTAGTCAGTCATATGTCGGCATCTATTATCCGCTACGATTCTATTAGTGATACACGTTATCACTGGAAGGCACAGAATTATAAGATCCGTACGCTGAAAGGTCTGCGCGAGGAGATTACGTCGGGTGAATCGATTGACACGCTGATACAAATGGAACCCATGGACTTGGTTTATTCAAACGGACAACAGGAGACACTTACCTCGCCCGAGCTATTGCGTTATATATCAAAACAAGAGGCTCGAGGCTCCAGCAACGTAACGCCTTATGCGGTGGAATACCACAAACGTATAGCCACCTCATTTGCCTCGTTTATCCTCACCATCATTGGTGTCAGCCTGTCCAGTAGAAAGCGAAAGGGCGGAATGGGACTTTACTTAGGTATTGGTCTGGCTCTGTCGTTCTCCTATATCCTGTTGCAGACCATTAGTGCTACGTTTGCCGTTAATGCCGATACGCCACCATTACTTGCGGCGTGGATACCGAATGTACTTTATGCTGTCATAGCCTACTTCTGCTATCGACAAGCACCTAATTAATTAGAATAAGGTAAATAGTGAAATTTGAAGAAACATATCTAAACGATAATATTCTCGATGCGCTCTACGATATGCGCTTCGAAGAGATGACGCCTATTCAGGAACGTTGTATCCCTGAGATTCTCGATGGCAACGATGTGCTTGGAGTGGCTCAGACAGGTACGGGAAAGACCGCCGCCTATCTGCTGCCCATCCTTTCCATGCTTGATGACGATGATTATCCCAAGGATGCCATCAACTGCATCATCATGTCGCCAACCCGCGAACTGGCTCAGCAGATAGACCAGGCCATGCAGGGATTTGGTTACTATCTCGACGATGTATCGTCGGTAGCTGTCTATGGCGGTAATGACGGTGGACGTTACGAGCAGGAACTGCGTGGCATGCGCCTCGGTGCCGATGTGCTGATAGCTACTCCTGGTCGTCTGCTTAGTCACCTGAAGGTTGGTAATCTCGACCTTTCCCGTTGTTCATTCTTTGTTCTCGATGAGGCCGATCGTATGCTCGATATGGGCTTCATCGACGACATTATGAAGCTGGTACAGGAACTGCCCGATAATTGTCAGCGTATCATGTTCTCAGCCACGATGCCGGGAAAGATACGCGAGCTGGCTGTGGACCTGCTTCACAATCCTGTGGAAATCAAGATTGCCGTTAGTCGTCCGGCAGAGAAGATACAGCAGAGCGCCTACGTTTGCTACGATCCGCAGAAGCTGCACATCATTAATCACATCTTCAAACAGGGCGACTTGAAGCGTGTCATTATCTTCTCCGGCAAGAAGGACCGCGTGAAGGAGATAACCCGCAGCCTGAAGAAGATGAAGATTAACTGCGACCAGATGCATAGCGACCTTAGTCAGCAAGAGCGCGATGAGGTGATGTACCGCTTCAAGGCTGGCATGACCGACGTGCTGGTGGCTACTGATATTGTGGCTCGTGGCATTGATATCGATGATATCCGCATTGTCATTAACTACGACGTTCCCCATGATGCTGAGGATTATGTGCATCGTATTGGTCGTACGGCCCGTGCCGATCGCGACGGTGTGGCTATCACTTTCGTCAATGAAGCCGATATGGATCGCTTTCATCAGATAGAGCATTTCCTTGGTAAAGAGGTTGAAAAGACTCCTCTTCCTGAAGGTATCGGCGAAGGACCGGAATATACCAAGCGTGCTAAGAAGCGTTCAAACACCCGCCGTCATGGTCGCTGGCACTCTAAGGGCAATGGTTCCAATAACCAAGCCATGCCCAAAGGTGGTCAGGATGGCAACAAGAAAAAGCGCCATCATCATCGTCCAAAGAATCAAAACCCATCATAAGATATGATAACAAAGCCTATCTGTAAAATCAACCTCGGACTCAATGTCGTAGAACGTCGGCCCGATGGCTATCACAACCTCGAGACTGTATTCTATCCCGTGCCTATCTTTGATGCACTCGAAGTCTTCCCTATGGATCAGGATTTCCCTTCGCCAGTGGATTGCGACCTGAAGGTTACCAACATCCACATCGACGGCGACGAGCAGAAGAATCTTGTGGTTCGTGCCTATAACCTGCTGAAGCAGGACTTCCCTGCCCTGCCCCGAGTGCACGCCCATTTATATAAAGGTATACCCACACAGGCTGGTATGGGTGGCGGTTCAAGCGACTGTGGCTTTATGATTACCCTACTTAACGACATGTTCCGCTTGGGACTCTCTGAACAGCAGATGATAGATTATGCAGCAAAACTTGGTGCCGACTGCGCCTTCTTTGTCGTTAACCGTCCCGTCTATGCTGAAGGCATTGGTGAGAAGATGCAGGATATCAACCTGAACCTTTCCGGCTGGTATTTGGCTGTGGTTCGTCCGGCTATTCCCGTATCCACGAAAGAGGCGTTTTCATTGATTACACCCCATCATCCGGAGTTGAATTGCCGTGATATTGTTATGCAGTCCGTGGAGACGTGGCGCGACCGATTGACCAACGACTTTGAGAAGAGTGTGTTTGCACTCTATCCCGCTATCGGTGCCATTAAGCAGCAACTCTATGATATGGGTGCTGTTTATGCCTCTATGTCAGGTTCTGGTTCATCGCTCTACGGCCTGTTCCGAGAGCCCGTCAACCTCGACGCCTTCAATGCAGAAGGCACATTCAAGACTGTGATTCCTCTGAAATAAGAAAGCTCCCGTTTGATTCGGGAGCTTTCTTTTTCACTTTTATCTTTTACTGAATACCGTCTTCACGAAGTTTCTTCTGCCACTTCCAGGCACTCTTCAGTACCTCATCGGTTGGTGTGTCGGCTTTCCAGCCAAGTACCTTGTTGGCCTTGTCCACATTACCCCATACCTGCTCGATGTCGCCTTCACGACGCGGAGCGTAGGTCCAGTTTACTTTCACACCTGTAGCCTTCTCGAAGCCCTCAACAACCTCAAGAGTAGAAAGACCACGACCAGTACCGATGTTGAATACCTCAACGGCATCTGTCTCGGGCTTGTCGAGTACACGCTCCATAGCCTTTACGTGTGCCTTGGCCAGATCAACTACATAGATGTAGTCGCGAATACAGGTCTTATCAGGTGTATTGTAGTCGTTGCCGAATATCTTCAGTTGTTCGCGGATTCCCATAGCCGTCTGAGTAACAAACGGAATCAGGTTCATGGGCACACCGTTAGGCAGCTCACCGATGAGAGCCGTAGGATGGGCACCGATAGGATTAAAGTATCTCAGGATAATACTCTTGATGGGCGCACCAGAATGGATATAGTCCTGAATGATTTCCTCGTTGATTTGCTTGGTGTTACCATAAGGGCTCATGGCCTTCTGAATAGGCGCATTCTCAGTTACAGGCAGGTTCTCCTGCGAGGGCTGACCGTAAACCGTGCAGCTAGAAGAGAAGATGATACCCTTCACGTTGTACTTGGGCATCAGCTCCAACAGATTGATCAGACTCGTCAGGTTGTTGCGATAGTAAAGCAGAGGCTTCTCAACACTCTCGCCTACAGCTTTCGATGCAGCGAAATGAATAATACCCTCAATCTTCGGATACTTCTTGAATACACCCTCAAGAGCCTCCATGTCGCAGCAGTCCACCTTCTCAAAAGCTGGACGAATGCCCGTAATCTTCTCAATACCGTCAACTACGTTTGCATTAGAGTTCGAGAGATTGTCAATGATTACTACCTCATAGCCTGCTTCCTGCAGTTCCACGGTTGTATGGCTTCCAATGAAACCTGTACCACCCGTTACCAAAATTGTTTGTTTCATATTATGAGCTATTAGTTCTTAAATATCTAAACCATTTCTGGACTGCAAAGATACGAATAATTCTGTATAATTTCAAATTTTAAGCGATATTATTTTTGCAGAATTTGAAAATATACTACAGTTCGCCTCGTAATACTCGCGTTTTAGTCAGCAAACGGTCAGATGGCTTCAATTTCGCAAATTATGGGCCATTTTGGTAAGTATCTGATAACGTGAGAGTTATGTTTTTAGACCATTTTTGGGGTCACTTTTAGGTCGTCGAGATATAGTCTTTTGGTCATCGAAACATAGTCTTTCGCTCGTTCAGATATAGTCTTTCACCCTATAGGAGATATTCGAATGAGTTGTTTAGACTATTTAAACACCTCGAAAGGATAGTCCAAACACATGGTTTAAAGGCTTTAAACTCCAACTTTGCCCTATTGTAACCCCAAATCGCACTAAAAGTGCCTCTCCGCTACTCTAGTTTGAGTAAACGGAGAGGCACTTTTTTAGGCATAATTTCTTTACAGCCTAATTAATACCGAGTTTAGGCAAAGTGAGCTTATCCTTCAGCAATTGGCGTGCATCGTCCTCGCTAATAGTAAATATGTGATTGAGCACACCCACAGAAACCATACGGAATTCGTCTTCGTAACTAATGACTCCGATGCTGTAGATGGTATGGTCGCGGATAATCAGATTCGACTTCAGATATTTATCCACAGCACTTACGGCCACCATCGTACCAATGGAAGCGATTTTTCCGTCGATACCACTTTCGTCCATTTCATTGTTAATGACACCTGACATGACACCACTAACGGCTTCGAGGTGTTTCTCTCTGTCAGGACAGGTGGCAACGAGTACACCACCCAGA
>Ga0247611_10002374_pt1 | contig 30512 bp, 21 predicted proteins | sample 177DNAGHGhighgp2_FD_192422 | JGI IMG/M metagenome (GOLD analysis project Ga0247611, IMG submission 192422) | Sheep rumen microbial communities from Palmerston North, Manawatu-Wanganui, New Zealand - 1770 DNA GHGhigh gp2 | ecosystem: Host-associated > Mammals > Digestive system > Stomach > Rumen... | reverse complement strand
CGCCGCTGAACTATTCGGCCAACGTCACTGTCGGTGGTGGTTCAGAGAAAGTAAAGTTCAACGTATCTGTCACACAGTCGGAGGACAAGGGTATCATCCTGGGCTCTGGCGTGCGCCGCACCAACCTGAACTTCAAGACCAACGTGCAAATTAGTGACAAGCTGTCGCTGCAGTTCAACCCGAAGTTCACGTTCCGTCGTGACGAGGGTGCCGGTGGTAACAACATCGGTACGGGTGGTATCATCGACGTGCTGAAGTATCGTCCTACCAACGGTCTCCGCGAGTTCGGCTATGTAGACCCCTCGTATGCCGACCCGGACGAGGAGGAACTGTTTACCTATACCAACCCGAAGAACGATATTGCCATCAACCAGCTCATCAAGCACAGCTACACCTATACGAATGGTCTGGCACTGGACTGGAAGCCCATCAAGGGCCTGACGCTCCGCACCGAGGCTACCATCGGCCTGAAGTGGACCGACCAGAGCCGCTTCTACGGCGCGCTGACCGACGTGGGTCAGAGCAACAACAACCAGCCCGTGGCAACCATTACCAACACACACCAGCTGAGCTACGTATGGACCAATACCGCCAGCTACAACTTCTCTGTCAAGGATGCCCATAACTGGTCGTTCCTGCTCGGTCAGGAAATCAACCACTCGCAGGGACGCAGTAACGGTATCACCAACCGCTACTTCCCCCGTGCCTTCACAGCCCGCGAGGCTTGGAACAACATGGGCTTCGGTACACCCTACCAGTCGCCCTCCAGCCTGTCTACTGCCGACCGTACAGCATCGTTCTTTGGTCAGGTCAGCTATAACTGGAAGCACCGCTACCTCCTCTCGGCTACGTTCCGTGCCGACGGTAGCACCAAGTTCGCTCCCGGCAACCAGTGGGGTTACTTCCCCTCCATCTCTGGTGCATGGGTCATTAGCGAGGAACCGTTCATGAAGAAGATTGACTGGATTAGCCAGCTGAAGATTCGCGCTGCCTTCGGTCTTGCCGGTAACAACCGTATCGACAACGACATGTGGCGTGTACTTTATGCCATCAACTCCACCGGTGGTCCTGGCTTTGGCGAGGTGACACAGTTCGGTGAGCAGTATTATGGCAACAACGGCGGTGCCCGTTTCTCGAACGAGGACATCAAGTGGGAGACCACCATTACCCGTAACCTGGCTGCCGACATCTCGCTGTTCAACGGACGTCTGACCATCACGCCGGAGTTCTACTGGAACACCACCCGCGACCTGCTCTACAGGAGTGACCTGGCTTCCGTGCTGGGTTACACCAACCAGATGCAGAACATCGGTCAGGTAACCAACAAGGGTATCGAGCTCTCTATCAGCGGCGACATCCTGCAGGGCAAGGACTACGTGCTCTCTGCCAACGTCACCTTCGGTCACAACAAGATGAAGATTGACAAGCTGAACGGCGTCGATAACGTTGTTTGGGACCAGAACGACCGCTGGAAGTCCAGTTATAACGACTACTGCCTGCGCGTCGGCGATGAGGTAGGTCTTATCTATGGTTTCGTCTATGACGGCCTTTATTCCTTCGACGAATTCTATTTCGACCCCCTGAACAACTATCAGGCAGTGCCTTGGGGCAGCAGCGCAGCCGACAACGGCGGTAAGAGCGATGTAGGTCCCCGTGCCGACGGTTACGTAACGGTTATCAACGACGTTTCCGGCAGCAGCAACAGCGGTATCGCTACCCTGCCCGGCAAGATCAAGTTCAAGGACTTGGACGGTGACGGCCGCATCACGGAGAACGACCGTACTGTCATTGGTAACACGAACCCGAAGTATCAGGGTGGTTTCGGTCTGAGCGGTTCCTATAAGGACTTCGACTTCACGGCCAACTTCACCTACATGCTCGACTTCGACATCAACAATGCCACGGCTTACACGCTGTCGTCTTCTGAGGGCAACTCCAAGAAGTTCTACAACGTCTATTCCAAGTTCAAGGACGGCTGGCAGTACAACGACATCGATGGTAGCCTGACAGGCACCAAGGGTGATGTCCTCTATAAGCTGTATTATGTTGACGACTGCGTGAACATCTACAAGAACGCCAATGCCAACCGTAACCTCTGGAACCCGACGGACGTCACTACCAAGCTGACACAGTCGTACTTCATCGAGGACGGTTCATTCCTGCGCTGCTCCGACGTCACCATCGGCTACACACTGCCGAAGAACCTGACCAAGAAAGTCGGCATCTCAAAGGCTCGCTTCTACGTGTCTGCCTCTAACCTGTTCATCATTACCAAGTACACGGGCTACGACCCCGAGGTAGACATCCAGACGGGCCTGACCTGCGGTATGGACTACAACCGCTACCCGCGTAGCCGCAGCTTCGTATTCGGTACTAACATTACATTCTAATATATAATAAGGTATAAAGATATGAAAATCAAGAATATTTTACTGACCGGAGTGGCTGCGCTGGCATTGGCTTCCTGCAACGACTATCTGGATGTCGATGCCCCTTCTGCCTACACTGAAGATTTTGTCTTCAGCCAGAAGACGGAGGTGAACCGAGCCCTGAACGGTGTGTATGCCCAGGCATTGGTCAACAACCTGTATGGCGATGCATACTTCAGCCGCTTCACGCTGAACAGCGATGTCGACATCGCTATCAGCTCTGACAATTCGCACTCACACACTACCTACTCACGTTTCGACTGCGACGAACAGGGTAGTCACATCTACAGTTTCTGGACGGCTGCCTACAACCTTGTCGAGTATTGCAACAAGTTCATCACTTCTGCTGAGAAAAGCCCCGTGCTGTATGTCAAGAATGCCAATGGCGAGTATGAAACAGATGCTGCTGGCAACAAGAAATTCGACAGCGAGATGCAGCAATGGATTGGCGAGGCTAAGTGTCTGCGCGCCATGGTTTACCACGACTTGGTGGTGATGTTCGGCGACGTTCCCTTCACCTTCGAGCCTGCTGCCGTACATGGTGCTTCATACATTGTGCCCGTCAAGGACCGCGAGGAAATCCAGAAAGCTCTCATCGCTGACCTGCAGGCTGCTGCCCCGACGATGTCGTCGACCAACAGCGTCACCGTCGAGCGTTGCTCGAAGGAGTTCGCCCAGGCACTCATCGCCCGTATCGCTCTGACTGCCGGCGGCTACTCACTGCGCCCCGACACCAACAACCCACGTAACTATGGTACCATGCAACGTCCCAGCGACTACATGGCATACTATCAGACGGCCATGGCCTATGCCGACTCCGTCATCCAGGCTGGCACACACCAGTTGAACAACAGCTATCAGGATGTGTTCGTCAACGAGTGTAACTATCAGGTAATCAACAACGATGACCCTATCTTCGAGATTCCTTTTGCCAAGGAGTCTACGGGTAACATCGGTTACATCCAGGGTCCCACCTACAACTCTTACGAGGGTAAGACCGTCGGTCCTTGGGGTGCCTGCAACGGTGGCAACCGCCTGAATGCCTTCTACCGCTACTTGTTCCGCGAGAACGATATGCGCCGCGAGTTCGTCAACGGACTGTGGTACTACTCTTACTACACCAACAGCGAAGGCAATCTGGCCGACTCTATCTATATCCGTAGCGACTATTCGGTCCACAACAACAAGTGGTCGAAGCTGTGGACTTCCGAGGGTTCTGCCCTGGGTAACATCACTACCGGTGCCACAGGTATCAACTATCCCTACATGCGCTATGCTGACGTACTGCTGATGTATGCTGAAGCTGCCAACGAGGTGAACGGTGCTCCTACCGACAAGGCTGTAGAGTGTCTGACCCAGGTACACCAGCGTGCCTTCCTGGATGGCGACCCCACCTTCATCAGCCAGGCTAAGAGTTCTAAGGAAGCCTTCCAGAAGGCTGTCCTCGACGAACGTAAGTGGGAGTTTGCCGGTGAGAACAATCGCTGGCGCGACCTCGTGCGTACCAATACTTATGGCGAGGAGTTGGTTTACAGCTTCCTGCGCTACTACTCTGTAGGCATGCAGAACACCGGTTCAAACTCAGGCTTCGAAGATGCTATCAACGTCCACGACGGCTATACCACAGACAATGGCTACATCGACCGTCTGCCCAACACCGTCTACTACCACCAGTATAACATCGAGGAGCCACAGAACTTTAATAACGGACAACCGCTGCTTTTCTTCAAAGCACAGTTCTATGGCTATGTCATCAATCAGACGAATGTACTGCAGAAATACCCCAACCAGTCGATGAAGAGCTTACGCATCTACAATGCCTATAAGACAGCCCAGCGTCCTACAACTAGTATGATTACTAACTACGGATTCAAGGCAACGGCCTGGAACTCAACCACTTTCTACGAGTGGGGTAATCAGGACACCGGCACCCCTAAGGATCAGTGCAAGTACAGTTTCTACGGATACATCCGCTGCGACGACAGTGGTTCCATCTTCCTGATTCGAAACGGAGGTATGGAGCAGTTCCCGGCAACTATTCCCACTGCCGACCAGCTGCCGCCAGTGCGCTACATCCTCCCCTATCCAAACTTGGCCATCCAGCGTTCGGCTGGCGCCTATAAGAACTATTATGGTTATTAATCCTAAAGAACTCACAAAGATATGAAAAAGATATTGAATAGCATCATGCTACTCCTGCTGGCAGGCACCTCTGCACTGATGGTGTCCTGTAAGGACGACGACAAAAGCTCGTCCGGCGATACCGACAGGCAGTTTATGACCATGTTCATTTGTGACAACACCCGTGGTAAGGGTTCCGACTATCCGTATAACAGCGGACTGGACGGACAGTACCCCCACGGAAATACCGTTCACCTCTACTGGTATGGCGTCAAGGACTGTGCCGGCTATCAGATTCAGATGGCACTGCAGCCCAAGGTGAGCGGCGGTAGCGAGGCATGGGCCAAGGTTCAGGGCACCAGCGACCTGCTGCTCGACACCATCGTGGGTCCGGACGTGCTGGACCTGCTCATCAAGGACCTGCAGTATTCTACCCGCTACAGCTACGCCATCCGCGCACTGTCCAAGCTCGACCAGAACATCAAGGGCGACCAGAGCAGCTTTGCACACGCCTCTAACTGGTATGGTCATGGCAACGGACGCCAGTGGCAGGAGTACCTGCAGGTGGAGACCAAGCTGCGCTATCCGACTCCCGGTGCCATCTTCGTCGACGAGTCGAAGACCACCGAAACCGAGATGTATGTCTACCTTAATCGCAACGTCAAGGACCTCGGTCTTGACCTGTCCACTCAGGCAGACAAAGACAAGTTGGCTGCCTACTACGAGAACTTCAACATCGACGAGACAGGCAACCTGGGCTATTCTATCCTGACAGTCAATCCTTCACCCAACAACCCCAACGCAACGGTTGACGACAAATGGAGGAGATACCAGATTACGGAAGCCGACTTCGAGCGTGGCTACATCCAGGTAACAGGCCTGCAGGCCAACTCAGTATACGTTATCGATGTCATCGACCCCAGAGTCACTGTCGCTGTCGATGCCAAGTACAACACGCTCACCAAGCGTTCCGATGGTAAGCCTGGACCGGCCATCGTACTGATGCATGCCGACCTGCTGGCTCAGCAGAACTCGGCTCCCCTCATTGGCAGCGAGGAGTCACGTGCCAATACCTTTGCACAGGCTGAGGAGTTCAACGCAGCTCCGCTGACGCCGACACTCTACGACTTCATCTCCAACACGACCTATGCCGAGGGACAGACTTACTATCTGGAAGGCGGCAAAACCTACTACATCGATGGTAACGACATTACCTGTAAGGGCTTCACGCTGGCTACCCGTCCTGAGGACGTGGCTGAGGGCAAGCGCGCTCGCGTTATCTGCGGTATTGGTAAGAACTCCAACATCTACAGTGGTACGAACGGCGAACAGCGCCAGGGTAGCTACACCTGCTTCATGTTTGGTCGTCAGCCCGAGGCTGGTGAAGGTGGTGAAATCCGCATGAAGAAACTCGCCTTCTACAATATCGACTTCGATTGCCCCACATCGTATAACTATGGTGACAACGCTGCTGGTCTCGGAACTGTGGCTGGTAACTACTTCTTCAACATGTATCCCGACGGTATGGCTGTATCACTCGACTCACTGGTCATCGAGAACTGTACCTTCAAGCGCATGATCCGCGGATTCATCCGCGAACAGGGCGCCAACTACAAGGTATGGAACCACGTGCTCATCAAGAACAACCAGTTCTTCGACTGTGGTTACTACAACCAGGGTGCTGGCGGTTACTGCTGGATTGCAGGTATCAATAAACCCGGCTCGAACCTCTACAAGGATATGAAGGTCATCGAGAACACGTTCTACGATAGCCCCTTCCCCGCATTCTTCAGCGAGGAGAATACGGATAACACGCGTGACAATGGTACTTGGAACATCACCTTCTCGAACAATACGCTCATCAACTTCAACACCCGTGCCAACGGTGCTATCATGAAGATGCGCCAGATTCCCGACGGTTCCGTCTTCAACGTGGAGAACAACCTATTCGTCCTTTGTAAGAAGCCTGGCGACCAGCGCGTACTGGCCATGTGGGGTGCCGACATCCGCGATGTACAGCTGAAGTCCGACGAAAGTGCAGGACACATCACCCTGAACTTCAACAACAACTGGTCTACCAACAACGACCTGACGAACGGACAGATCTTCAGTGGTAATGCCTGGACGGCTACCAGTAACAACTTCGGCAAGCTGGTGAAGGAAGAGAGTGCCACGCTGAACGGCACACTGGAGGTTCTTGTTGCCGACATCTCTGCTACCGACCTGATGGAGCAGCCCTGTCCGCCACATGTGGCAGCAACGGCCAACGACCAGAACATGCACCGTGCCGACGCTCTGGACGGAACAGCCAATACCATTTACAACGTCAACCTCTACTTCAAGAACACTGACAACGAGATTTACAAGAACAACGTCGGTGCAGCCCGTTGGAGGAACAAGTAAAGGGAAGGTTAAAAGGTAAAACAATTAAAAGTTTAAAAAGTTATGAAGATATTCAGATTTAGCATCATAGCAGCCGTGGCACTGTTTGCAGGCATCAGCATCACCTCATGTACCGATGCTGGCGACTACAACGACTCCAATACCGACAATCCTTCGTGGGTCGACAAGTACACAGACTCGCTGGTCATTGCCCATCCGGAGACGCTGGCCGGCACCACATGGACACGCGGCACTGGTCTCAAGAAGAACGCCTATGGCGAGGAGATCCAGGGCTTTATCGAGAGCCTCAACTTCGTCAAGGAAGACTCTGTAGCCGTCAAGATGAGCGAAGGAGCAACAGCAGGCACGTGGAAAGACGAGTCGAACACGGAAAAAACCCCGTATTATGAGTATAAATACTCTAACGTTACGGGTACCGTGGAAATCATGAAGGAAAGCAAGAACGAAAAGGGTGCCGTCACCAAGACGACCATCTTCACCGGTGTTGCCGTCAACGGTAAGCAGCAGGTGATGACGGTAGTTCACTATGGAGACATCCCCGTGCAGACCTATCTTGTCAAGCAGTAAGACAAGGAACTGGTCGAATGATTATAAGACAAGAGACTGGCGTAAAGCGGTCTCTTGTCTTATTCAACGCAAACCTTTACGTGAACATTATCCGTAAAAAAGCGAAAAACATTTGGTGGTTTTAGAAAAAAGTCTTATTTTTGCACAGAATATTATTAAACAAATCTTATATTTATAACTAAAAGTAACTAATTATGAAGAAAATCTTTACTCTTATCTGCGCCCTCGTGGGCTTTGCTGGAGCTGCTAATGCTGCAACAGTTGACGATCTCGCAGTGCTCAAGCACAGCTACGTATTTGTAGCCGACGACTACACTGGTTCCGGTACAATCAAACGCGTAAAGGGAACTCTCTTTGGCGATAACCATTTCCTGGATGTTACAGGTGGTTCTGTTGCCACTAACAAGGGCACGGTGAATCTGGCAGCAGCTGACGGCGTACTCGTAACCGAGGAAATTGCTGCTAAGTATGGCGAATATGGAGAGCACCTCAACTCTCTGCGTCTTAAGAAGTCTCAGGATGTCATTGCAATGAAGGTTACTGCTGGCTCCAAGGTTATCATTTTCTATCAAGACAACAACAAGGATGACCGTTATCCCGTTTTCGCCAAGGACGCTTCACTGAAGGAGAAGCTCGGAGATGGTGAGAAATCAGAGCGTGTCAGTAGCTGTAAGCGTATTGAATGGACTGCTGCTGACGATGGTTTAGTTTATGTTGGTGATAACAATGGTGACATGTTCCTCAGCTTTATCATCATCGAGGCTAACGAGGCCGAGGGAACTCCTATGGTAAAAGTTGGCAACCAGACCTTTGCTGAGGGTCTCTGGTTCAAGGAAGTAACAGTGACTCCTGCCCAGGCCTTTGGTATGGATACAGAAGTCTACTATACGACTGATGGTAGCGAACCCACTGCAGAAAGCACCAAGTATACTGAGCCTATCAAGTGCTTTGCTCCTACCACCCTGAAGTTCCAGGCATTTGTCATGGGTGCTCCTGTTCCTGATGCAAACAACGAGGCTAATGTAAACTTCTCGTTCGATGCTCCCAGCATCAATGCTGACGGTGCTGCCGTTACCATCACCTCTCCTTACGAGGGTGCCAAGAACTTCTACGCTCTGAATGGTGGTGATGCTGTTGAGGGCAGTAGTGTCACACTGACGGAGTCTGCTACCGTTTCTGCTTACTCTCAGATTGTGAATGGCAGCTATGCCACCTTCACATCGAAATCTACCACCAAGGACGTTTACGTGCTGAACGCTATCAAGGAGAAGAAGACCATCACCGTTTCCGGTGACGCCGTGCTGGACGAAGAGGCTACTGCTACATCAACCACCGGTGAAGTCTACAAGGTTGAGAACGGCGTTGTCAACGTCGACAAGGCTGACTTCTTTGTTAAGACTCCTGCTTTCGGCGTAGTGAAAAATGCCGACTACCAGATTGACGGTAAGGAAGTTTACCTGCAAATGAGCAACACCAACATCACCTTCCTCGTTGCTGCCAACGACGTTGTTGACGTGAAGGTTATCTGCTCAAAGAATGCATGTAAGAACATTGACGCAGAGGATGCTGCTGCCGATAAACAAGTCGACGGATGTACGCCTGATCGCAGCTGCTATGTGAATGTAAGCGGTACTAACTATTGTGCTAAGGATGCCGATGGTAAGGCTGTATGCGACCAGAAGCTCTATCCTGGCGTAGCTAATGTCATTGAGTTCCAGCTGAAGGGTGGTAAGACCAGTCAAGTTCAGAGTGAGAATGACGTGAACGGTGATGGTATTGTCGACAAGAATGATAAGGAGGATGTATTCACTGCCGCCGACACATACTACACCTTCCAGAAGTACTCTGGCACTGGTGCTATCTTAATTGCCTCTATCGAGATTACTCCCGCCGGAACTACTGGTATCCAGAACGTGAAAGCTGAGAAGGCTGCTAACGACGGTGTCATCTACAACCTCGCTGGCCAGAAGGTGAACAGCGGCTTCAAGGGCATCGCCATTGTGAACGGCAAGAAGGTCGTTCTGAAGTAAGCCAGAGTACCTATTCATACAAAGGCAGAGTACCTATTCATACAAAGGCAGAGTTTCCAGAGAGAGACTCTGCTTTTTCTTTCTGAATTGTTTGGATGTTTAAGAATTAATCCTTACCTTTGCAAACAAACTACTTAGCAACAGCTATGGACACACTCAATGATCAGTTCCTTCCACAAGGACGTACCTACCGTACGTTAAAATGCTTTCAAAAGGCTGAGTGCATCTATGATGTCACCTACTATTTTGCCCACAAGTATCTCAGGCAGAACGACCGTACTGTCGACCAGATGGTGCAGGCAGCACGCTCGGGCAAACAAAACCTGGCAGAAGGCAACATCGACGGTGTAACATCCAAGGAGTTGGAGCTGAAGCTGACGAACGTCAACCGGGCCTCGCTACACGAGCTACTGCTCGATTACGAGGACTACTTGCGTGTCCGCGGCCTTGCGCATTGGGGACCGAAGGATCCGCGCTACCTGCAAACCAGAGATTTCTGTGAAAAACACCTCGACTCAGCCATCTATCGCGAAAAAATACTCTCGCGCAGCGACGAGGCAATAGCCAATATCGCCATCACGCTGATTCATCAGTGCGATACGCTCATCGTAGGACTGATAGAATGGCTCAAGAAAGACTTCATCAAAAAAGGCGGCATCAAAGAGCAGATGTACCAGGCCCGAAAAGACTGGCAACGCCGCAACGGATATTCTTCTAGTGGGTCTAGGGGGTCTAGTGGGTATGGTGGGTATGGTGAGCAAAAGCCCACAACACCCACATCACCCACATCACCCACGACACCCACAACACCCACATCACCCACAACACCCACAACACCCACATCACCCACATCACCCACAACACCCACTACACCCACAAAAAAATGCCCCACCTACTAACCCTCGCCGCCTGTCTCTTCCTGACAGCCACAGCAGCCAACAGGCCCATCGACCGCAAGGCCCTCGTGACCCGCAACAACCCCGTCATCACTACCGTCGACACGCTGGCATCGCTCAGCGTGGGCAATGGCGGCTTTGCGTTCACCACCGACATCACGGGCCTGCAGACCTTCCCCGAATACTACCGCAACGGTGTGCCCTTAGGCACTCAGAGCGAATGGGGCTGGCACAGCTTCAGCAACCCCGAGCAGTACCGCATCGAGGAGTCGTACTGGATGTACGACTTCGGCCACGGACACCGCGAACTATATGCCACCCAGCCCAAGACGGGCCGCGCCAAGGAGGCCGCCGACTGGTACCGCATCAATCCGCACCGCCTGCACTTAGGCTGCATCGGACTGGAAATAGAGGGTCTGAAGCCCACCGACATTCAAAAGCCCCGCCAGACATTGGACATGTGGACAGGAACCATCAGTTCAAAGTTTAGAGTTAAGAGTTTAGAGTTTAGAGTTAATACCGTCTGTCATCCGGAGCGCGACTTGGTGAGCAGCCAGATTAAAGGCAAAGGGGCAGCCATCAACCTCCGTTTCCCCTACCCAACGGGTGCCCATTGCGATGATGCCTGCAACTGGACGGCCAACGACAGCCACCAGACAGAATTGGTAACCCAGACGGAGCACAGCGCTATATTGAAGCGCACCATCGACGAGACGGTATACTACGTATCACTGACCTGGGAAGAACCGGCGCTATTACGTGAAAAGAGCAAGAACTACTGGGTGCTGGAGTCCGAGGGCAACCAGCTGACTTTCAGCTGCGAATTTTCTCCCACAGTACCCACCGTTCCCACTACACCCACCATACCCACCTTCCAATCCTCCGCCCAACACTGGCAACACTTCTGGCAGACGGGAGCTGCTGTCGACTTCTCGAAATGCAAGGACAAGCGGGCGCGCGAGCTGGAGCGCCGCGTGGTGCTGAGCCAGTGGCTATTGGCAAGCCAGTGTGCCGGCGGCACCCCGCCGCAGGAGACGGGACTGACCTACAACTCGTGGTTCGGCAAGTTCCACATGGAGATGATCTGGTGGCACCAGGCATGGCTGCCTCTCTGGAACCACGCCAGCCTGCTCGACCGCACGCTGCGCTGGTACGAGACCGTGGAGCCGAAGGCCCGCGAGATAGCCATGCGTCAGGGCTTCCAGGGCATCCGCTGGATGAAGATGACCGACCGCTCGGGCGAAGAGGCCCCGTCGAAGGTGGGCAGCTTCCTCATCTGGCAGCAGCCACACCTCATCTATCTCGCAGAACTGCTTTATAGAAGTCTCCCCCCTGCCCCTTCCAAAGGGAGGGATAGCCTGCTGGAGCGCTACGGCCGCCTCATTGACGAGACGGCAACGTTCATGGCCGACTTCGCCACCTACGACAAGGTCAACGACCGCTATATATTAAAAGGCATCATCCCCGCACAGGAGACGCTGAAGGCCTTGGAGACGTACAACTCCCCCTTCGAGCTGGCCTACTGGCATTGGGCCTTACAGGTAGCCCAGCAGTGGCGTGAGCGCCGCGGGCTGGAGCGTGTCGCCCTTTGGGACGACATCATTCAGAAGCTGTCACCTTTGGCCTCCACCCACGATACCCACTCCATCCCACTCTACCTCGCCGCCGAGTCAGCCCCCGACACCTACAAGACGCTCGCCCTCATCAGCGACCATCCCGCCGTGCTCGGCGCCATGGGTATCTTCCCGCAGAGCCGTCTGGTGGACCCGCAGGTGATGAAGCACACTCAGGAGTGGATCTGGGACAACTGGAACTGGAATAAGACCTGGGGCTGGGACTATCCGATGGTGGCCATGAACGCCGCCCGCTTAGGCGTCCCGGAGAATGCCGTCAGTGCCCTGCTCATGGACAAGCGCACCAACACCTATCTGCCCAACGGCCATAACTACCAGGACGGTCGTCTGCGCTGCTACCTGCCCGGCAACGGCGGACTGCTGACAGCCATCGCGCTGATGTGTGCCGGCTGGGACGGCTGCACGGTGAAGAATCCCGGTTTCCCGAAGAACGGCCAATGGGACGTCCGCTGGGAGGGTCTGCAGCCCATGCCATAGTCACTTTGACCTAATTGTCCACCAAGTACAACAATTATTCTCCCCTACATACCAAGGTTTTTCCGTACCTTTGCAAGCAAATTAGATACTAAAACAAAGAACATATGAAGTATTTTGCAAAATTCCTAACAGTAGCCACCCTGCTGCTGATGAGTGCCACCGCCATCATGGCACAAGACGAGAAACTGCCTGCCTTCCCCGGCGCCGAGGGTTTCGGCCGCTATATCACCGGTGGTCGCGGTGGCACCGTCTACCACGTCAAGAACCTCAAGGACAGTGGCTACCAGTCGTTGCGCTGGTCGCTGGCACAGAATCCCGGCAAACCAAAGATCATCGTCTTCGACGTCAGCGGAACCATCCACCTGCAGTCGGAGTTGTCTATTCCCAGCAATGTCACCGTTGCCGGACAGACTGCCCCCGGCGACGGCATCTGCGTTGCCGACTACCCCTGTACCATTAGTGGTAACAACGTCATCGTGCGCTACATGCGCTTCCGGTTAGGCAACGTCAACGTAAAGAAGGACGGTGCCGACGGCTGGGACGGCTTTGGCGGTGTCGACAAGCAGGACTGGATTATCGACCACTGCTCTGTCTCGTGGTCCATCGACGAGTGCCTGTCGGTACTGGGCAACAAGAACACCACGGTGCAGTGGTGCCTCGTGGCACAGAGTCTGGTGAATGCCGGACACTCCAAGGGCGCCCATGGCTATGGCGGCAACTGGGGCGGCAGCGGAGCATCGTTCCACCACAACCTGATTGCCCACCACACCTCGCGTACCCCGCGCCTGGGCCCGCGTCCTACCACACAACTGGACGAGCGTATGGACATGCGCAACAACGTCATCTACAACTTCGGCGGCAACGGCTGCTACGGCGGTGAGGGCATGAAGGTCAACATCGTCAACAACTACTACAAGCCCGGTCCCGGCTCGCCTACGGGTGACAAGGGCAAGCGCATTGCCGCTATCGGCGTTCGCACCAACAGCTATGTCACCACCTATCCCGACTACGCTCCTGCCCTCCACCTCTGGGGTAAGTACTATGTGACGGGCAATGTCAACAGCAAGTACCCTGAGGTGAACACCGACAACTGGACGTATGGCATGTACAACCAGATAGACGCCAGCGGCTGCGACGGAACCTACACCAAGACAACCAAGGACACCATCAAGATTGACGAGCCCATCAGGTTCATCGCCACGACCACACATACGGCCCAACAGGCCTACGAAAAGGTGCTCGACTATGTGGGTGCCAGCCTGCATCGCGACTCCTTCGACGAAATGATTATCAGCGACACCCGCAACAACACCGCCAGCCATACGGGCACCGGTCTGAGCAGCGGATTCATCAATTCCCAGAACGACAACAAGCCTGCCAGCGCCAGCAGCTCCTGGAGTGCATGGCCCACGCTGAACAGCGAGACAGCCCCCACCGATACCGATGGCGACGGCATGCCCGACGACTGGGAGACGGCCCACGGACTGGACCCCAGCAAGAAAGCGGACGGTAACGAGCTGGATGCCAGCGGCTACACCAACGTAGAAGTCTATATGAATTCGCTGGTGGCCACCATCACCGAGCAGCAGAATGCCGGTGGCGAGCTGCAGGGAAGCGTCATCCGTGTCGGCGAGGACATACTCACGGAGTACGAGATAAGCGGTCAGACGTCGAATGGTGACTGGTCGTTCGCTGGTGGCTTGAAAGTCAACCAGACAGGCTCACCCGCAACAGGCAGCAACGGTACCATCAAGTTTTCGGGCAATAAGAAGTACACCATCACCCTGCCCGAGGGCGTGCCTGTAGACCAGGTGACCATCTATGGCTACTGCAACAGCGACGGCAACGAGTCGTACCTGGCCGAGCTGGCTAGCAAGACCTATGGCGCCACGGACTATGTGTTTCCCGCCAGAGACGCTGCCGTCAACAGTGTAACCCATCAAATCACCCTCGACCAGCCTGTCACCAACCAGCTGACGTTTACCACTGGCAGTGGCTCGCAGTCGTGCCTGAAGCTGAACATGCGTATAGTCAGCACGACGGGCATCACCGAAAAGACCGTCATCCTTCAGGGCAACAACAAGTACTACAACCTGCAGGGCGTTGAGGTGACCAACCCGACGAAGGGCATCTACATCTACAACGGACGCAAGATCGTTGTGAAATGAAAGAAATGAAGAGAAATGAAAGAAATGAAAGAAATGAAAGGAATGAAGAGAAATGAATAAACTGCTATTAACAACTTTACTAACTTTAGTCATGTCTGCGTCATCAATGGCGCAGACGCTGCCGTACCAGAACCCTCAGCTGACATCTGAGCAGCGTGCCGATGACCTCATAAGCCGTCTGACCTTAGACGAGAAGGTGAAGCTGATGATGGACGAGTCGCCCGCCATCGAGCGACTGGGCATCCCGCAGTTCCAGTGGTGGAACGAGGCCCTGCACGGTGTAGGCCGCAACGGTTTTTCTACCGTGTTCCCCATCACCATGGCCATGGCGGCATCATGGGATGACGCCCTGCTGCACCGGGTATTCACGGCTGTCAGCGATGAGGCGCGTGCCAAGGCCCAGGAAGCCAAGCGTAGCGGCAACATCAAGCGCTACCAGAGCCTGTCGTTCTGGACGCCGAACATCAACATCTTCCGCGACCCGCGCTGGGGACGTGGTCAGGAGACCTACGGCGAGGACCCCTACCTGACCTCGCGCATGGGACTGGCCGTCGTTCGCGGCCTGCAGGGCATGACGTATGACGGCCAGTGGCTGGGCAACGGCTACAAGAAGCTACTGGCCTGTGCCAAGCACTTCGCCGTACACAGCGGACCAGAGTGGAACCGCCATGAGTTCAATATCGAGAACCTGCCTGAGCGTGACCTGTGGGAGACTTACCTGCCGGCCTTCAAGGCCCTGGTGCAGGAGGGACAGGTGGCCGAGGTAATGTGCGCCTACCAGCGCATCGACGGCCAGGCCTGCTGTGCCCAGAGCCGCTACGAACAGCAGATACTACGTGACGAGTGGGGCTTCAAGGGTATCATCTGCAGCGACTGCGGAGCCATCCGCGACTTTCTGCCCCGGTGGCACAACGTGGCCAAGGACGGCGAGGAGGCTGCCGCCAAGGCCGTACTCTCGGGCACCGACGTGGAGTGCGGCAGCATCTACAAGAACCTGCCCGCTGCTGTCCGACGCGGTGACATCAGCGAGGGAGATATCGACCGTTCGCTGCGCCGCCTCTTGGTGGCCCGTTTCGAACTGGGCGACTTCGATCCTGACGAGCTGGTGGAGTGGACGCAGATTCCCGAGAGCGTCATTGCCTCGAAGGCGCACAAGCAGCTGGCCCTCGACATGGCCCGCCAGGGCATCGTCCTACTGAAGAACGACGGCATCCTTCCCTTGACTGTTGCGACTGAGTCGCAACCTACAGCCAAGTTCGTCGTCATGGGTCCGAACGCCAACGACGCCGTCATGCAGTGGGGCAACTACGCCGGCTCGCCCACTGAAACCGTCACCATCCTCGACGGCATCCGCCAGCAAATGGCAGCGCTCAATGGCCAGCTCTCAGTTCCTTTTGTACAGGGGTGCGGACTGACGCGCAACGAGTCGTTCGAGAGTCGCTTCAACGAGATGACTGACCCGTTGGGCAACCCCGGCATGCAGGCCATCTTCTGGAACAACATGGAGATGAAGGGCAAGCCCGCAACGACCGTCAACCTGCGACAGCCCATCCACCTCAACAACGGCGGCAACACCGTCTTTGCGCCGGGCGTTGACTTGGAGCATTTCTCCGCACGGCTCGACGGCACCTTCAAGCCGACACGCGACGAAACGCTGATCTTCAACATCAGCGCCGACGACATGCTACGCCTGATAGTCAACGGCGACACTATCGTCGACATCTGGAAAGTACGCCACCGCATACAAGGTGGCAAGAAAGAGCTGACGGTGAAGGCCGGACAGCACTACCGCATACAGATAGACTACGCACAGGAGAACGGCTATGCGGCCCTGAACTTCGACATCCAGCACAAGATAGCACCTACCATACAGGAACTGCTGGCCCAGGTGGGTGATGCCGAGACCGTCATCTTCGTGGGCGGCATAGCCCCGACACTGGAGGGAGAAGAGATGAAGGTCAGCGAACCGGGCTTCAAGGGCGGCGACCGCACCAGCATCGAGCTGCCGCAGTCGCAGCGCAACGTGCTGGCCATGCTCCACCAAGCCGGCAAGAAGGTGGTCTTCGTCAACTGCTCCGGCTCGGCCATCGCCATGACGCCCGAACTGGAGTCATGCGACGCCATCCTGCAGGCGTGGTATCCCGGCGAACAAGGTGGTACGGCCGTTGCCGAGGTGCTCTTCGGACAGGTAAACCCCAGCGGCAAGCTGCCCATCACCTTCTACAGGAGCACCGACGACCTGCCCGACTTCCTGGACTACTCCATGACTAACCGCACCTACCGCTACTTCCAAGGCGAGGCACTGTTCCCCTTCGGCTACGGACTGTCGTACACAACGTTCGATATCAGCAAGCCGCAGTATATCAAGAATAAGGTACGCGTAAAAGTGAAGAACACCGGCATGGTGGACGGCACGGAGGTTGTACAGGTCTACATCCGCAACCTCGCCGACAAGAAGGGGCCGCTGAAGACACTGCGTGCCTACCAGCGCGTCACGCTGAAGGCCGGCGAAACCAAAACCGTTGATATCGACCTGCCCCGCAGCCGCTTCGAAGGCTGGGACGTCCAGTCTAACAGCATCCGCGTTGTTCCCGGCCGCTACGAGCTGATGGTTGGTTCGTCCAGTGCCGACAAGGACTTGAAGAGAATCCTGGTTACCGTCAAATAACAGTTTGTCTGGTACAAAAAAGGCTGCTTCAATGGGGCAGCCTTTTTTGAATCAGTATTGTGTCTACCATGTGATCTTGTTAGCCACGCGCTGCAGTATCAACGAGGCATCCTGAGCGTCCACCTGTCCGTCGTCGTTCACGTCGCCCCCTTCCACGGGCGGAATCTTGTTGGCAGCAGACTGCAACACGAGCGAGGTGTACTGTGTAGAGTAATCGGTAATCTTGGTAAAAGTATAGTCGTCATCGGGATATACCGTGTTCTGGATGAACTGATGATTGACCTCGTTCTCTAATAACTTCTTGATAGCGTATAATTAATCCCATCTATCTCATCAGCATGAGCCAACGCAGGGAGCACAATTAGGAGCAGTAATATCAGTCGTTGCTTCATCACAATATATTTATAGGTATTACATGCTGCAAAAATATAACATTCCTTCCAAAAATGCAAATCTCTCCGCATTTTTTTGTTTATTGCGTCCACTTTAGCAGGCAAGTGTCAGAAAAAGATACTTACAGGTTGTAGATCATCCAAGCGAGGTAGCCCAGATAGCCCAGGACGAGGACAGCACCTTCCCAGCGTTCCACGGTATAGCGAGTTCGCGAGAAGAACCATACCAGAGTGACGGACAGGAACATCACTGCCATATCAAGGGTTGTGATGCCTTCGATGGCCAAGGGACTGATAGTGGCCGTCAGGCCAAGAATCATCAGGATGTTGAAAACGTTGGAACCGATAACGTTGCCGATGGCGATGGCCGACTGTCCCTTGCGGGCAGCGACAACGCTGGTGGCCAGTTCGGGTAACGACGTGCCGCCTGCAACTACGGTCAGACCCACGACACCCTCGCTGACACCTAACGCCAAGGCGAGACTGGAAGCGCGGTCGACGAAGACATTGCTGCCGACGACCAGCAGGGCAAGACCGAGTAATACATAGAAACAAGAGAGTAGCGGATGACGGGGGCGGTTCTCTTGAGCTGTCACCTCGCTTTGATCAGGTAAAGCGTCCCCATGCCCTTTCACCACCAAGAAACTATATGTCATGAAGGCTGTGAAACCTGCCAGCAGAATGATACCATCAAGGCGACCCAGAAAGCTATCAATAGCCAACAGGATGAGCAGTGCAGTGGCACCGATGGAGAATGGTATGTCCTTCTTGACCGTCGAGCGGCTGATAGTCATCGGGGCCACCATTGCTGCACAACCTACGATGAGCATACAGTTCATGGTGTTGGAACCGACAACATTACCCACGGCTAAATCCGGCGTCCCTTTCAAGGCCGACACCAAGCTGACAAACAACTCCGGCGCCGACGTTCCTGCGGCGACAATGGTCAGGCCGATAACAATCTCAGGGATATTCATCCGGCGTGCCAACGCAGACGCACCCTCCGTAAGGCGGTCGGCACCCACCAACACCATCGTCACACCGACGACAATAAGTAAAACATCTAATACCATTCTTTTCTGATAATTAAAACATCCATATCTATTCCTCGTCGTCGTCAAGGTCCCAGTCGAAGTCGCCATAGCCTTCGAGTGACGGGCCGACGAAGTCGTCCAGGGCACGGCGGTCCTTCTTGGTGGGGCGGCCCGTGCCGCGCTGACGATTGACGAAGCCGCTGATGCGGTTCATCTCCAATAGTTCATACTGGTCGGGCGTGGTGACGTTCTCATAGATGTCGGGCAGCAACTTCGCCCCTACCCGTTGCTCGATGGTCTTCAGGATTTTGAACGAATAGGTCACAGGCGGCTTGCGCACGCTGACCACTTCGCCCTCCTTCACCATCCGCGAGGGTTTGACATTCATGCCACCGATGGTGACGCGACCGTTCTTGATGGCGTCGGCAGCTATCGAGCGTGTCTTGAAGATGCGCGCCGCCCAAAGCCATTTGTCTATTCTTGCTTCCATTTTTACACAATAGGGTCGGTTTTCTCTTCGAGAGTGTCGCGTTGCAATCCGCTGTGTACTTGTCCTTTACCCAGCTTATTGTACTGGTTCATCGTGATGTCGATGCCAGCGAGGACGAAACTCTTGATGATGTCGACGGCCAGCGTGATAGCAGGCTGCAGCCTCTCCAGTTCCTCTGCGGGGAAACGACCGAGCACATGGTCTATTTGCCTGCCCACTGGATAATCGTTGCCGATACCCATACGCAGTCGGGCATACTGCTGGCCGATGAGCTGCTGGATATGTCCCAAACCGTTATGGCCACCGTTAGAGCCATTGGCCTTTAGGCGGAACTGGCCCACAGGGATGGCCACATCATCGCTGACGACGAGCAGGCGGCTCTGGTCAATGTTCTCCTTGTTCAGCCAGTAACGCACAGCATTGCCGCTGAGGTTCATGTAGGTGGTTGGTTTCAGCAGCAGCACCTTGCGCCCTTTGAGTGACGTCTCTGCCACGAAACCGTATCGCTTATCCTCAAAAACGATATTGGACGCCTTAGCAAAAGCGTCCAATACCATCCATCCTGTATTGTGGCGGGTCTCGGCGTATTCGTCGCCAGGGTTACCCAATCCAACAATTAAGTACTTGTCCAATTGTCAATTATGAATTATCAATTGTCAATTCTGAATTACTCAGCGGGAGCAGCCTCAGCAGCAGCCGAACGAGAAGCACGGGTAGCCTTGACAGAGCAAACGATAACCTCCTTCGGAGTAGCAATCTCCAGGCCCTCGAAGCTCAGCGAGCCAACCTTGATGGCCTTACCCAGCTGCAGATCGGTAACGTCGATGTCCAGCTTCTCAGGAATATTCTTATAAGGAGCGGTAACGTTGATCTTGCGGATAGAGAGGCTCAGACGACCACCATCACGAACACCCTGAGCGTGACCAGTCAGGTTGACGGGGATACCAACGGTGATAGCCTTGGTCTCGTTTATCTCGTAGAAGTCAGCGTGCAGCAGGGCATCACTTGTGGGATGGAACTGGAGCTCCTTGATGATAGCCTTGTGCTCAGCGCCGTCGATGTTCAAGTTGACAACATAAACGTGGGGAGTGTAGACAGCCTTGCGGAGCTCAGCCATAGAAGCAGTGAAGGCAAATGCCTCGGGCAGACCGTTCTCACCCTTCTTCTCACCATACAAATTGCAGGGTACCATACCCTCCTTACGAAGCAGCTTAGAGGCCTTCTTGCCTGTGCCGGTGCGCTTCTGACCGTTAACGTTAATCTCTAACATAATTAATAATGTGTTACTCTAAAATTAAGTTTACTTTGCTTAATCCACCATCACACGATGCGAAAAGCGGCTGCAAAGGTACACTTTTTTTGCCAAACAGCCAAATATTATTGAATATTTTCTGCTTTTCTTGAGTGTATCTCGAAAAATCTTCGTACTTTTGCATCACGTAAACATGAATGATTATGAACAAAAAGGTATTTTTCTTCCTCTTAAACGTACTTTTCTGCTGTGTTGTCACCATCCACGCACAAGACATACAGAAGAGTGAGTTACAGAAACGTGCTGAGGCCATCGACCCTAAGAAGCAGCCAAACACAGCCCGTTCGTTGTATGTTCAGGCTTTTAAGGACTATTGCAACAAGGGGCAGTTACGGCAGGGAGCGCAGTGTGTAGCCACAGCCGCGTCATTATATTATAAAGAGAACTTATATAAGGAGGCTTTCGATTTGCTGTATCAGGCCGACCAGGAAATCATTGCCGCCCAACAGCCCACCAACGTCAAGGCTGCCGCCCACTATCTGTTGACCAAAGAGCGTCTGCAGATGTATATCAAGCTGAAGAAGAGCGAGAGTGCCAAAGCCCAGCTGAACGCTCTGGAGGTGATAGCCACCCGTGCATCGGACGAAAGCATCAACAACGATCTGCTCTACACCAAGGCCATCTACTACTACACCTTCGGCATGAATGCCCAAGGCAATGCTGTGTTCAAGGAAATGGCCGACAAGCTGACGGCCAGCAAGAACTATGACAAGGTGGACGAGGTATACCAGACGCTGATTGCCAACGGTCGCAAGTCGGGTAATGCCAACATGGTAGCCCAGTCGTACAGCAACTACCTGGCCTGGAAGGACTCTACCAACGCCATCAAGCATGCCGACGAGATCAAGGCCCTGAAACAGCAGATTGCCGACAACGAGGCGTCCATCGCCGAGAAGGACAGTACGCTGACCACCCGATGGGTGTTCATCATCGGTCTGGCCATCCTCGCGGCTGCACTGGCTGCCGCACTGGTTGTGGGAGGCATCATCCTGCTGCGTTTCATCATGCTGACACGCAAGCAGAAGAAGACCATCGAGCTGGCCAACGACAGCAACGCCCTCAAGGCACAGTTCATCAGCAACATGTCGGCCCAGCTGAAGCCGACCCTCGAGAAGCTGGACATCCGGCAGCCGGAAGTCAAAGCCCTGCTGGACTTCTCGCAGCACGTGCAGACGCTGTCAGAGTTGGAGAACTCAACCGACGACATCGAGTTGGAGGACACGCCGGTGCATTCCTTCTGCGAAAAGCTGATGGAACAGATACGTCCCTTGGTCAAGAGCGGTGTCACGCTGACCGTCAACGCTCCTAAGCTGAATGCACTCATCAACAAGGAATACGTGTCGCATATCCTGCTCCACCTGCTGACCAACGCTGCCGAGTACACGCCGGCAAACGGAAAGATAACCCTCGACTTCAAGAAGCGCGGCCAGCATACCCACCAGTTCCTGGTATCAGATACCGGCGACGGCATCCCCGAAGAGAAGCGTGACGATATCTTCAAGCCATTCCTGGAAATCCACGACCTCACCAAGGGCGACGGACTGGGACTGCCCATCTGCAAGCAGATGGCCTTGAAGATGAAAGGCGACCTCGACATCGACCCCGCCTATGTAAAAGGGACACGCTTTGTGCTGGAACTGCACGCATAAACACAGAACAAAACAGTTAGAATCTCGAAAAACCAAAAGAAAACCAATTTTTCTTTTGGTTTTTTGCTCAGTTTGCATTACCTTTGCAGCTGATAAGAGTATCAAAGAGAAAGAATAGAAGTTATGATTAACAGAGAACTGATTAGAATCAAGATAGTTCAGCTGACGTATGCGTACTATCAGAATGGAAGCAAGAACATTGACACGGCTGAGAAGGAACTGCTCTTCAGTCTGTCGAAAGCCTATGACCTTTACAATTATCTATTGGCGCTCATCGTTGGCATTACCAAGGAAGCACGCCGCCATCTGGAGGTCGCCGAATCGAGGGCCAAACGAGAGGGCACGCCGATGCCTTCCACTCGTTTTGTCTATAACCGTTTCGCACTGCAGCTGGAACAGAACAAGATGCTGTGCGACTTCATGGAGACCCAGAAGAAATCATGGGATGACGAGCCTGAGTTCCTAAAGAAAATCTATACACAGATTACCGAGAGCCAGATTTACAAGGACTACATGGATGCCGAGGAGGACAGCTATCTGGCCGACCGCGAGCTATGGCGCAAGCTGTACCGCACACTTATTGAGAACAATGCCGACCTGGATATGCTGCTCGAGGAGCAGAGCCTTTACTGGAACGACGACAAGGAGGTGGTAGACACCTTCGTTGTCAAGACCATCAAGCGCTTTGACGAGAAGAACCGCTCGACACAGGAGCTGTTGCCTGAGTACGACTCCGAGGAGGACAAAGAGTATGCCCGCAAACTCTACCGTGCCACCATCATGAACGGCGAGGAGTATCAGCGACTGATGAGCGAAGCATCGCGCAACTGGGATTTTTCACGTCTGGCCTACATGGACATCGTCATCATGCAGATTGCCATTGCCGAGATGCTGAACTTCCCCTCCATTCCCGTCAGCGTCACCATCAACGAGTATGTGGACATTGCCAAGATCTACTCTACCCCACGCAGTGCCGGCTACATCAACGGCATGCTGGACTCCATTGCTCATCATCTGGTAGACACAGGACGAATGCTGAAGCAGGTTAGAAATTAAAGATTTTAAATTAAACATTAACTATATATGACACAGTTATTCTTAGCAGCACAGGCTGCACAAGGCGGTGGCAGCATCAGCTTCATCGTCATGATGGTAGCAATCTTCGCTATCATGTACTTCTTTATGATTCGTCCGCAGCAGAAGCGTCAGAAGGAGATTCAGAAATTCCAGAACTCCCTGGCTGAAGGCACGGAGGTTATCACTGGTGGCGGCATCTACGGCACCGTTAAGCGTATCGACCTGACCAAGGGCATCATCGAGGTGAAGATTGCCGACGGCGTTGTCATCAAGGTCGACAAGGGCTATGTCTTCAAAGACACCAGTAGCACTCCCATACAGCAGAAATAATCTGCAATTTTCGCGTTAACCACCATACCACGTGGAAGAAGGCATCTTCAAGACTATCAAGAGCTTCTTGTTCAGCAACCTGAACAAGCAGTTCTTGGTTTTCATGTTCTTTCTGTTCCTTTCGGCTATATTCTGGCTGATCATCACGCTGAACGAGACCTTTGAGATAGAGCTGAAGATACCCGTCACCGTCAGCAACATTCCTAAGAATGTCGTGCTGACCTCGACACCCATGGATACGCTGCGTGTCACGGTACGAGACAAAGGATGGATGATTTTCTCCTATATGTATAGTGAGAATCGTCCCATGCTCAAGGTCAACTTCAAAAGCTACGACCGTGGCAACGGTGGCGGTGCAGCGTCTAACTCTGAACTCAAGCGCCTGCTGGAACAGGTTTTGGAGAGTTCGTCGAAGGTGATAAGCGTCAAGCCTGAAAAGTTTGACTTTTTCTACAACAACGGTGAGCGCAAGCGCGTTCCCGTCAGATGGGCAGGCAGGGTTATTCCCGAGCAGCTCTACTTCATCTCCCATGTCACGTACAGCCATGACAGCGTGGAAGTATATGCCTCTAAGGAGAAACTCGACAGCATTCATGTGGTGTATAGCGAGCCGCTGAATTACGTTGGTTTCCGGGACACGCTGACCGTGACCTGCAAGTTGTCGCATGCCAGCGATGTCAAGGTGGTGCCCGAGCATATCGGCATCTCCTTCCATACAGACGTGCTGACCGAGGAGAGTATTTCCGTCCCCATCCAATGCATCAACCTGCCAGATGGCAAGGTGCTCCGTACCTTCCCGGCAAAGATCAAAGTCCACTTTGTGGCAGGCGTCAGTCGGATACGCACACTGAAACCCGAAGACTTCAGCGTTATCGCAGACTATCAAGAAATCACCCAGAATCCGTCAGACAAATGCACGCTCTATCTGCAGAAGATTCCTGAGGGTATCAGCCGCGCCACGCTCAGTTCGAAGCAGGTAGACTATCTCATCGAAGAAGAATGAAGACAGGCATTACAGGAGGTATCGGCTCAGGCAAGAGCTATGTCTGCCAGCGTCTGGCCCTGCGCGGCATACAAGTCTACGACTGCGATAGCGCCGCCAAACGCCTTATCCGCACCTCACCCGACATCCAGCAACAGCTGACAGCCCTGATAGGCCCGGAGACCTACGTTGACGGGTGCCTGAACAAAGCTGCCGTCAGCCGTTTCCTACTCAGCAGCGAAGCCAACGCCCACGCTATTGACGCTATCGTCCATCCTGCCGTATTCCACGACTTCGAGGAAAGCGGCATGCTGTGGATGGAGAGTGCCATCCTTTATGAGTCGGGCATCGACCGGCTGGTAGACAACGTGGTGGTGGTCACTGCCCCAGAGGAAGTGCGTATCCAACGCATCATGCAGCGCGACGGCATCACCCGCGAAAAAGCTCTTCAATGGATCGACCGCCAGTGGCCCCAACAGCAGGTCAAGGCACTGGCAGACTATGAGATTGTCAACGACGGCATAGCCGACATCGACAGTCAGATAGACCGGCTATTGCTGCAGATGGGTCAGAAGTTATAGTCGTCAGAACCGTCCCAGTCGCTTTCCCCCGACAGCAGGAAATCTGCAGCCGATGGAGCATCGGCACCGAAGAAATCACCCGTATATTTGGTAATTCTGTTGCGAGTCACCGGCACCTGCTCGAAGACACGCTCCTTCAGCACCTGGTCGTTGGCGCCATACACCGAGACCGTCATCTTCAGCACGCCCGTCTCTTCATGGGGGAAGGTATAGACGTCAAAGGTCTGCTGTCCTTCGGCCAGCGTTATCATCACCGTCTGTCTGGAATCGACACAGCCATAACCTGCCTGGGGACTGAATGTCGATGAGCCGCCGGTATAATAGAAGCGAATCTTGACAGCCGATGCCGGCAGTGCCTTTGTCAGTTCCATCCTGAACATAGAGACGGCACGCGTCAGCGTCAACTGGTAGGTCTCCGGCGTGTTGCCTACCGTCAGGTCACCATAATAATAGAAGGTGTCGCTGACAAGGTTGCTGGGGAATGTGACCTTGTCGACAGCCGATATCGTAGCAGATCCGTCACTGTTGTGTCCGATGACGACCAGCTGGTAGACACCAGCCTCCAAGGTCACAGCAACTGTACCGAAGGAGTCGTCGCTCGCTTTCTGGCTCACCGTCTTCACCTTCTCACCATTCTGGAAGAAGGCGACATTCAGTCGGTTACACAGTTGGGTTACTGGTTGCGAACTGCGTGTTTCAAAGGGCAGTTGCTCAAATACAGACAACTGCAACACCACATTGTTCTCTGTTTTCTTCGCAGACGATTCCTCACCATCGACCAATGTTTTCTCACAACCTGCCAGCAGTACCCAAACTGCCAGCAGCAAGATTTTTGCGGTATTTTTCATAACTTTAGGCTTTTATTAATGCAAAGATAGTAAATATCTACAAAACAACAATGGAATCCATATTATTTATTTGGCTTTTTGCTCACTTATTCGTACCTTTGGCTTCGCCGAAAGTACTTTCGCTCGAAAAAGCTCAAAGTTCCTTTGGCTTTTTGCTCACTTATTCGTACCTTTGGCTTCGCCGAAAGTACTTTCGCTCGAAAAAGCTCAAAGTTCCTTTGGCTTTTTGCTCACTTATTCGTACCTTTGCACAGAAAAATCAAAAAATAAAAGAACAAATGAAACAAACCATTTTAGCTATCTCCGGCAAGCCCGGACTCTACAAACTCGTATCACGCGCCAAGAACAGCCTCATTGTCGAGGCTTTGGACGACACCCATAAGCGCATACCCGCTTTCGGTACCGACCGCATCACTTCGCTGGCAGACATCGCCATGTTCACCGATACCGATGACGTGCCCCTGATGAACGTACTGGCCGCCATACGCGACCTGGAGGGCGGCAAGGCGTCAAGTGTCGACTTCCGCAAGGCATCGCCCAAAGAACTGCACGATTACTTCAGCAAGGTATTGCCCAACTGGGATCAGGACCGCGTGCAGAACAGCCACATCAAGAAGCTCATCCAGTGGTACAACATCCTGGTGAAGGCCGGCATCACGGACTTCGAAGAGGAGATGGCACCCACCGAGGGTGACAACATCGACGACCGCCAATAAAAAGTAAAAAGGTAAAAAAGTAAAAAGGTAAGAGACCGAGTGCAGTAGTCTTTTACCTTTTTACTTTTATACATTTTTCAGAATCGTCCGGGACGCCCACCACCGAAGCCGCCGCCTCCGAAGCCGCCACCGCGACCACCACGGCCACCGCCGAAGCCACCAGGTCCTCCCTGGCCACGGCCGCCACGGCCACCACGGCCACCGCCGAAGCCACCATTGAATCCGCCTCCAAACAGGTTCAGACGGTAGATGACATGTACCATGGCATAGCTGGTGATGGCATTGTACTCCGTATCGCTGCGCTGCATGGCATTGAGGATGCTGCTGACGGTGGACTGCTGTTGCAGGATGTCGTAGAACTGCAGCGAGAGCGTCAGGGCATTACCCTTGAGGAACGACTGTGAGAGCTGGGCATTCCAGATGAGCTCGTTGGTATTCATCGACTCGTCGCTGTATCCACGGCGGCTCTGCATGTTGATGTTGGTCGTCAGCTGCATGCCCCACGGTGCGGTAACACCTGTCATGGCACCATACGAGAACTGCCAGGTGTCGAGGTTGTTGTTGGACTGGAGCTCGCTGCGACGGTAGGTATAGTTCAGCGAACCGTTGAGTTCGAATTCGAACCAGTCGTTACGATAGCTTGCAGACAGTCGCTCGCCGACGCCCAAGGCCTTGGTAACACTCTTCTGTGAGTCAGCCATATTGTTGACGCTGACAAAGCCTACATTATGATTGTAGCTCAGGTTCGTGTAGGTGTTCACGTTGAAGAAGGCTGCCGAGTCGATGGCGGTATTGAACATGAATCCCAGGTTGCCATTCCAGTTGCCGTCGATATTCTCCGGACGGGTGATGGTTCCACCGGTCTCCGTATTATACGTGGTCTTGTTCGACACTGAGTTGCTGGTCGTCGAGAAGTTGACGAACGTCATGACGGCACGCTGGTGATTGGTGAAGTAGTCGTTGTAGAAGAGGTTGATGTTCTGTGTGAACGACGGCTTCAGACCTGGGTTACCCGTTGTGATGCGCAGGGGGTTGCTGTCGTCGTAGACGTCGAGCAGGTTGCTGATGGACGGCTGCTGGGTGTTGGCACGGTAGGTCACACGCAGCTGTCCGGTCTGTGACTTCTTCCAACGGAAGTCCAGCGTCGGCGAGAAGTTGGTCACGGTGCGGGTGGTGTCGGCTCGCAGGCGTGTCGTTGCGCCATTCACCAGCTTGGTGTAGTCCTGTACGAAGTGTGACTTCTGGGGAACCACCTGGAAACCGACGTTCAGGTTATATGTCGGACGCACCACGCGGAGCGTGACTTCAGCGGTATGGGTATAATTCTTGTAGTTGGAGTAGCGGCTCAGCGTCTGGTCCTCGTAATCATCCAGCGGCAGGGGCAGCGGATCCAGATAGACATCGAAATTGCGATACTGCGGCTCAATGCCCGAGTAGTCGACGCCATAGAGGCTGTAGGTCTTGCGGTCGCTCTTGGTATAGCTGTACTGATAGCGGTAGCCGAACTGCAGGTAGACGCGGTTGGCAATAGGTTCGCTATAGTTTGCGCGCAGCGAATAGCCCCAGTTATCCTGCGGTGTCAGGTTGTAACGGTTGGTAATCGTGGTGTCGGGAGTGGTAAACAGGTAGATGTAGTTGTTCGACATCGACTTGCTGGTACCCTCGCCCCAGTTGGCATTCACCTGCAGGGTGATGTTGCGGCCACGGTTGTTCAGGCGGCGGTTGTACTGCAACATACCGCGCAGGCTCTTGGAATCGCTATAGTTCACACCGTCGCTGAGATTGTAGTTCTTGACGATGCCGTAGTCCCGGGCCAGCTTCACGACCTCGCTCAGCGGGTCGTCGGAATAGTCGTACGGATTCTGGTCGAACGTGGCACTCGTGCTCCAGTTTGTACCGTCGTTGCTGTTGTACGAGAAGTTAGGACGGAACATGATGTTGGTCATCGTGTCGGGCTGCCACTCCAGACGCATCTGACCGTTCCACTGGTTGCTGCGGGAGAAATTCTGACTCTTGCTATTGCTGAACGACGTTGTCGTACCGCTGTAGAAGCTCTCGGTGGCACTCTTCGAGTAGGTGTCGCCGTCGCTATGGTTCCAACGGATGCTACCGTCGATGGTCAGCTTGTTGGTCTTCTCGTAGTTCAGGTTCAGACCCGTCATCTTCATGGCGTTCAGTCCCTGACGGCCACCGCCGAAGCGACCGCCACCACCACCTCCGGGGAATCCCTGGTCGTTGGTATTGTTGGCATTGGACATCAGGAACACCTTCAGGTCGTCCTTCATCACACCACCGAAGATACGGCCTGCATAGCGATTCTTCGTACCGGCAGCCAGGTCGGCATTTACCATGACACCCTTGTTCATGCCGGCCTTGATGCCGAAGTCGAGCACCGTCTCCTCTTCGCCGTCCTCAATACCCGAGACACGGGCCATGTCGCTCTGCTTGTCGTAAGCCCTGATGCGGTCGATGATGTTCGTCGGCAGGTTCTTCATGGCGGTCTTCGTGTCGCCCGTCATGAACTCCTTGCCGTCCACCAGGATCTTCTTCACCTGCTTACCGTTAATCTTGATGCTACCGTCGTCGCTGACTTCGGCACCGGGCAGACGGCGCACCAGTTCCTCGACCACCGAGCCCTCCGGCGTACGGAAGGCAGCAGCATTATATATAAAGGTGTCGGCCTTCAGCATCACCTTGGCAGCATGACCCGTAACGGTGGCACCCTTCAGCATGATGGCGTCGGGCTCCATCGCGATGTTGCCCAGGGCCACATCCTTTTCGGCTACCTTGACGCGCTTGGTGTAGGGTTTGAAGCCCACGCAGGTCACCTGTAGTATAAATTCACCTGTCTGCTGAGTGGCAATCTTGAATTTGCCCTCCATGTTGGTCAGCGCACCCTTGACGAGCGTGCTGTCAGTCTTCAACAATTTGACAGTGGTTTGCGGAATGGGATCTTGGGCGTCGTCAATCACCATACCTGAAATGTTGTGCTGAGCCATAGCCACTACAGCCACCAGCGGCATCAGCGAGAAGAGCAGAATACGTTTACAATCCATAATTTTTAACGATTTACGCTATTTATGACGCAAAGAAGTTTTGAAGGTTTAAAAAAAAAGTGTAATTTTGTGCGCAAAAACCAAACAATGACTTATGGAACCACAAAAAGTAATCATCTCCCATGACCTGGAACAGGCGCTGACAGCAGCCATTGACGAGGTCAGGCACGACCATTTATTCGTACTTGTCGACGACACCACCGAGCGTCTCTGCCTGCCCGTCATCAGCAGTTTTGAGTGTATCAAACCCGCCCGTACCATCGTCATCGGTTCCACCGACGCCAACAAGACGCTGGACTCGCTGAGCCACGTATGGTCCGAACTGCAGCGCATGGGTGCCACGCGCCACTCGCTGATGGTCAACCTCGGCGGCGGCATGGTCACCGACCTGGGCGGCTTTGCAGCATCGACGTTCAAGCGCGGCATACCTTATATTAATATACCCACCACCCTGCTCTCGATGGTCGATGCCAGCGTAGGCGGAAAGACAGGCATCAACTTCGGCGGACTGAAAAACGAAATCGGCGTCTTCAACAACGCCCGCAGCGTCATCCTCGACACCGAGTTCCTGCGGACCATGGACCGCGAAAACATCCTCTCCGGCTATGCCGAGATGTTGAAGCACGGCCTCATCGACTGCGAAGAGCACTGG
>Ga0247611_10002373_pt1 | contig 30520 bp, 22 predicted proteins | sample 177DNAGHGhighgp2_FD_192422 | JGI IMG/M metagenome (GOLD analysis project Ga0247611, IMG submission 192422) | Sheep rumen microbial communities from Palmerston North, Manawatu-Wanganui, New Zealand - 1770 DNA GHGhigh gp2 | ecosystem: Host-associated > Mammals > Digestive system > Stomach > Rumen... | reverse complement strand
TACATCAAAGCCACCGTTTTGCATAATGTCTTTGTATTCGGTTTCCCATTTGAAAGCCTTATCACCTGCAATAGTTTCATCATCTATTAAAGAGTTCCCACATTTGATATTTTCATCAAGGTTATTGAGTTTACATTTTGAATTAGCGGTTTTTAGCCATAGTGCAAGTTTTGTTATTTCTACGCTCTCTTTGTTTAAATCCACTCCAAAAAGGTTGTTTAATAGGATTGAGCGGTCGTGTTCCGCTTGGTTTGTGTGTTTAAATAGATTTAATTGGCTCTTATCATTATTTTTAATATTTTCTTCTACTTGGATTTGTCTTTGTTTCAGTAAAAAACTGTGTGCTTGATTTAAAAATGCACCGCTACCGCAAGCAGGGTCTAAAATTTTGATAGTTTCTAACTTGTCGGGGTTTTCTTCCAAATATTTGCCGATTGTTTCTTCAACAATATAATGTGTTATGTATTCGGGAGTGTAAAAAATACCGTCTTTTTTGCGTTTGGAATTCTTTTTATCCTCTTGTATTCCGTCAAGTTCATTTTTTATTTGTTCCAAATCTGATAATGATTGTTCAAAAATATGTCCTAAAATGTTTACATTCAAGTCGCTTTCAAAGTCATAGCGTGCTAATTCCTTGATATAAGTGAACATTTCATCTTTTATTATCAGTTTGTCCAAAATCTCATCATAAGCAAACAAACCGCCATTATATGCGTTTATAGGCGGATTTACATTATTGTTTCCTTTATCTATTGCAACAAATAAACCTCTAAACTGTTCCCATATCTTACATTCAGATAATGAAAACGAGTTTTGAGCCATTTTATAAATGTTTTCGACCGTATTATGCGGTAAAAGTCCTGCGGTATCTTCACAAAAGAAAATAAATATAAATCTATCCAATAATTTTTGAGTTTTTTCCAATAATAATTTTTTGTCAAAATCGGGGTTATTCTCTACAATATGCTCAAATAAAATTTTCCTTACAGTTTTAAATTCTGCGTAAAACTCTTTTGTAATATCAATATCGGCTTCGCCTGATTGTTTTATTAGCAAATCCATTTGAGAGCAAGAATTTTCATTTAATAGGTTTTCCTTGCATAAGCAATAATAAAACCTTTTAAACTCTTTTTCTTCGTGCAAGTTCAAAATGTCGAATTCTTCATAAGCCGTCTGTCCTTTGGATTTATGGTAAAGTCTTGTATATCTGAAATTTGATACAATTACCCAATCACAATCCGCAAATTTGTAAAGGTATTGAAAAGCCTGTTCAACAGGTGTTTGCTTACTTTCTCTTGATTGTTGCTTACTGTCTAAATTACATTGAGCATCTTTTAACTCAATGACACATCTTGTTTTTGCAGATGTTTTGGAATAATACCCCAAAGAGCCGTCTGCTTCTTTTCCGTCCACTTCGGTTTTGGCTTCCTGCTTTAATGTCCACACTTCCTGTCCGTCATCTTGCATTGTATAACCTAAAATTTCGCAAAAGAATTTGGAGAAAAATTTGCCCTGTAATGATGTTTCTTTTGCTTTGCTTAAATCGTGGTCTTTAAATGCCGTTTGCCACGCTGATATGATTTCATCAATCCTTTGTCGCTTATTGTTATCAGGAAAATTAAACTTTTCCACGCAACTTTTAAGCAACTTCTGATTTAGAAGTGTTGCCATTCTCGAATGTCCTATAATCTCTTTTAGCTGCAAATAACATTTGAATAAGATTTTTTAACCTTTAAACCATGTTATTTGTTATAAGTTTACAAAGAAATCGGATTTTTTGCAAATTACATAACCTTTTGATGTGTTTATGATTATTCGCTGTCAGGTAACATGAAATGAGGGATAATTATATGGAAGTCAAAAAACGATTAGGAAAAAGAATACAAGAATTGAGAATTAAGAATAATCTTAAGCAATCAGAACTTGCTGAAAAAATTGATATTGCAACAAAATCCCAAAGTTGTATAGAAACAGGAAAAAATTATCCCACCGCTGAAAATATTGAAAAATATGCAAAGGCTTTTAATGTTGATGTCGCTGAAGTTTTAGACATAGGGCATATAAAAACATCTGATGAATTATTATCTGAAATGATTGAAATGTTAAAATCCGCTGATGAAAACGAAATCGTAACATCTTATAGAGTTTTAAAAGGAATTCTGCATTAAAAAAGAAAACCACACCACTAGCATAGTGTGATTTTCTTCAACTTTCTCATTTGTACTAGTACAAATTTATTGTATCATACATAATATGGTTATAACAACTATTAAAATTGTTAATACCATACTTAAAATAGTTATTATTGCTTTATGTTTTAAGATTGCAATTTTATTATCTATCATACAATCCGATAATAAACGCACAACCCCCTCTTTGTCTAAATCCTGTAAGCGTGCCATAGTCAAGACATAAGACATATTTCTTATATTTTCTGAATTCAAATTTATCATAATAATTTTTCCCTTTCGTGTTACTTATTTTCTCTGATTTTACCCTATTTAAACCTCAAACCATTGTATAGTCTATGTTTTCAAATAGGGTATATAAAATATTGCCGTACCCTTTTACACCTTTTAACTGTCGGAATTCTAAAAGAAAAGGGGCAAATAGAGTAAGTATAAATTTTACGTACCCCAAATAAATTGCCCCTGTTTATTAGAGTTGCAGCTAAAAAGGGTAAAATCAATAATATTTATAGATTTTAAATGAAATACCGTTTGAAGCCTTTACAATTCGCCCATAGGCTCGATTTTGCATTTCTTCAAGAACTATTTTAGCGTTTTGTGCTGATTTGTATTTTGATGTATTTGACTTATACAACTCTGTTGGAGAAATCGTTATTTTCTCTTGAATGAGAAGTTTTTCATAAGTTTCATCAACTAAATCATTACTATTTACCCTTTTAATTACGATATTCTTATAAGATTTTACAAAGTATTCACTTAATAATATAGCCTTTTTGACTGTTTCTTCTTGTATTTCCGCTATTGTCGGATTTTTAATACAATGCAGAATAAGAGCAAATCGTTCTACATACTGCGTTTGTTTTTGAAGATAACTTTTCATTATTTCGGGAATGCCATAATCTTGTTTCTTTTGCACCATATCATAATTAAATTGGTTATAGCATTTTTGAGCTTCAGAACTAAAACTATATTGTTTTTCACTTGTTATATTAAAAAGATTTGTTAATTTATCTTTTAATAATTGATTATTCATAGGTGGTAAATTTTCAGGTATAAGTCCGGTTTCTTTATATTCAGTTGTAACATATAGCCACCGTTCCATAAATCCGTTTTCACCGCCTAAATCTTTTGAAAAAATAGTTTTAGTCAATACTTTGGGTTGAATTGTTCCAATTATGGAATGAGCAGGATATATAATAAAGTCTGTGTCATTTGTTGAACGAACTACATTATATTTTTGCTTATTCCATGCCTGTAAATAGTAAGTAATATCAATACCACTATTACATTTCCCACCCTTATATTGATTTAAAGATGATAAAAACATTCCCAATTCATCAAGCCATAAACTTATCCCCCTTTTACAACCAGTTAAATTTTTTAATACAATTTTTGATATTGCTTCTACTGTTGTGTCTTGAGTTGTCAGCCTTTGGCGGTTTGGCTTTTCGGGAGTTTCGATTTCTTCTTCCTGTTTATTCTTACCCCTTGAGCCACCCCTTGAGGTTTTGGCTTTGTATTCTTTCATCTTTTCCTGAAATTCAATTTCAAAGGTATTTTCAAGTTCATCTATTATTCTTTTTACAATGTACAAGCATGGACTTTTTTTCCTTGACGGCTCACCTACAAGTGCCACCCATAAAATAGGATTATCAATCCAACCCATAATTTTATTGACAGAAATTGTATATTTGCCGTTCATTATTACCGCTGCACCGGTTAAAATTGACATGGCTATGTACTCTATTGGAGCGTCTAGCCTTTTTTGTATATCTTCTATAAAGTTTCTTAAATCATCTTCAAAAATTTCTATCGGGAATTCATTTTTTGAATTTTTTATTCCTAAATATTCATTTTGAATAGTCTTTAAATCAACCTCTACGGCATTTTTAACAAGTTTCATAAATTCTTGTTTTCCGTATTTGACAAGGAAATCATCAAGTCCTAATTTTTCCCCTGTATTCGGAAGATAAATAATTTTAACTTTTGCATGTCTTTCACCTATACAATATGCTGATAGGCTTAAGAGTGCGGTTTAACCTCTTTTTTGGTCATTACATCATTGTCGAAACATAAATATATTGTTTTATTCTCTAATGGAATTTCCTTTAAATCGGTTATTATGTCAGGTGGATTGTCAATTATATCTTCCCCGACATTTTTATCATCAGGCGGTTTAGGTTTCTTTTTCCAACAATATACGCCTGATAGTGCTATTGTTGGAATGCCTTGTTCGGCTGCTGCGATTGCTTTCTTTTCACCCTCTGTTACTACAAAAAATAAATTTCCGTCTATAATGCTTTCGTAATTTACTTCTAAAGGTCTGAAAATTCTGCTTTCCTGCTCGGGTGGTCTGATATATTTACATTTATTGTATTTGTATAACCGTTTTGTACTGTAATCAGTTCCCCAATTTTCTTTTAATGCAGGATAATTTAACTGCCAATAATCATCAAATGGTTTTAATAGTCCTGCTTTACGGTACTTCATAATAGTTTCATCACTTATACCCGATTTGTGAAAATCATCATACATTTTCTGTTCTGCTTGTGATAAACTATTAGTGGAATTTTTAGTGCTTCCGATTGTATCGGGAGCTTGTTTTTCTTCATTGTTCATACATCTTTTTCTCCCTTTTCGCTTTGATAAATAAGTCATACACTTTATGATTAGTTTTCGATTTGATTTTGCTCATTTTTCACCGCCTTTCTTTTTTTATCCAGTTTCAAAATCAAATGTGCAAATCCAGTAAAATTGAGAACAATATCGTTTGCTTCGGCAACTGATATAGGGTTATCATCATATTTGCCAAAGTGTTCAATAGTATTCATAATGAGCCTATCGCTAACTTGCATTACTGTCCTTTTACTGCTACTGCAACTATTTTTCTTTTTAAATTGACAAATATAGATATAGCCTTAATATTGACAATACTTTTTTAATACTGTAAAATATACAAGACAGTATAAATACATTTGCAATTTATAAAATACATTATAAACTTGAAATACTGTCATAGCAAGGGTTTGATTTGTTTTAAAGAACAAAACAAGTTTAAAACAAGAAAATGTTAGTTAAAAAAATACAGGGATTAGAAAAATGAGCAGAAAGAAAAAAGGACTATCAGAAAATCAATTACTTAAAATTGGCTCTATATTTACAAATGAAAGAAAAAAGTATGAGAAAAAATACGGAGAAACTAGTTATAGAAAATTTAGTGATATTGTTGGAGTTTCGCATAGCACAATTCAAACAATTGAAGCTGGAAAATTAGAACCGTCATTGAGTGTTATCAATGCTTATAGAAAACAATTTGGTGGTACTATTTCATATTGGTTAGGTGAAAATACTTGTAAAGAGTTAAAAAATGAAGAAATGCACCGTATGACAGGCATGAGCGAAAATGCTATAAATAAATTAAAGAGTTATAAAAATTTTATTGATAATAAAAAAGATTATCTTCAAGAGAATTATTTTAAATGTCTAAAAAGAATACAAGTAATAAATTATTTAATTGAAACGCTTGAAGATGTAATTGAAAATTCAGGCATAGATTTAACAAAAAAAGAAAATGATAACTGCTTAATAGATAACATTTATTCATATCTATTCGCTGATTTTGATACACATGCAGAACCTGAAAAATATGAATATGATGAAATAAGTAAAATTGGCAATTATAATCATAATAAAGGGTGTTTACTGCAAAAAAGTGATTTAAGAATGGCAAAATTATTAGGAATTCAAAAAAACTTAATTGAAATGCAAAGAGCCGAAGAAATCAAAAGAGCTATTGAAAAATCAGAGCAAGAAAAATAATTACATTTGCAATTAAAATAAACTCAAAGCCCTATTTTTAGGGCTTTTTCTTATGCAACATGTTCAAGTAAAAAAGTTCTGAAATCGTACACTAAAGTGAGTTTTTTCATGTAAAAAGCAGGGTTAATCCCTGCTTTTTACATGAGGAAGTTTGTTTGGTTAGGGCGAGTATAAATAGACAGTTAAAATTGAACAAGTCGGACAATGAAATTGAAAAGTTTAATTTTGTGTTTAATTAAGTCGGAAATTGTTCAATTCTATCTGTCAGACAGTTCAAATTGAAAAGATAATTTGTTCAATACTTACTGATAATTAATTTATAGTAAGTTTATAATATTTTTGTTATTATCAAATTAACAAAAGGTATAATTTGATTATTGTACATAAACACTTAATTTGATAATTCTCAGACACAAAATGAGAATATTCTCAAACTGTTAAACAAAAAGTCGGAAAAACTTTAAAAGTCTCTGATATAAATTTCAAAACTTTCTGATAATTCACTCTCAAACTAAATGATAATATAGTTTAAAGTTCTGTGTCCGTATGTGTTTATTTGTTAAATTATATATAGCCAGTTGGGTAATATCTTGGTGTCTTGTTTAATGATACACTCTAAAATGCCCTAAATTTAGGCTTTTAAAGGAGTAAGAATGGCAGAAGATATTTGGCTGAGTATGGATGAAGTTTGCAAACTGACGGGAGAAGTCAAAGAAACTGTCAGACGAAAATGCAAGCGTGGCGAATATTCTTGTACTTTTGAAAAGAATGGTAAATATAAAAACTATTTAATAAACCTTGATTCGCTTCCGGAAGTAGCCAAAAATAAATACAACGGAATAAAAATAAACGTGCAGCATTCAAAGTTTTACAAAGAATCTCCGGCATGGGCAAAGAAACAGGCAAAGAAGTATGTTGAATTAATCGAAAAAACTTCAGGGATGAAACATAAAGAAATTGTGGAATTCCTGAAAGATTGGAACTTAAAACACCCTGATAAAAAATCAAGTTATTCTGCTTTATGTAAGGCTAGGATTAAATATGAACAGTTTGGCGAAGATGCACTTTTATCAAAGAAAGGTTTTAAAGAAGATGAATATTGCATAAAGCCCGAATATTATGAGCATTATAAAAAACTCTATTTAAGCCCGAAATCTCTTTCAGCTATTGATTGTTGGATACAAACTCTTAATTATGCAAAACAAAAAGATAAAATCAAAACTGCAAACTTTCCTTGTGATAAGACATTCGATAGATTATTGAAAAAAGAATACTCAGCTGAAGAAATCAAAAGAGCAAGACGACATCACGAAAAAGTTATTGCAAAAGATTATTCAAATATTAGAGCCAATGAATATTGGATAGTAGAAAGCTGCCAGCTAAAGTTTCAAATAAAATATAAAAATACCTATTATTATCCTTGGCTTACTGTTGTAAAAGATGTTAAAACTGAAAAATGGCTAGGATGGTTTGTTTTTCATGAAATATTGAACTCAGATTATGTACTGCAAGCGGTTTATTATGCACTCATTAAGTATGGTAGCCCTAGTAAAATAATTATTAGAAATGTACATTTTGATTCGTATATTGCTAAAACAGGTAAAGTTAAAAAAGCAGGCATTACTTATAATAGAGATAAATTATTACCAATACTTTTTTATTCTAGAGCAAGTCTTATTTTTGATGTGCCTGTGAATGTAAATACTTGCTCTATAACTTATGATTTAAAAGAGTTTATGCTACCAAACCCCAATACTAATATTTTTGATTTTAAAGAAATTCTTGATTATCACGTGCAAGCAATTATCAATCAAAGAATACACAGGAATCAGCTTTTCAATGGTAAATCTTCTAATGAATTATGGCAAGAAAACTATGAGCAACAAGAACTTCCGAATAAAGAATCTCTTATTGATATGTGTTTACGAACTAAAAAGCCGATAAAATATCAAAAAAACGGGATTTATGATTCTGTGACAAATCGGCATTATTGGGGAGATTGGATGCTACTTTGCACCTCAAAATCAATGTATTTGAAAAGAGATATTTATTCAGAAGATGACGGATTTCTTTACGATGGCGAAGACCAAAGGGGATTGGGTTCCGCATATGTCTTAAAAGCTGTTCCAGCATTATGGAAAACTGAAGAGGAAAGAGAGCTTGTCAAGCAGGAGATCGCGCGAAAAAAAAGAGCATTAAAGAATACACACTCTTTCCTTGCAGGAATTGATAAAATCCCTTTTGAGGAACAAGTCGAAAATTATAAGGCTGTTTATCATAAGGAGATTCCGGAAGCTAAACCAAAAGTTATAAGGATATTGCAAGATTCACATATTGAGGCTACTATAAGAAAAATGAAAGAAATAGAAAGAAGCAAAAAACTTAAAGAAAAAGTATATTCTCAAATGGTTGCAGAATCAGATGAGTATAGTATGGATAAGAATGAATAAATATAGATGGATATTTCTATTCTATATAAATCTAACTTGCAAATTGAGTTTTATATAATTTTTGCCATCTTCTTGGTAAATATAGCCAAAATCATATCTTGATGTACTCGGTGTTTCTATCCTTGTATTCTTGAAAAGATAATCTTGAAATTCGTTATGATTATAGATATGGTAACACAAGATTTCACCATCTTCCCTAACTACTATATAACCACCTGTTGCTTGGAATCTACCGTCCCAACTTTTTGCGGGTGTCATTCCTAACGCAACAGCCGTCAGAAAACTTTTTATTTTGTGTTCATATAAATTTTGCGGTAAATCTTTATTAAAGTTACACGGATTTGCTGCTTTAACTTTTTCGGTAATATCCTTAATTGAACTTTCTGTACCCGTATACCTTTGATATAAGTATTCGGAAGCAATTAAAGGAAACTGTGAATCAATCATTTGCAGATTTGCATAAAAATTATCACTTTCAATTTTAACAAATTCAATACTGCAACCAGCTTCATTAATTTTTTGCAAACGGTCTTTAATTTTTGATGAGGTACCAATACTATTAATTTCTTTTATATTTTGTTCTGTTAAATTCCCTTTGATTTCGTATATAAAGTTATTTGTTTTTCCGGGATTCAGCAAAGTGGAAGCATGACCCAATTTAGATTTAATACTAAATCCAAATTGTTCATCTCTTAATGTTTTACAATCATGTAAAACAAGTGTTATGTCGCTTTTATCCACAGAATCAGCTTTTACTTTTGTACATTTTATAATATCCATGAATTTTTCAATTTCCGGAACAGCAAAAGTACTGTCATATTTCTTTATTGCCTCAAGTAATAATTTAGCTTTTGATTCGAACTCAGACATTGGGAGTTTGAGCATAACATTCCCTTTATCATCTTTAACTTGAATATTTGGAGAATCTTTTACATAATGTTTTACCTGTTCATCCTCTTTCCTTAAAATTTCAATTAAAGGATAATACAAATCTTCAATTTTATTTAAATCGGCATCTGCGGCATAGAGTACTCCATCCCCCAATAATTTTAGGAAAACGTAAAGTTCACTCCACTCCCCTTTGTTTTGTGTAATCATATTACTCCTTAATAATTTTTTCGATTAAATTTTTTGCGGTTGCTTGAATTGCAGGAATTGCGACAGAATTACCGAATTGCTTATATGCACTTACATCAGCAACTTCTATTTTGAAATTATCAGGGAATCCTTGTAAACGAGCCCACTCTCTCGGAGTCATTCTACGAATACCTTTTCTGTTAACTTCACCTTTAATATGTGTAACAGGAGTAAAATCTTTTAATCTTTTGTCAATTATAAGATTTCTTTCTCTACCCATACCTCCGGTAACAATGGTATTTGAAACGCCGTCCAAATCCTTTATTTCATAACCAAAACCGTTACCTTTTGCTTCATTTCTGGCTTTATGATTTTCCAAGCATTCAAGATATGTTGTTGATAAATAATATTTTGCGGAAACAGGTTTCTTCTCCAAGATATCTCTGATTGTTTTTGTGGTATCAGTAGGTTCCGGGTATGAAAAATCTTCTTCTTTGATACCTAAATCAGCTCTGAAACCGACTATAAAAATTCTTTCTCTGTTTTGCGGAACACCAAAATTCTTTGCATTCATGATTTGCGGTTCGGGAACAATATACCCTAAATCATTTCTTAAAACATTTAATATGGTTGCAAGAGTTTTACCGCCTCTGTGGTTAGTTAAACCTTTTACATTTTCCAAGAAAAATGCTTTTGGTTGTTTTGCTTTAATTATTCTTGCAACATCAAAAAATAATGTCCCTCTTGTATCGTTGAATCCGCCTCTTTTTCCCGCTATAGAAAATGCTTGGCAAGGAAACCCCCCGACTAATACATCATGATCAGGAATTTCATTTTCATTTATTTTTGTAATATCTCCGTCAGGAACATCACCGAAATTAATCGCATAGGTTTTTTGAGCCTGTTCATCTATCTCGGAACTGAACACGCACTTACCGCCTAAATTTTGAAAGGCGATACGCATTCCGCCAATTCCTGCAAACAAATCTATAAAAGTAAATTTGGTATTTTCTTGTGCAGGAAACGGGATATCTCCGTTAGAAAGCATTTTTTTGAATAACAATATTTGTCCCGAACTCAAATCTTTTTCCTTATTCTCTTTTTCTACAAAATTTACACTCATAGAACCCCTATCTCTTTTTCGATTTTATTTATACATTTATCCAAGTTTTTCTGAATATCTTTTCCCCAAAGTCTTACAACTTTCCAGCCTTGTTCTTTCAGAATTTTATTAACCGTTTTATCCCTTTTAATATTACCTTCAATTTTCTTTATCCAAAAATCTTTATTGGATTTTATATCATTTTTTCGAACTTCCCAGTTATACCCATGCCAGAATTCACTATCACAAAAAATTACTGTTTTATATTTTGATAAAACTATATCAGGTTTTCCTTCAAGTTTCGTATAGTTTTTTCTGTATCGATACCCCTTATTCCAAAGTGCAGACCTTAACATAATTTCTATTTGACTGTCTTTATTTTTGACAGCTTGCATGTTCTTATGTCTTTGTTCTTTTGTAAGTCTGTCCATGTGATAATTATATATCAAATAATAATGTTTTGCTTATTTATAAAGATTTGTTATTTTAAAATTCTTCAGGATGATCTTCTGGATGTTCTTCAAGATATTTATTTATTATTCTTTTTTTCCTTTCGATATTATATAAATCTTTTAATTTATAAATTTCAGCATCTATATCACTAATATAATTTTTATTCTTAAGAATATTAGGGTTATAATGTAGCAGGTCACCTTTAGTCTTTATACTTTTATCTTGTAAATATGCTATTGTAGATTTACTAAGTCCTTTATATGAAATCGATTCACCATCCATTTCATCTAAAATTTTATTTTTTATTTCATCCTCTATCTGATTCTCTATTTTATTATAATATTCTTCCAGATAATCATCGTCTATTATACAAGACTCAAAAACTACATCTTCATTGAATAAATCATATCCTGATTCTTCGTAATCGACAATCTTTTCTGAATTTACTATATTGCTATTTTGAGATATAGAATCTTCATCCTTGCTAAATAATTCAGACTCGACATTTATATCCGGGTCATTATCAGTCAATCCCAGAATATCTTTAAGAAATTTTATAAAATCTTTTTCAGCTATTACACCCATACTACACCTATTTTTTATATTATACATTCTACAAAATATTTGTAAAATACTATTTCAATACTTCTTTACCATTTACAAACCCCTTTCATTATTGTAAAATTAAGGTGCTAATATAAGGATAAAATTAAATGTTTTCATGGTTTTTCGGGAATAAAGATTTAGCAATACAGTATTATAACTATGCAATTGCATATTTTAAAAGCGAAAATTATGAAAATGCATTAAGAGATATTCGGAATGCTTATCAGGAATACCCTAAATTTGATAAAAATGCAGATTACCATGCACTTGTAGGTCAAATTTATTATAAATTGAAAAAATATGATAAAGCATTAGAGCATTTAGAAAAAGCTATTCAATTAGGTATAAAAAACAGCAATGAATATAGGCAGCTAATAAAAAAAATCCAGAATGAAGTTGCCGGTATAAGCGCAAACGTAATTAATACCTCAGAAATGAGTAATAAAGCTCATTCTCAAAACAAAGTTTTATCTAATGTAAATGATTATGACAATGAAAAATCTGCAGAGGATTACTATGAAGAAGGTCAAATATACCTTAATGAAAAAAATTATGAAGATGCAATTGAATGTTTCCAAAAAGCAATAAGCTTAGATTCAAATAATGATGAATATTATTATTGGTGTGGTTATGCGAAATATCGAAATAATCAAGAATTTAATGCTATTATTGATTTCGATACCGCAATCAAAATTAAATCAAAACCAAAATATTATTTTTTTAGAGGGCATTCAAAATATTTGGGGAAAGATTATACGGGTGCAATACACGACTTTTCAGCAGGTATTGGATATGAACCCAATGATATTTATAAATACTATGAATTTAGAGCATATGCACAGAAGGAAAAGGGTAATTTTTCTGAGGCAAAAAAAGATTTTAAAAAAGCTATAAAAAATAATCCAGATACAGAAAAATGTAAGAAAATAATGAATCTGATTGATGAATTAGATATAAAAATTCAAAAAAAAATAACAGAATTAGAACAAGAAATTGAAGAAGAAAAATCCACAGAAGATTACTACGATGAAGGACAAACATACCTTGAAGAAGAAAAGTATGAAGATGCTATTGAATGTTTCCAAAAAGCAATAAGTTTAAATTCAAATAATGCTGAATACCATTTTTGGTGTGGTAATGCGAAATCTCTAAATAATCAATATGAAGATGCAATAAAAAATTTTAATAGAGCAATAGAAATAAATCCACAAGATCCGGATTATTATTATTTCAGAGGTCTTGCAAAATATTATTTAGAAAAATATAACGAAGCTATTGAAGATTATAAAATAGGAATTTGTAAAAACCCTGAAAATTTATATGACTATTATAAACTTATAGCAGATGCTAAAAGAGAACTCGGAGATATTGTAGGTGCTATAGAAGTCTGTAAATATATTTTAGAAAATGATTCTAATGAAGAAAATAAAATAAAAATTCAAGAAAAAATAACAGAATTAGAACAATTACGATCTCAGAATAATGTTGTTTCACAGGAAGGTTTTGAAGAATCAGAACAAGAAATTGAAGATGAAGATCAATATGAAAAATCTGCTGACGATTATTATGAAGAAGGACAAAAATATCTTGAAGAAAAAAAATATGAAGATGCGATAAAATGTTTTGAAGAAGCAATAAATCTTGATCCTAATGATGCAGATAATTATTATTGGTGTGGAAAAGCCAAATATTATAATGGTCAAAATAAAGAGGCTCTTAAAGATTTAACAGCAGGAATCAAATTAATCCCTGAAGATATTTGTAATTACTATAGCTTAAGAGGAGATATAAATAAAAGTCTTGCAAAATATAATGCAGCGAAGAAAAATTATTTAAAAGCAATTAATGAAGCATCAGAAGATTTTGATATTGATAATGTAGAAGAAAAAATTACAGAAATTGATGAAATTCTGGCCGAAAAATATTTTGAAAAAGGACAAAAATATTTTGATAAAGAAAAATATGAAGATGCCATTAAATATTTTGAAGAATCAAAAAACTTAGCACCGGATGATGATAATTACATATATTGGTGCGGTTATGCCAAATATTGGAATGATCAAGATGAAGATGCTATAAAAGATTTTGATAAGGCAATCGAATTAAATCCTATTCCGAAATATTATTATCGAAGAGGACATTCTAAATACTTCCTTGAAAGATACGAAGAAGCCATAGAAGATTATAAAATGGGAATTAATAAACAGCCGGAAGATTTGTATAATTATTACGAATTGATTGCTGAAGCAAAAAAAGAGCTTGGAGATATTGCAGGTGCCATAGAGGATTATAAATATGCATTAGAAAATAATCCTGACGAAGAAGAAAAGATAAAGATTCAAGAAAAAATATTAGAATTAGAAACATCTCAGGGGAATAATAATATTAATCCTCAAACGTCAGAGGGAATTGAACATATAATTGCGGAGGAAGACCAATCTGAAGATCTATGTATAAATGCAAAAGATATAAGCCGCAAAAAAGAAATTATTGAAACTGAAAGTACAAAAATTAAAGAGGCCGAGTATTATTATAACAGAGGGAAAATATATTATCAAAAAAAACATAATAATCCTGCAAAAAACAATTTTTTCAAAGCAATAGTATATAATAATAGCATTCCCGAATATTATTATTGGTTCGTACTTGCAAGTATAACCCTAGGTCAAATCGGAGAGCAACAGCTTAAATATATTCAAAAGGCCATTGAATTGGATAATACAAAAGCTGAATATTATTATTTATTTTCAAAAATTAATTTTAAACAGGGAAATTTAGAAAGAGCATTTGAAGAAATTAATAAGGCTGTTGAATTAGACAGTAATAATTCTGAATATTATATATTAAAGGCTGATATAAATAAAAAATTAGGAAATGATGAAGAGTCTTATAAAGATTATGAGTATGCAGAAGAACTAAATAAAGCTGAATATGAGAAATGTGAACAGAATGATATTTATGAAGCAACCCCTGATAAGAGTTTTCTTGTAAATGCGGGTCCAGGAACGGGAAAAACTTATACTCTTATTCAAAAAATAAAATACCTGCTTGATCCTAAAAATAACATTAAAGAAGAAAATATCCTTGTTTTGAGCCATACAAATGTTGCTGTTGATGAAATAAAAAATCGTTTAAAAAATATTTCGGAGGATACCGATATAAAAGTGCATAGAATAAATATAAGAACAATTTGTTCTTTTGTTAAATATGCTCATTCTAAAATTGATGAATTTATTAATAAAAATAAAGACGAAAGAGATAAAACATATTTTAAGTATGAAGCTACAGAAAACGGATTTACCAAAGCAAATAAAAGGTTAATTGAAAGATTACAATATAAAAGATACGATATTAACAATTTACTTAATGAATTAAAAGTTAAGTATATTATTGTAGACGAAATCCAAGATGCTACTGATTCGGTTGGCGAAATTATATGTAAATTATTAGAAGGATGCATAAAATCAAATATCCCGTTTGCTTTATTCGGTGATAAATGTCAGGCAATATTTGATTATGATAAAAATGATGCTAAAAATAAAAAATCCAGACAGAATAATGATGGGCAAAACGTACTAAAATCAACGGAATTTTATAATATAATAGAAACATTACTAAAAAATCATAATAATACTTATTTTGTTTCATTGGACAAAAATATGCGCCAAACCGAAGTAAACGAGGAATGGGATCTATATAGAGAAAATTTAAATAAATACAGAGAAGCAATTTTAAACAATAATAATGAAAAGTGTGAAGATTACCTTCAAAAAATTAAAGAAGCATCACCTGATAGTATATCGTCAGAATATATAAATCTTCCTAAAAAAGCTTCACATTGTATAATAACACACTCGAATAACAGAGCTTTATATATTGCCTCTAAGCTTCAAAAGCAAGGTATACCTGTTCTTGTTCGAACAAAAGATAATAAAATACAATTTGAATATCACGAATGGATTGCCAAAATATTAAATAATAAATGGGATGGCGGATACATAATTTATGAAGATTTTGAAAAATTTGTGAATGAAAATAAAATTAACTTACCTGTTAATTATGAAAGCTATAATGAACAAAACCATACCAAAACATTTTTTGAATATTTGAATACAGAATTTTTGGGAAATGATTATGATGCGGATATATCCGTAAATGCACTATATAAAAAAATATATTATGAATTCAAATGTGACAATATTTTAAAAGAATCAACCCTCCACAATGTAAACAATCGGGAATTTGTAGAGGTATCAACTATACATAAAGCAAAAGGCCGAGAATTTGATTTTGTCCATATTGATTCGGGATGCTGCGATGGCAATTATTTTGATGATAAATATAAAAGTATGTACGTAGCACTTACTCGTCCTAAGCATTGTTTGGATTTAGTAGATTTCAAAATGTCAGATTTCAACTACTCACAAAAATTAGTCAATGAACTAAATAGAAAATATCCACATAAAAAATTTGAATTATCATATATTACTATAAATAAAATATTAAAACAATATAAAGTTTTGTATAATGATATTGATTTGGTATCATTTAAGAATTATCAGAAAGAATTAAGTAATTTAAGAATAAACGATGAAACTGTTCTTTACAATGAGGGTAATTCATGGATTATAACACATAACAACCAGAAGATAGGTGAAATGAAAACAACTTTTATTGATAATTTGATAAAAAATGTTATTCCTAAATACGGTAAACCTAAAAAAATAACTGGTCTGCGTATTGATGGGATATGGTCCGTTTTTGAAAAAGATTCTGAAGACGGGGATATTAAAGTTTGGAATGTAGCATCATTTTGCGGTTTTGGTGATGTTGAATATTAAAAGGAAAAATAAAAAATGAGTGATTACGAAAAATTTTATGAAGCAAGAGATTTGATGCAGGAAATAATTCGTGCAGATTTGTTAGGCCCAATGCCGGATAATCCTGAAGAAATTATCAAGGTAAAATATCCAACAACATATTATATAATTGGTAAACTATATCCTATATCTCAGAACACACAAATGATTCTAAGCCATGATGATGCAGAAGAATTAACAGAAGTAAAAAATACAGATGATAGATTACTTGATAATAAATATGGATTTGAAAGCAAAAATAATGAAGAGTCTGGAGATGATGATGAAATCTCAGGTTGCAACATTTTGAATCCTTCTTCTATGGGTATAACTTTTGCCTTAAAAAGTGAGACTAAAAAAATAAATGTTATACTAAATTATGCATTATATAAACCTATAGCTATAGAAGAAGCTAAAAAACAAAATCCTAATACAGAATATTCTTCAACAGATTCTTTATGGAGAAGATATCCTGCGAATGAAGAAAACTATGAGTTTGATTTAGCAACGGAAAAGACAAAGACTACCAAAATTGTATCTGATGGAAAAACACAAATAGGTGAACTCGTTCTTATTCGACATAAATCAGCCAAAAATGAAAAATATGTTACAAGATATACATTAAGTTTTAAAAATATACAGATAGTCAAAACTGATGGGGAAGAGTTCAAAAAAGATCCTACTGATGAATCTGTCAAAACTATTTTTCAACCCAAAATAGAAATTACTGTTCCTAATGGGTATTTTCTGGAAGTAAAAAGATATTTAAATCTTAATAAAAGTAGTCAAGATGATGAAAATAAAGATATTATTGAGGATGATCTTGTGATGGATTTATTGTATTCAAAGGTGAAAAGTTATGCACAAGGTCACGGTTGTGCTGTGTCTTGGGATGACGACGGAAACGATGATAAAAGTAAAGCCAGAATTCTGAGAATAAAATCCGAATTTTTACCTGAAGAACAAATATTACAAATGCGTCCTGTTACATCGGATGATATAGATAATTTTGATGATAAGATATTAAATACAGAATATCTTAAAATGGCGCCTAAGGAAGAAATAGCAAGAGGAATAAACAATCTTTGTGATACTTACCAAAAATGGATTGATAAACAAAAAGGTAAAATAGATGAGCTTGAAGATAAAAACAGATTTGAAAAAGTTGCAAATAATAATTTAAAACTATGTAAAGAATCGTTGGATAGAATCCGTAAATCGGCAGAAATAATAATGAACGATGATAATGTATATAGAGCTTTCACATACGCCAATAATGCAATTAATGAGCAACACAGACATAAAGAATGGATTTCCAAAATAGAAAATGCAAGAAAAAATAATAATCCTATTCCGAAACTTGAAGATATTAAAAAATCTTTCAAATGGTTTCCGTTTCAGTTAGCATTTATATTACAAGAACTTGAGTCTATAGCAAATCCTGATTCTGAAGATAGGAATTTAGTTGATCTATTATGGTTCCCTACTGGTGGGGGTAAAACAGAAGCATATTTGGGATTAGCTGCTTTTACAATATTTTTAAGAAGATTGAAATATCCTGGGAAAAGTGAGGGAGTTACTGTTTTAACCAGATATACATACAGATTGCTGACTTTTCAACAGTTTGAAAGAACTTTAAGACTGATTTGTGCCTGTGAAGAGATAAGAAAGCACAACAAAGAACTAGGGAAAGAAAGAATCTCAATAGGTTTATGGATAGGGAAGGATTATACACCTAATTATATTAAAGATGCAATTCAGATCGTTAAAAGCAAACAGAAAGAAATACAAACAATAAAAACAGATGCTAATACATTCATAGAACATTCAGATAAAAAAGAAAGCAATCCGATTCAAATAACGAAATGTCCTTGGTGTGGAACCACAATTACGGCAAAAGATTATATTTTTGATTGTGAAACGACAAGTAATGCAAAAAAAATGTTTATACATTGCCCAAATGATAAATGTGAATACAATAAAATCAATAATAGTGAGGGCCTTCCCGCTATTGTCATTGATGAACAGATATATGAAGAAATGCCTGCTTTTGTAATTGCAACAGTAGATAAATTTGCACAAATACCACAAAGAGCTAAGTCAGGAGCAATATTTGGATACCTCAACAATGGAGAAAAATCATCCCCACCAGATTTAATTATCCAGGATGAATTACATCTATTGACAGGTCCACTTGGTACTATAACAGGTATATATGAAGCTGGATTTAAAAAATTATGTGATCGTAATGGTCATTATCCAAAAGTTATATCTTCAACTGCAACCGTAAAAAATGCAAAATCACAAATAAAATCATTATATGGTGATAAATATAGTCAATTCCCAGCACAAGGATTGGATATAAAAGATTCCTTTTTTGCCAAAGAATCAACTCAAAATGAAAAACCTGGCAGAAAATATATGGGCTGTATGGCGGTTGGGACAACTCCTATTACGATGATGGTCAGAGTTATGGCGATACTTTATTTTGCATCAAGATATATTAGTGTATGTAAAGAAAATGATCAGAAAAAATTTATTGACGATGTAAATAATGACAATGTTATTGATTCCTTTTGGACAATAACAGGATACTTTAATACTCTACGAGAACTTGGCGGTGCAATAATTAGGATAAAAGATGACGTTCAAGCAAGATTTGAGATTTTAAGAGAAAAATACAAAGAAAAATATCCAGGAGTAAGAAAAAGACCAATTGACGAACCTAAAGAATTAACCAGTCGTATGTCAAGCAGTGAAATCGGAACTACTCTTGCCCAAATTTCTAATAAGAGATGGAATGATAATGCGGCTCATTTCTTACTAGCAACAAATATGATATCTGTTGGTGTTGATATAGACAGATTAGGCTCAATGATTGTTGTTGGGCAACCAAAAATGACAGCAGAATATATTCAATCAACAAGCCGTGTTGGCAGAAAATATCCTGGATTTGTTCTAACAACATATAACCAAAAAAAATCAAGAGATCGTTCACATTTTGAACAATTTAAACAATATCATCAGTCCTTCTATAAATTCGTAGAAGCAACTTCCATAACACCATTTTCAGATAGAGCAAGAAATAGGGCATTACATACAATTTATGTCATGTTATGCAGATATCTTATTCCTGAATTACGCCCTGATGAAGCTGCAGGAAATTATATCAACAGAGTAAACTTTACAGATAGAATTAAAGAAATAAAAACTTTTATTATAGAAACTGTTAGAAATATTGATAATAAAGAAGAAAACAATGTAAAACAAGAACTTGAAGAAATAGATAATCGTTGGTATAAAGATGCTAAAAACTATGAAAATATAGCTGATCAGAAAGGTGAAACTTTTATTTTTAAATATGCAAAATCTAATGAAAGAGACAATACACCTGCATTATTTAAACCAGATATTGATGAAGATGAAAGATTCCGCGTTATGACATCAATGCGTAGTGTTGAAAAATCTGCAGTTGCAATGTTAGATAAGAATATTTATGGAGATTTTACAAATGACTAATAAAAATAATTTGGAATGGATTGGAGAAATAAGAAATTCTCAATTAGTAACAACATATGGTTCTGGGGCTCTTTGTGATTTCCCAGATGTTTCAGGGATTATATCAGGAATAAATAACTGGGAAATTTCAAAAGATGATATAGTAAAATTAAAATTCAGAGAACCTAATTTAGAAAATCTTTTAGGTGTTGATTTTTTTATACAAATGATTTCGGATGAAAAAGGAAAAAATTTTTTTATTCCTGTATATCGTTTCCCAGAATGGTATTATTGCCCAAAATGTGGAAGTTTAAATTCATATAAACAAATAAGTTATAAACCCGAAGATAATAAAATTTTATACTGCGAGCATTGTTATGATAAAGATAAAGAAAAAGTAAAACTTAATCCGTCTAGATTTATAGTTGCTTGTGCAAATGGGCACCTTGATGATTTCCCTTATTTATGGTGGGTTCATGAAAATCCAGCTATACCTAAAGAAAATAGATTACAAGAGGAAGAATATAAAAATCACAAGTTACAAATAATATTTGACAATACAAAAGAAGGTCTTGATGGTATAGTGATTAAATGTTTGACTTGTGGTAAAAGTGGAAAAACTGTACAAAGAAATATGCAAGGTTGTTTAAATAAAGATGCATTTAATGGTTATTTTTGTCAACATAAAAGACCTTGGATTATATTTAACAATAATGTATGGAAAGATTCATATTGTGCTGCAAAACCAAGAACATTATTAAGGAGTGGAAACAATGTATATTATCCTGTAACTGAAAGTACAATAACATTACCTGATGCCGACAGCGTCCCAATAGCAAAAGAATGGCTGAGCAGGGAAAACAGACAAAATGATATTATTGAATATATTATGGAAGGACATACGATTGAGGAATATTGTGAAGAGGTAAAAAAATCACGTTTTTCGGGGGGATTACCATGTGCTAAAGAAATTATTATTGATACATTTGATCGTTTCTTTTCTGAAAATGAAAAAAGTGATAATGAAAAACGTAGAGATTTAATAAAAGCCGAATACTGTGCTCTTTGCCAAAATGATGCGAATGATAAAGATAAAAACTTTAAAATACAAGAAGTTGATGTACCAGAAAAATATAGTAAGTATATATCAAAGGTCCGTTTGGTTAAAAAACTTCGGGAGGTTCAAGTTTTAAAAGGTTTTAATAGAATATTACCAGAATTTGCAAAAGATGATGAAAATATTAAAGAACAATTTGGAACAATAAATAATGCTTATTCTGAAATTGATGTTCCGATAGAAAAGTATAAAAAAAACTGGTTGCCTGCAATTAAGCTAATAGGAGAAGGTATTTTTATAGAATTAAATCATGAAAAACTACAAGAATGGAAAACTCTTGTTTCTGAAGGTGAAAATCCAAGATATGAAAAAATGAGAAAAAATTTAATGAAAGATCCTACAGGTAATAAGTTAAAAGAGAAGTTTTCTGAACAATACGTGTTGTTGCATACGTTGAGTCATTTATTAATCAGACAACTTGCATATGATTGCGGATATAATACAGCATCAATAAAAGAAAAAATATATACAACTTTTCATATATATAATGAGGAAACAAAAGAATATGAACCTGAAGAATCAGAAATGGCAGGAATACTTATATATACTGCTTCTACTGATTCAGATGGCAGTTTAGGCGGTCTTGTAAGACAAGGAAAAACCGATAATTTTGAAAGGCTTCTTGATAATACACTTGAGAATGCTTATTGGTGTTCAAATGATCCTGTTTGTAGTGAATCAAAGGGACAAGGTTATCGCTCATTGAATTATGCGGCATGTCATGCCTGCACACTTTTACCTGAAACAAGTTGCGAATCATTTAACTCATTATTGGATAGAGCCTCAGTCATTGGTGTCCCTGGTCACGAAGAATACGAAAACTTCGGATTTTTTGATTTAGAAGAATTAAAAAACGAATAATTTAACATTTGTTTTGTTATTGTGTCTAATTGATACGATATTAACTTTTGTTGTTGATATTTTCTGAATTGTAATCAATAAATGTCATAGCAGAAAGGAGATTTGCTATATGACAGAAAAAGATTACACTCTTTACGGAACAAAGGTTTTAAACTTAAAAACGTAAGAAATTGGCTTATTGATTTGTCTGTGGGAAAACAAATTTACAGATAAAACTGTAGATTTTGCGACTTGTGTGGATAAAACTGGCAAACGATACAACATCGAACTTGATAATATCAGAGGTTTTGAAGATGATTTTGAAAAATAAATTAACCAAAGAAACATTAGATATTCCGTATTCTGAATTTAGGAAAAAATTTGCAAAAGAAATTCGGGATGCTTTTGAAAGTTACCACCAAACCAAACTAAATAAATATTCTTGGGACTTCAAAGATGACAATTCTTTGGAGTTTAATTTTTATTTTGAATTAGTTTGGAATTTTAATCATTTTGGAATGTCAAATTGGTATATAGATAGAATGTGATTTATGAACATTAATAAAATACATTTTCAACGGCATTTAAATGCCGTTGAAATTTTTGCATATTCTTTAGAAACTTTGGGCTAAATATTTCAAAATTGTGAGACTTTATGACAAAATCCCTAATGCACAACATTGGACTAGGTAGACTCCAAGTAGAGAATTTAGCAGAAATTTTACACTAAAAAACAGAGAATTATGTTAATTTTAATTCTCTCTTTTGATTATATTACTATATAGCCCCGTGTTTGCGGGCTTTTTGTATAGAGAGAATGGTCTTATCTCTCTATTTAAGACTAAATGGTGGAGATGAGGGGAGTCGAACCCCTGTCCAAAATGGATTAAAACAAATCTCTACGAGTGTAGATTTTCATTCGCTCAACTGAATCAGGAGAAATCACTACCCTATAATTCAGCCCTAGGTTTTATTTGAAGGAAACTCTAAACCTTTGGCAGTTATCTTGATACGGCTACTGTCATTACCGTACTGCGTCTTGCATATTTTACCCATACAACCGGCAAGCTGGGCGGCATGAGTGGCCAACTGCAATTAGGCAGCTAATGCATATCTTCTTGTGAATGCATCTGTGGCATCAATAGTGTTATTAGCACTTAATTTGTTTGCTCGTTGATAACCGAGAACAGCTCTCGGACTCGCAACCTGCCTCAATCGGAACATCCTGTCTAATCCAAAACATCCCCATAAATTTATTGTTTTGGGATGTTTGGCTCCTGTGAAATCAAAGATTTCTACGTCGCTATCGTAGTGTTTCGTCCTCAGTTCGCCGACTTCCCGTCGCCGAATTCGGACTTCACACCGGCTGCCGCATGTAAAACATCCCCATATATATGTATTAACTTTTAAATGTTCGTGTACTTCATTATAACTCTGTATTCTTAAATTTCAAGTGTTTTAGGTTTATATTATTGAGATGTTAATTTTTGTAAATAGCCACTTGGCTATAATTTTTAACGGATAGCAGTCCATTGAATTTATTTACGGATATGCTTTTGCAGAAAATTTTAATTATTTTCCTTTGAAAAATTCGTTTTTTATGTACTTTCAGATTTTATTGAAGAATTATAATAGAGCTATTAAGAGGTGAGGAGATATGATAGCAGAACCGAAATATAAATTCGATAAATTTTCTATGCAAAAAAGTAAGGAGTCTTTATCCGAGCAGGAAGTTAATGTTTTAAAGCTTGCAGCAATCGGATTAGGTAATACTGAAATCGCAAAACGTCTTTATATCAGTCCGCATACTGTAAAGGCTCACTTAAAATCCGTTTATATTAAAATGGGTGTTTCAAACAGAACAAGTGCTGTTTTTTACTATTTTTGCAACAAAAAATCCAATATTTTGTAAAAATTTCGTAACCTTATTTGTATGCTAAGCAAAACTTCATAATTCATTTACTTTTAAAATTATGTGATGTAGAATGTAGAAAAATAGTTACAAAAAGGAGAACATTAATGAAATTTTTATTTTTTTTGTTAAACCCATACGACATTTTCACATTGTTGATGATAGGGTATGCGTTTTTGCTGCATCAAAAAGGTGAATTGCAGATTTCTTTCGGTCTTGCTTGCATTTTAATTTATCTTGCAACAAGATTAGGTATTATTGCCGGTAAAATTTTGCAGATGATTTTAGGCAAACCTCAAGCTGATGAAGCTGAAGATCAAGAACAAGAAGCTGGTAGTAAAAGATTTATTTTTGATTATGGTCCTCAAGTCATTTGTGTAATCGCATTCCAGGTGATTATGATGATTACAAGCCTTCCTCATTCTACGGCACCTGCTCAAACAGATAAAATTGCTGAACAGGATAAAGCTGCAGTTGAACAAACTGTTCAAGCAAAGGATGAAGCTTCAGTTAAGGAAGAAACAGTTGCTTCTGCTGAAACTGCTACTGCAAAGAGTGATTACGATGAAATGTTTACCGAAGACGAAGATGACAAAACTCAGCCAAAAGCCCAAACTCAAGATGTTAAACCGGCTGTAAATACTACATCATCTTCTCCAAGAAGATATGTTTCTAAGAAAACAACTTATAAACCAACTCAAGTTGCTGTTACGGAGGTTGAACCTCAACAGGCTGCTCAACCTGCTCCTGTAGTTCAAAAACGTCCGGTTTATATCCCTGAAACAACTTTGGGTGTTGCAGGTGTTTCTCCTGCTGAGTTAAATATTTCTAATGCACAGACGAATGCAATTAACAATAATCAGACTGTTAATACAAGAGTTGCAGCTGTTGCACCGTCAACAACAAGTGCAATTAATTCAAGCAATTTAACACCAAAAAGATATCCGGGTGATGATAATCCTATTCCTACAACTTGGGGTTATTATAAGCAAGCTCCGACACATACATCTCAATCTCAGGAAGCTGCTGCTCAGAATTATCAAAACAATAACAACAGAACTATACCTGCAAATACATTGAAAGTAATTGGATATTAATTCTGTTAGGGTAATGTAAAAAATAGGTTTTGGCATTTCGTCAAAACCTATTTTTTTGCTGTTTATAATTATTAATTTACTTTCTAATCCCAAATAGCAATTTTTTTGTTTTATTATACTTTATAGAAATAGGTTAGTACTGTGGAGAAGTTTTTTGTCTAGTATCAGTCAGCTAAGAACTTATATTAAAGATATCGTAAGACCTGCCCGAACTGTAATCGGGCATAATAAATTTTGTGCAGAAATCAACGAAGGACTCTATATACCGGAAAGTGATAATTCGTTGGAAATCTTATACGGGCAATTATATAACCCGAGGACAAAAAATCCTTTTAAAAGATTAAAACAAAAAGTTGTAAAACAACTACATCGCTTTGTTGACAAACTTAATCCCAATATCAACCTGATAAATCTTAAAAAACACAAATTTGAGATTTTTGAAAGACTTAATATATTACCAAAAAAATTATCGGAAACAATTTTAAATGCTATTTTACAGTGCAAAGACCTGACTTATGATACCCCAAATTTAAAACTTATGAAAGATTTTTACGGGAACAAAAATGTATTTGATTTAGGTTTAAGATTTGCCATTGTTGCGAATAATACTTTTCAAAATAAGGGACAGGCTTATATTATAAAAAAAATGCCTGAAATGTTTTATGGCATTGAGCATAAAGAATTATGCGAAAGTTTAGATATTTTAAACTTATTTTTAAAACCTGATAAAATAAATAAATTCACAATAGGTGGCAAAGACTTTACCGCAAAATTTATTGGACAGGGCTGCAATAATGACATTTATCTCATTGAAAATTCTGCCGGTAAAAAAGTCTGTCTGAGATTAGCCAGAGATCCGTACAGTATAATGGGATTTGGACACGACATCTTTACAGAAGTTGCAATTAATATAGAAGCACAAAAAGCAGGGGTTGAAAATATTGCCAAATTGTATATGACAAACCCTATTGGTACACTTATTAGCTCAAAATCAGGTAAACTTGGCTATAAAGTTAAAGGAGCATGGCAAATCGTTGAATATGTTGACAAAAGCAGAATTAATCCTCCTGATAAACTAACCCTTCAAAAATGGTTGGACTCAAAGGGACTTGAACATTCCGATTTATATATCAAAGAATTAAAAGGTGATGAAAGTAATATTATAAGCAGCACTATTGTGGATTTAGGCGGTATTCAAAATCCGGACAAAAATATGACTCTTAAACACAGGGCAGCAACATGGCTTCCAATTGCTTATCAGCATGGATTTACATCAAAAGACATTTTTCATCATTTCTGTGAATAACAAACTGATATTTTGACAAATAAAATAATTTTAAAGCTTAATTTCTGCCAAAGCATTAACTACATCAGGATCCCATTTTTTACCGGCTTCTTCTTTTAGTATTGACATAGCTTTTTCAATACTCATAGCCTGTCTGTAAGGTCTGTCCGTTGTCATTGCACAAAAAGCATCCGCAACGGCTATAATTCTTGAACCAAACGGAATAGACATTCCTTTAAGTCCTTCAGGGGAACCTGAGCCGTCAAATCGTTCTTTCTGATAAGTTACATAAGGTACAACTTCAGACAAGAAGTTTATATTCATCAAAAGATTTACACCTATATTTGACTGTTTTTGCATCATTGCTAATTCTTCAGGAGTGAACTTATTGCTTGATGAGAACATTGCCTCAGGCAGCATAATTTTTCCGATATTCTGCAGTAATGCCGCATAATATATTAAATCCGTAGTTTTTTCGTTCAAACCGATTTGTCTGCAAATTTCTCTTGCTAACTCTGCCGTATTCTTTGAATGTGAAACTTTATAATGACCTTTTGTATCAACTGCATGAGCCAAATTCTCAACAAAAGCCTGCTGATAATCGCATAAATCTCCGATTAATGCAGTCAACTCAGCTCTTGAATGTTTTAGCTCACTTTCGGATGAAAATTCATCTTCAAGGAAACGATTTGTATTATCGATTTCAACTTGCAAAGCCATTGATGAAGCAAACAATTTAGCCATACTTTCCAAGAGTGCCAAATAAGATTTCGCGATCAAGTTAGCTTTTTTGTCTTCAATAGCAATCACACCGACTTTTTTAGAATTAGAACACATTGGCACCGCAGTAATTCCGTCTGCCGAAATAGTATCACATTCTACAAAACATACACTTATAATAGAATTTTCACTAAGTTTAAATCCGCCTCTGCGAATATTTTCAAGTGAAGAACCTACAAGTAAAAGGTCAAAATCAGGATTTCCCAATCCTCTTGCATAATCCTTTGCAAGATAAATATTACATTTTTCTACTTCAAGCATTTGCACGATAGAATGTGCTATTGCCGTATAAATTGCATAGTCTTCTTTGCTTTCAAAATTCAGAACACACAAAGTATTCTTGAGTGAATATATAGAAATAAGCTCTTTTAACTGTTCGACAAGTCTGTTCTTTTTATCTTTAACATTTGAACCGATTTTTTTTGCCAAATCCTCGGAAATCAAATGTTCAGACATAAAATCGCCCAAATTCAGTGCAAAAATCTCCTCAATAGGATCCGAATTTATAAGATATTCTTCAGATTGACCAAATAGGGATACGCCTGTCTTCTTGTCTTTGTTTTCCATCAAAAATTAATCCTTCTACATATATATTCTTGCCCATGTATACGGATAATTTATAATAAAACTTGAATATTTGTTACAAAAAGTCATACAAATGGAGGAGATAAAAAAACGATAAAGAACTTAACATCTTTTTATAAGCACTAATATTTTTTTATGATAAAATGTTTTCAGGAGATTGTATTTAAGGGCATATACATGAGTGATGATTTTGATAATATAATGAATCAATTTGATATTCCCGATGATGTAATGGAAAAAATTCAAAAAAATATTGAAGAAATCATTACAAGTTTTCCTGTGCCTGAGGATAATAAGCTTGATGTAATAAAAAAAATCAATTTTATGTATTCTCATACACGGCAATTATCTCTTACGGATGCTTTGACCGGTTTGTATAACAGGCGTCATTTTGAAAATACAGTTGAGAGAGAATTTATGCGGACACAAAGATATGGTGGGGATTTGACCATATCAATAATTGATATTGACTTTTTTAAAAAAATCAATGACACTTACGGACATCTTTGCGGTGATTATGTATTGAAAGAAGTTGCTTATATTATTATAGATAATTTCAGAAAAACAGATTTTGTATTCCGCTATGGAGGAGAAGAATTTGTTGTTTTGTTAACTGAAACAAACTTAGAGCAATCCAAAATTCCTATGGAAAGATTGCGTAAAACAGTAGAAAATTATAAGTTTTCTTATAATAATCAAAATATAAAACTTACAATCAGTGCAGGTGTAGCTTGTAATAAAAAACAGTCTGTTCAAGAATTTATAGATAGTGCAGATAAATCTTTATATCAAGCTAAAGAAAGTGGTAGAAACAAAGTCGTTTTTGAAGAAAATTAGTACACAGAAGGAGTTTATAGATGAATAAGAATGTACTTAGGAACTTATCTTATGGAGTATACGTAGTATCTACAGTTTGCAACGGCAAACCAACAGGATGTATTGCAAACAGTGCAATGCAGGTTACACACGATACAATAGCTGTTAGCATAAACCACGACAATTTTACTAACGAATGTATAAAAAATTACGGGAAATTTGCAATTTCTATTTTAGGAGTAGATGTTAGCGATAATATTATACCTGTTTTTGGTTTTCAATCAGGACGGAATATTGACAAATTTGAAAATGTAGAAACAAAAAAAGTTGAAGATATTGATATAATTGCAGATTCTACAGGTTACGTAGTATGTGAAGTTATCAATAAAATGGAAACAGAAACTCATACAATATTTTTAGGTAAAATCATTGATTGCGATACCCTAAAAGAGCAAATACCAATGTCATATGCTTACTATCACAAGGTAAAGAAAGGGAACAGTCCAAAGGCTGCTCCAACTTTTCTTGAAGACGCTCCAAAAGCTTTTGATAATTCAAGCACTCCAAGATACAAATGTAAAATCTGCGGTTATATATATGAAGGTGATATAAATAAAGAACCGGATGATTATGTTTGTCCATTATGCAAACAGGGCAAGGATAAGTTTGTTAGAATATAGAAAAAAGTTTTGCGTGTCAATGCACCAAAATATATTTAGCGACATAAAGCCGCAGCTGTTACGGTAGGGTGCGTGCCAATGGACCAAAATATTTTTTTAATCAACCCCTCACCGCATTTGTAAGACTCACTGCGTTCGTCAACAACTGCTACCTCTCTCGTTGGTAGAGGTAGCGTGTGTAAACGCACCAAAATATATTTAGCGACATAAAGCCGCAGCTGTTACGGTAGGGTGCGTGTCAACGCACCGAAATATTTTTTTTAATCAACCCCTCACCGCATTTGTAAGACTCACTGCGTTCGTCAACAACTGCTACCTCTCCCGTTGGTAGAGGTAGTGTGTGTAAACACACCGTAATCCGTCAAACTTATTTTTTAGGGAACATTTCAACCCAGTCGCCATCAACATTACGATAGAAAGTTACACCCTGCGGAGTTTCAACTCGTCTAAATGCGTTACCACTTATAAAGTTTTGATAATCTTCAGTTTTTGTATAACTTGACCAATCTTTTTCGTGGCGTGTATTGATTGTTCTTGCTCGTTTCATAACTCCGTCAATAGTACCTTTGATTGTTTGCTGCCAATCAACATGTGGTTCGATAATTGAGAATATATAACCTTTCTTTTTTTCGACCTGTGCTTGCAATCCTTTTTCAAAATCAAAATCAGTAGTCATAGTGTTTTTATGCCTATCAGTACCAATAACTTGAACATGATTTTTATCAAGTACATTAACTTCGTAATTGTGATATTGTGTCTTTTCTGCTAATTCTTCACAAAATTCACGTATCTCTTTTGCATGTTTTTGAGGTAACAATACAGTTTTTGCCGCATCTACAGTATGCGTCCACAATGGTGAAGTATTCATTTTAATTCTCCTATCTCTGTTTTTGATATTAATATAAAAAAACAGTCTATCTACACATATATTAGAAAAAACAACAATGCAATGATAATTGCCTTATAAAAAATGTTTATTAAAAATTCGTTACATTTTTCTTGTGTGGCAAATAGCTATTGCAACAGCATCAACAGTATCATCAAGTTTAGGTAATTTATCAGTACCGAGAGATATTTTTACCATTTGTTCGACCTCTTTTTTATCAGCCCTACCAAATCCTGTTAAAACTTTTTTTACTTCCATTGGAGTATACTCAAAAATCGGGATATTATGCTGAGCCAATACGGTTAAAATAACCCCTCTTGCATGAGCCACCGGCATAACAGTTGTTTGATTATGCACAAAAAACAGTTTTTCTATTGCGGCTGCTTCAGGCTTTAGTTGTTCAATAATGGTTTGCATATCGTTATATATTTCCAAAAGTCTTACAGCTTCATTCTCTCCCTTTTTGGTT
>Ga0247611_10002372_pt1 | contig 30526 bp, 37 predicted proteins | sample 177DNAGHGhighgp2_FD_192422 | JGI IMG/M metagenome (GOLD analysis project Ga0247611, IMG submission 192422) | Sheep rumen microbial communities from Palmerston North, Manawatu-Wanganui, New Zealand - 1770 DNA GHGhigh gp2 | ecosystem: Host-associated > Mammals > Digestive system > Stomach > Rumen... | reverse complement strand
AATATTAAAGCCATTTGTTGAAGAGAGAAATCTAATATTATATGATTCAGTATTAGTAAAGGAAGATGGAAATATAATACTTAGAGTAACAATTGATAATCCTGATGGACCAATTGATATTGATACATTGGCTTTAGCAAATGAATATTTATCAGAAAGAATTGATAAATATGATGATAATATGCCTGAATATATGTTAGAAGTTTCATCTCCTGGAGCTGAAAGAGAACTTAGAACAGATGAAGAAATAGAAAAGTCAATTGAAAAATACATTCATGTAGAAACTCCTAATATGGTTTATGAAGGAACATTGAAGGAATTCTACACTGATAAAATTGTAGTAAGAATCAATATTAAAGGTAGATTTAAGAATCTAGAAATTAATAAAAGCGATATTAAATTAATCAGATTAGCTGTGAAATTTTAGGAGGGAAATAAGATGATTAAGAAAGAGTTTTTCGAACAAGTAAAATTACTTGCTGAAGAAAGAAATATTACTGAAGAAGATGTTTTAGAAATTTTTAAGAAGGCATTAGAGAATTCTTATAAGAAAGAATTTGGAAATTCATCATGTCGTATTGAATTTAAGCCTGAAAAATTCTCTATTTTAGTTTATTCAGTAAGAAAGGTTGTTGAAGCTTATACACAAAAAGATGAATTAGCTGAAAATGCTGAAGAAGTAAATCCAGAAAATGAAATTGCTGAAATCTTATTAGAAGATGCAAAGAAGATTAAAGCAAGTGCTAAAGTTGGAGATATAATTGAATGGCAAGTTAATGTAAAAGAATTTGGTAGAACAGCAATTGCTGCATCAAAGTCAATTACTAATCAAGGTGTAAGAACTAAACAGAGAGAGTTAGCATATGAACATTTCAAAGCATTAGAAAATGAAATGGTTACTGCAACTATTGCAAATGAAAAAGAACATTTATTAATTCTTGATTTAGGTTATGGTGCTACTGCAACATTACCTAAGAGTGAACTAGCAAATGGTGAAGTTGCTGAAATTGGTAGAAATATTAGTGTTTATATCAAATCAGTTGAACAAACTAATAAAGATCCTAAGATTTTAGTATCTAGAAGTGATAAGCAGTTAGTTATCAGATTAATGGAAAAATATATTCCTGAAATTGCAGAAGGAATTATTGAAATAAAGGGTATCGCTCGTGATGCAGGAGATAGAAGCAAGATTGCTATTTATTCAAATGATAACAATGTTGACGCTATTGGTTCATGCGTTGGTGAAGGTGGTAGCCGTATTCGTGAAGTTGTTAACGCATTAGGCGGAGAAAAGATTGATTTATACAAATGGAGTGAAAATCCAGAAGAATTAATTACAAATTCTTTACAACCTGCTAATGTAACTAAGGTATTAAGCATTGATCCTAAGACCAAATCAAGTGTTGTTGTAGTACCTGATGCTCATCTTTCATTAGCAATTGGTAAATCAGGACAAAATGTTAGACTTGCAGTACAATCTTGTGGATATAAGATTGATATTATTCCTGTAAGTGTAGCTTATGAGCGTGGCGATTTAATCTAATGAAAGAGAAAAAGCAAATTTTACGTACTTGTGTTGTATCAAAGGAAGTATGTGAAAAGAAGGATTTAATTAGAATCGTTAGAACACCTGAGGGAAATGTAATAATTGACCTTAAGGGTAAAGCTAATGGTAGAGGTGCATATTTGAAAAAATCAAAGGATGTAGTTCTATTAGCTAAAAAATCAAAGGCTTTAGATAAAAAGCTTGAGGTTAGTGTTCCAGATTCTATTTATGATGAGCTTTTAGGTCTATTAAATGAATAAGATATTAAATAATTTAGGTTTATGCTTTAAAGCTGGAAAGCTTATTCATGGAACTGATAGTGTAATTTTAGGAATACAAACTAAGAAGGTTAAATTGATTTTCTTAGCAAATGATGCCTCAGAAAACACTAAAAAGAAAATTAAGGATAAAGCAAATTATTATTCTGTGGAGGTTAATGAAGAGTATACCTCATCAGAACTTTCAGGTGCCATTGGAAAAAATGGAAGAATGGTCCTTGGAATTGCTGATGAAAACTTTTTAAAAATATTAAAGAAATAAGGTGATTTTGTGGCTAAAAAACAAAAGGAGACTAGAGCTTCTAACTTACCAGTAAAAAATAATGGTAAGAAAAAGGAACAAGATAATAAGCAAAAAATGGTTTTAACATACAAGGATGGTATGACTGTTGCAGACGTAGCAGCTGGTATGGGAAAAACTAATGCTCAAATTATCATGAAGCTTATGCAAGTTGGTGTAATGGCAACTCAAAATCAAACAATTGATCGAGAGACATGTGAACTTGTCGCAATGGATTTTGGATTTGAATTAAAGGATGAAGTAATAACTGATGTTACTAGATTTGACGAATTTGTCATCGAAGATGATGAATCACAATTAGAATCTAGACCTCCAGTAGTAACAATCATGGGTCACGTTGACCATGGTAAAACTACATTACTTGATACAATAAGAAATTCGAGAGTAGTTAAATCAGAATCTGGTGGAATTACTCAGCATATCGGTGCTTACCAGGTTGACCATAATGGATTTACAATAACATTTATTGATACTCCAGGTCATGCTGCATTTACACAAATGAGAGCACGTGGAGCCCAAATAACAGATATAGTAGTATTAGTAGTAGCTGCAGACGATGGTGTAATGCCTCAAACAGAGGAGGCTATTTCACATGCTAAGGCTGCAGGCTGTCCTATCATTGTTGCTGTAAACAAGATGGATAAGCCAACTGCAAACCCTGATCGTGTTATGCAAGAATTGACTAACTATGGCCTAGTTGCTGAAGCTTGGGGTGGAGATACAATCTTTGTACCTATTTCAGCATTAAAGGGTACTGGTGTAGATAATTTATTAGAAATGATTCAATTAGTAGCTGAAATGAAAGACCTTAAGGCTAATAAGAATAGATTAGCTATCGGTACTGTAATTGAAGCATTACTTGATAAAGGTAGAGGACCAGTTGCTACATTCTTAGTACAAAATGGTACATTAAAAATTGGTGATATCGTCGTTTGTGGTAATACTTATGGTAGAGTAAGAACTATGGAAGATGATAGACACGTTAAATATAATGCTGCAACTCCATCTACAGCTGTTGCTGTAACAGGTTTAAATGAAGTACCTCTAGCTGGTGATAAATTCATGGTATTCAGTGATGAAAGATTAGCAAGAGATACTGCTGCAGCAAGAGCTTTAAAGGCTAAAAATGCTGATCAAGCAGCTAAAAAAGCTACATCACTTGAAGATTTATTTGCAAACGCAAGCGCTGATAAATCAAAGGAATTAAATTTAATTATTAAATGTGATGTTCAAGGTTCAGTTGAAGCATTATCTCAATCTTTAATGAAATTAAATGTTGAGGATTTAAAGGTAAATATCATTCGTGCATCTGTTGGTGCAATCACTGATACAGATGTTACTTTAGCTGAAGCTTCAAATGCTATAATAATCGGATTTAACGTAAGACCTATGGCTCCAGTTAGAAATGAAGCACAGGTTAAGGGTGTTGAAATAAGATTATATAGTATCATCTATAAGGTATTAGAAGATATTGAATCAGCATTAAAGGGTATGCTAGATCCTGTATTTGAAGAAGTTGTTACTGGTCAAGCTGAGGTTAGACAAACATTTAAATTATCTTCAGTTGGTACAATTGCAGGATGCTATGTAACTGATGGTGTTATCGAAAGAAATTCTTTAGTTAGAGTTTTACGTGATGGTATTGTAATATTTGAAGGTAAAATGGCATCATTAAAGAGATTTAAAGATGACGTTAAGGAAGTTAAAAATGGCTTCGAATGTGGTATCACCATTGAGAAATTTAATGATATCAAGGAAGGCGACGTAATTGAAGCCTCTATCATGAAAGAAGTTGAAAGATCATGAGTATATCATTAAAAAGAATGGAATCAACTGCTCTAAGAGAATTATCAATAATTTTAAATAGAGAAGCAAAAAATGAATTATTAAAGCATGTAACAATTACTGAAGTAAGAATTACAAATGATTTATCTTATATGACAGTATTTTATACATTCTATCAAGGTAAAAATGAAGATTATGAAAAGGCACTTGAGGAATCAAATGGATATTTAAGATCTGCCCTAGCAAAGAAATTAAATGCTAGAAAGATGCCTGAATTAATCTTTAAATTAGATGAATCTTTAGCTTATGGTAATCATATTGATGAATTATTAAATGAATATCATAAAAAACATGGTAATGGAGGTAATTAAAAATGGCATGCGATCATAATTGTAGCAGCTGTTCTCAAAGCTGCGATAAAAATAAATCAATGGTTTTAACTACAAATGAAAATAACCATATAAAAAATATTATTGCTGTTATGTCAGGAAAAGGTGGAGTAGGTAAATCAATGGTTACGACTACTCTAGCAGTAAGCTTAGCTAAGCAAGGCATTAAGGTTGGTATCCTTGATTCTGATATTACAGGTCCATCTATTCCAAAGGCTTTTGGTTTAAAGCCTGGTGTAACTGGCAATAGTGATAATTTAATGTTCCCACCAGAAACTGAAAAATATGGAATTAAAGTTATGTCTATTAATGTATTATTAGACGATCCTACTCAACCAGTTGTTTGGAGAGGACCAGTATTAGGTAGTGCAATTAAGCAATTTTACCAAGATGTTTTATGGGAAGAATTAGATTATTTATTAATCGATATGCCTCCAGGAACAGGTGATGTTGCATTAACTGTATTCCAAATGATACCAGTAGATGGCGTTGTAATTGTATCTACACCTCAAGATTTAGTAAAAATGATTGTAGGTAAAGCAGTATCAATGTGCAACCAAATGAATATGAAGATCGTAGGCTTAGTTGAGAATATGGCATATATTAAATGTCCTTGCTGCAACAATCCATTATATCCTTTTGGACCATCTAAATTAGAAGATGTATGTGAAGCATATAATCTAAAGCCTATCGCAAGTCTTCCAATCAATCAAGACCTTGGTCAAATGATTGATAACGGTAAGGCTGAGGATATGGATGTTGATTATGCATCACAATTAACAAGCGCAGTAATAAATTTTAATTAAAAATATGGCACTACATTGTAGTGCCTTAAATATTAAATAGGGAATAAATAAATGACTTGTAAATGTGCTTTCATTGTATATACATCCATAATGGGTGATACAGAATTAGATGATTTTATAAATAAATTAGAAGTAGAACCAGGAATAACTGATGGAAGATTATTCTATGGCTTAAGAAAAGTTAAAATAGATGATGATTTTCAATTATCAGTATTTATTTATGAATCATTATCTCAAATAATTCATAAAGCAAATGTATTAAAAAAATTAAAGGATTATTATCATTGCTTCTATGAATTAAACATTAAATTTGCTCATGATGAGGATGAATCATATTATTATAATAATTATTCATTATCAGATGAAATAAACGAATTTATTAAAATAACTGAAGCAAATTATAATCTTGAAATAGAAGAAATATAAGAAATACCTAAAAAATAGGTATTTTTTTTTATTTTGTTTCCAAAATTTCTCCATTTTTTGACTATTATTATATAGAGGTGAAAAAATGAAGAAGATAATCTTTTTTTTATTTACAGTGAATTTTATAATTATTCCACTGTTTTTTGTTGATGTTTATGCTGAAGATGATAGTGATTATCTAGCATACATCGAAGTAGTTATGTCAACTGGCAAGCTAATTAGAAATTATACAAGGGATGAGCTAAATGATTTAAAGGAAAAATCACAAATGCTAACATTCTTTGGCTACGCATTAGCTAAGGATAATGTAGGAACTAAAGCATCATATATTTCTAGTATAGTTGTGTCATTTGAAAATTCAGGTCCTTCAACAATTGAAATATCAAAAGAAATTCAAGTTGAAACTAACCAAAAAATATCATTTTCTAGTGGCGGCCAGGTATCTGGAGGAATTGGCGGCAATATAAAGAAGGTAAAGGCTGAGCTTGCAGCTAAGGCTGATATTAAATATTCTGAGGAACGAAGTCAAAGCGTGAAGGAAAAAAAGACAATGAAAATTAGTATAGAACCAAATACGAAAATGATTTTATATTTAACAGGCGATATGCTAGTTTACAATGGTTGCTTCACATATTATGCATTTTTTATTAAACAATATTCAGCAGCATATGAATTTGTTATATTAAATACACAATATGAGCGTCTTGAACAAGCAAAAATAGATGAAGATTTAATAATATAATAGTTGGGGGAATTTATGAAAAAAATCAAATTAATAATTATTATTTCATTAAGCTTATTATTAATTGTGTCAATAACAATTATAATAATCGCTTCAAATAATAAAAGAATAGAAGAAGGATATCATACAATATTAGAAAATAGATCATATGTATATGATGAAAATAGAAAAATGATATTTAATGTATATTCTGATACTGAAAATTCTTTAATTGCTGATACATTTAATAATTCATACATTTTAGATTTGGGAAATCTTAGATTTACTTTAGAAAATGTAAATGTATCAATGTTTAAAATTCCAGAATCTACATTAATCAAAATTAAAACAGATATACCTGAAATATCTAATGTCGTTAATTCTGATAGTGCTAAACTAATTATATATACAAGAAAAAATACAATTACATTAAAAATTGGTGCTATTTCAATATTAAACCCCAAAAATTATACATTATTAAGTGTAGATAGATTGTATGGAAGCTATTGCTTAGTAGATAATTATAAGCAATTAGTAGGTATTAATATTAAATTTAATAAAATATATGAAAATGTAGAATCATTTAAGGTTGGAGAATATACCTATGGTAATTTTAGAACTATGACTAATGATAATTATGATAATGAAATAAATATTAAAAAAATAATACCTGATTATAATATTTATCGTGTCGAAAAAACAAGTCCTATAACATTAAATAATGATTCATATTTTATTCCATTGAATTATGTATCTTTAATGCTTATAAGAGAAGGATATATAACTTTAAAAATAAATAATAAGGATTATTATATAGATAATTTTACATTTATGACAAATGATTTATCATATGAAGAATATAAAGACATCATGAAAGATGGTGAAATAATATGATTAAGCTAATTAATGTTCAAAAAAAATATGCTGGTAATTATGTATTAGATAATGTCACATTAGAAATTAATAAAGAAGGTATCTATATTCTAAATGGAATTAATGGATCAGGTAAATCTACTATAATAAAGCTTTTAACAGGTATTATTTATAAATCAAGTGGAGATATAAAAATTGATAATACAATATCTTATCTACCTGATAAATTTTCTTTGCCAAAATTAATGAAGGTTAAAAATTATTTATCATTAGTTTTAGAAAGAAAATCTAAAATTGATGAATTAATATCTAAATATCAAATACCTAATAAAAGAATAGGAGACCTATCTAAGGGTAATTTACAAAAGCTTGGCTTATTACAAATATTAGAATATGATGCAGATTGTTATATTCTAGATGAACCAATTGATGGCTTAGATGATTTTGCTAAAAGATTATTAAAAGAAATTATAAAAGAAAAAATAGCAATGAAAAAAATAATTATTATGAGCTTACATAATAAGACATTTTTTAATGAATTAAATCCTAAAATATATGATGTAAAGGAAGGAAGAATAAATGAAAAAAGAAAAAAGCTTCAGGCTGATTAATTTAATTAAATTATATTTAAGCTTTCTATTTCAAAAAACTACTATAGTGATATTTTCAATATCCTTATTATTAATATTAGGAATAGAAATATTAATATCTAATCCTAATATGGATATAAATGATTATATGCAAGGCTTTGAAGAAATACATCTTAATTTTTTTACACAATCATTTTTTATATTACAATTATTTAATTCAATAATAATAGCTACAATAACTATATCCTATACTATATTTTCTAATTCATTTGATACATTATTTTTATCTCATACACCTAGAACAAAATTGTGCTTAGCTAAATTATTATCTAGTATTATTGTTTTATTAACCCTAAATGTATATGAGATATTAATAATTAATATTATTCCTTTAATTAAATTTCCATATTTTAAATTATCTTTAGATTCTTTATTATCATTATTATATTTATTTTTAGCATCAATTACAGAAGCAGTAATATCATTTTTATTATCAACATTAATTTCTGTTGTGTTAATACCAATGTTATTTATGTTTATATCTGTTGTAATAAAGCTATTAATAAATAATTTTACTGTATTTAAAACAACTGCAGTAAAAATAATACCAATTGTAAATGTGTCATATGATGGTATAAAATGTGAAGCAATATATCTAGTGCCTATTTGGATATTGCTATTTTCTCTATTATATTGTAGTATATATTGTGTCAAGGATCTTAAATCTTAAAAAAGATAAAATATTTGTTGACATCAAATAATAAATAGTGTATTATATACAAGTAAAATAAATATGTGGAAAGAAGAAACGCCCGTTTCTCGCCTGATTGATTATGTTGGTAGGCAAAATGTCACTGTTGAATTAATGATTGATATTATAAGAGGGCGTTTGTCGTCCTCTTTTATTTTTAATATAACTACGGGGGTGCTAGTATTAACAAGCAAAAGAAAAACAACGAAAGTTACGTAAATGAAGAAATAAGATGTAAAGAGATGCTGGTTATTACAGATACAGGAGAGAAGCTTGGTCTTTTACCTAGAAATAAAGCTTTACAAGAAGCTGAAAACAGAGGTTTAGATTTAGTTTTAGTATCTCCAGATTCTAATCCTCCAGTTGCCAAAATGATGGATTATTCTCGTTTCCGCTTCGAACAACAAAAGAAAGCAAAGGAAATGAAGAAAAAACAAAAGGTTGTAGTAGTTCAAGAGATTCAATTATCTCCAACTATTGAAAAACATGACTTTGAAACTAAAGCTAAGAAGGCAAGAACAATTCTTATGGATAAGGGTAATAAAGTTAAAGTAACTTTAAGATTCTATGGTCGTATGATTGTTCACCAAGATTTAGGAAAAGAAGTCATTGATAAATTTGTTGAGAGTTTATCAGATTGTTCAACTGTTGAAGCTCCAGTTAAGCTTGACGGTAGAACATTATTTGCAGTAATTGCACCAAAAAATGAAAATAAGTAAGGAGAAAGAAACATGCCAAAAGCAAAAACACATAGTGGTTTAAAGAAGAGAATCAAAATCACAGGTACAGGAAAAATTAAGCGTAGTCACGCATATACAGGACATTTAAAAACTAATAAGACTCATAAGCAAAACAAGAACTTATCAAAGTCTGCATTAGTACATTCAACAGACGAGAAGCGTATTAATCAATTAATCGCTAACATGAAGTAATTAGGAGGTAAGGAAAGATGCCAAGAGTTAAAGGTGGATACACAACAAGAAGAAGACGTAAAGCTGTATTAAAGATGGCTAAAGGTTACTATGGTTCAAAGCATACAATCTATAGAACTGCTCATGAACAAGTAATGCGTTCATTAAGATATGCATATAGAGATAGAAAGGCTCGTAAGAGAGAATTCAGAAAGCTTTGGATTACAAGAATCAATGCTGCTTGCCAATTAAATGGTATTAAATATAACCAATTCATTAATGGTTTAGCTAATGCTGATGTTATCATCAACAGAAAAATGTTAGCTGATATGGCTGTTAATGATGCTGAAGGATTTGCAAAATTAGTTGAAGTTGCTAAAAACGCAAAACCAAAAGCAAAAGTAGCTGAAAATGTAGTTGTATTAACTACTGAATCTAAGGCTGCTAAAGCTGCAAAGGCTGCTGAAGCTGAAGCTGCTAAGAAGCCAGCTAAGAAAGCTGCTGCTAAAAAAGCAACAACTGAAGAAGCTGTAGCTGAAGAAAAGCCAGCTAAGAAGACAGCTGCAAAGAAAACTACAACAGCTAAGAAGACAACAACTAAAAAAGCTGCTGCAAAAGACGCTGAATAATTAACTAAAGTTCTAGATTAATTTCTAGAACTTTTATTTTTGTATTTCTTAAAATATTCATATATGATACAATAACTATTGTGAGGTATTAATTATGTTAACTAATGAACAAAAAAAAGTAATTAAAATAATAATAATGGTTTGCACATTTATAGCTTTAGCTGTAGGTGTAGAATATATAATTGAATATTTTATGGAAGGATCAGGTCATCAAATATCATTCTTCGCTAATCATTTCACATTGGGAATAATCTTAATATTAATTGGAATTATAGCTTTTTTATTACCATTTACGACAAGAAATAGATTTGGTGACGGTAGAGGAGATAACATGATGCTAATAGTTGGAGTTCTATTAGTTTTATCAGGTATTATCGCTATACCTTTATCCTTCGTATTTTAAAATATTGTAAAAAGTGATATTTTATTATATAATGTAGGTACTAGGAAGATGGCCGTGGAGCTCAGAAAATATTATAAGGAAGCTGAGAGATATTATGTGCTGGATGCCCTATTTTGGGAACCCTAATTAATACTAAAAAGAGGCTTCCACCGTGTGGAGATTAGGTTCTTCACGAACCTTCCTAGGTATATTTTGAATGTGGGTAAATTTATCCACTTTTTATTTGTTTTTAAACAAATAATTTGTTATAATAAGGCGTTATTATAATAAATGAGGATAAATGATGAAAGATTTTAGAAGTTTTAATATATCTAATGAAACAATAGAAGCATTAGAAAACGAAAATATATTTGAGCCAACTCCAATACAGGAAGGCTCTATCCCTCTATTCTTAGAAGGATATGATTTAATAGGTCAAGCTCAAACAGGTACAGGTAAAACATTTGCATATTCTATACCTTTGCTTGAAAGACTAGATAAGGATACAAAAAATGTAGAAGCATTAATATTATGCCCTACAAGAGAATTATCAATTCAGGTTTCAAACGAAATACTGAAATTAATTCAAAAAAATAAAAAGATAAAAATAGCTACAATTTATGGTGGTCAATCATACGAAAAGCAATTTAAGGATTTAAAAATGAATCCTCAAATTGTAATAGGTACACCAGGAAGAATAATAGATATGATGGAAAAGAAGAAGCTATCCTTCAAAAACATCAAATATCTAATATTAGATGAAGCTGACGAAATGCTAAAAATGGGATTCCAAGATGATTTAGAAAAAATATTATCTGAGATGCCTGAATCAAGACAAACAGCACTATTTTCAGCAACATTACCACCATTCATAAAAAATATTACTAAAAAATATATGCATGATCCTAAAATGGTAAAAATTGAAGCTAAAACATTAACTGTAGAAGCTATAGATGAAAAGGTATATTTCTGCAAAAGGGATTCTAAAAAGGATCTATTAATAAGATTATTAGATTATAATCAATTTAATTGTGTTATGATTTTTGCAAATACTAAGGCTATGGTTGATGAATTAGTTCTATTCTTACAAAAAGAAGGATTTAGATGTGATGGTATCCATGGTGATTTAAAGCAAAATATGAGAGATAGAGTAATGAATTCATTTAGATCATCAAATGTAGATATATTAGTTGCTACAGATGTTGCAGCAAGAGGAATTGATATTGATGGAATTGATTGTGTAATCAATTTTGATGTACCTAATGAAAATGAATTATATGTTCATAGAATTGGTAGAACTGCAAGGGCAGGTCAAGATGGTGTTGCTATAACTATAGCTACATCTAAAACTAAAGGTAGAATAATCGATATTGAAAATTATACAAAAAGGAAAATTAAAAGAGAAGAAATACCATCAATCAAGGATATAAATACTACATTAAATAAAAAATTATATTTAACTATCTTAGATAATATAGAAAAATTTAAAGATATTCATGAATATGATTCTTTAATTAATAAGCTTGCAAGAATTAATTCAGATCCAGTACCTCTATTAAATGCTTTATTAAAAATGATAGATTACAATAAAAGAGAATATAAAGAAATAGAAGTATTAAGATATAATGATTCTAAAAAGGATAATAAAAAATCTAGAAATAAAGATGATAAATCTAAAAATGATAAAACAAAAAATTCAAAGTCAAATAATGATAAGAAATTCATTATAATTGAAACTAATATAGGTGATGATGACAAGGTTAAGCCTAATCAATTAGTTAATTTCTTTCATGATGAATATATGATTCATCGTGAGCATTTTGGAAAAATTGTTATAACTAAAAATAAAACATATTTCGAAGTAAAAAAGGAAGCATTAAGATTCTTTAAACAAACTAAAAAGAAGTTTAATAATAAGACATTAACATTTAAGGAAATAGATGTATTACCAAAAAAGAAGGGATAAAAATGAGAATTACTGCAGGTAAATTAAGACATAGATTAATTGATATGACTAATTTAGATACTACAAGAGAAACTCAAGATAAGGTTAGAATGGCTATTTTTAATATTTTAGGCCAATATTTTGATGGTGGTATCTGTCTTGATTTATTTGCTGGCTCAGGCGCTATGGGTATAGAAGCATATTCTAGAGGAATGGATAAAATATATTTAAATGATATAAATAATAAAGCTTTAGATGTATGCAAAAAGAATTGTAGAAATTTAGGTATAAATGAAGTAATTTTTACTAATTATGACTATAGTGTATATAAAGATAAAATTAATGAAAAATTTGATTTAATTATTTTAGATCCACCTTATAAAATGGATAATATTTTAGAAATATTAAATAATATAATGCCATTAATAAAGGATAATGGAACTATCGCTTTTGAAATGGGTGAAAAAAGTGAATATCCTCAAGAAATTAATGGATTTAAAGCAATTAAAGATAAAAAATATGGTATAAAAAAAGTAATAATTTATAAGAAGGTATAAAAAAATGGATGACAGAATATATAAGGAGATAAGAACTATAATTAATAAATTCATAAAAAAAGATTATTGGAATTCTTTTTGCTCTGCCGATATATTCTATTTTACCGACAGTAAAAAGAAAAAATCTATGATTACATTCATTGATGCTTTCTTTGGTGAATCATATGGAATCCAATTCTTTATAAATTATGATGGCTTTAATTATGTTCATGATATTTTAACATCAAAAAATCCAGATATGATATCAATAGGTGATTGTGATTCAATTTGTGCGATATTAGTATCTAAAGAAAAATTAACTGAGGAAGATAAAAAATTCTTAGCTTTAAATAGAGTAAGAATAAAAGAAGAAAATAATTTAATTATTTATAGATTCCAAAAGGGCTTTGCACAAAGAATAGTAAATGATAAAGAATTAAAAATGGTATTTGAAAGATTAAATTATCTTGATAGCATAATTGATAATGAATATAATGATGTAAAATCAGCATTCGAAAAAGGCTTATCAGTTGTATCATATGTTGATCTAGCTAATTATTTATATAGCTTATCATATATACCACTACCTTTTTTAGAACATAATCCTAAGGCTAAGCCTGTTAATGAAAATTTTGTTTTAGAGCATAAGGAAGAAACATTTATAAATGATGAATGCTATTTATTTACATCATATTTACCAATAATCATAAAAGAAAATGGTGTTAGACCATTATTAGTATATTTTTATTTTAGTGAATCAAATAGAAGCTATTTAAAATTTATAATTGATGAGCCTAAAAAATATTTTGATTATATATTTGGTATATTAGATGATGTATTCCAAAATATAGGTAAGCCATTAAAAATAATTTTTAATAATAGAGATTTTTATTATTATTCATTAAAAACATTAAATGAATTACAAATAGAATGTGAAAGATCAGATGGTTTTGATTATGTAGATGATAATATATCATCTGTAATATCACAAGTATTTGAAAAAACTAATGATGATGTCATTGAAAAGGAATCAGCAGTATTATTATTAATGGAAACATTAACTAATGTTTTAAATGAATTAGATTCTGAAATTATAAAAGATAATGATGATGATACAAAATTAGTTTCATAATAGCTTATTTGCTTGAAAATATGTCCTATTAATGATAAAATACTTAATGTATTTTAAAATGATGAAAGAGATTATGCAATCAAATTTTTGTTAAGCGAGAATGGTTTGGTGAAAGCATTCCAAAAATAATTGCTGGACACTCTGGAATGCCTTTAAAAAAGGCCGTATCAGGCGTTAACTGCAAATGAGAGCTATAAGCTAAAGTAAGGTGGCACCACGTATTAACGTCCTTATACATTTTTGTATATGGACGTTTTTTTTAGGAGAAATATGAAAACAGATTTGCCTTATGTTGATTTAGGAAAAATTAAATTAAGAGAAATTGAAGAAGATGATTATTTAGACCTATACGAATGTGGTAAAAGTGAATTGATGTGTAAAACATTAAATTGGGGTCCATTTACTAGATTATTAGAAGCTAAATATGTTATGAAAGAAATATATTTAAAAAGACCTGAAGAGGGTATTCCAAAAGGGTACGCAATTATTTGTGATAATAAAATGGTTGGAATGATTGAATATCATAATTACAACAAAAATGATAATTCATGTGAGATTGGTTATTTCTTAAATGAAAATTATTGGAATAAGGGTATTATGATTAAATCATTATTAAAAGCTATTTCAATTGGTTTTAATCACCTTGATTTAGATAAAATAATCATTGGTAGTGAAACAAATAATTTAAGAAGCATTAATTTAATTACTAAAGCTGGATTAAAATATGAAAATACAGTGTTGAGTAATTATAAGAATGAAAATCATCTATGCTTATATTATTCAATTTATAGATATGAATTTAAAGGAGTGAATTAAAATGATAACTAAGCCAAAGGGTACATATGATATTTTACCTAATGAATCTAGAAGCTGGGCAAAGCTTGAGGATACAATTAGAAAAATATGTAAATTATATAATTACAAAGAAATAAGAACACCTATTTTCGAATCTTTTGATGTATTCCATAGAGATGTAAATGATACTTCAGATATGGTAACAAAAGAAACTTATGATTTTAAGGATAGATCTGATAGATTGATTACATTAAGACCAGAAGGTACTGCAGGCGTTGCAAGAAGCTTTATTGAAAATAAGCTATATGTAGAAAATCCAGTATCTAAATTATTCTATATGGGACCAATGTTTAGATATGAGCGTCCTCAAAAGGGAAGAAATAGACAATTCAATCAATTTGGTGTAGAAGCACTTGGTAGTGATTCACCATTAATTGATGCAGAGGTTATTGCTTTAGGTGCATCTTTAATTAGAGCCTTAGGATTAAAAAATATTAAGGTTAAAATTAATTCATTAGGTGATGAAGAATCAAGAAATAATTATAGAGATGTTTTAGTTAAGCATTTTTCAAGTCATGTAGATGATTTATGTGAAGATTGTAAAATGAGACTTGAAAAGAATCCTTTAAGAATTCTAGATTGTAAGGTAGATAGAGATAAGGATTTCTTTAAAACAGCTCCAAAGATTAATGATTATTTAAATGAAAATTCTAAGAAGAGATTTGAAACTGTATTAGAGGCTCTAGATGGTCTTGATTTATCATATGAGGTTGATTATAACCTTGTTAGAGGTCTTGATTATTATTGCCATACTGTATTTGAGCTTGAAGTAGATGTAGAAGAATTTGGTGCTCAAAATGTAATTGGAGCAGGTGGAAGATATGATAAATTAATCTCAGATTTAGGTGGTCCACAAACTCCAGGTGTAGGTATGGCATTTGGTCTTGAAAGATTATTATTAGCTACTAACCTATCTGGTAAGAAGCTAGTTAATGAAGATCAAATACATGCATATTTCATTGCGTTAGGTGAAAACGCAGCTAAAGAAACTGTTAAAATAATGAATGTATGCAGAATTGGTGGCTTATCTTGTGACATGGATTATTTATCAGGAAGCTTAAAGAGTCAATTTAAGAAGGCTGATAAGAATAATGCAATGTTTACATTAATACTTGGTGATAATGAATTAAATGATTTTAAGATTAATATCAAGGATAATAGAACTGATGAGCAAGAAACAATTAGCTTATATGATGTATATCCATATATTGTTAATAAATTAAATAAAGCATCACTAGGTGCATGTGCATCATGTGAGAAAAAAGGAGATTTAAAATAATGAAAAGAGTAAATTTAAAAAATATTAAATTAGGAGAAGTAAATCACGTTGCAGGCTTTGTTGAAAACATTCGTAATAAAAAATCAATGTGCTTCATCGTATTAAGAGATGTAACTGGTAAGCTTCAAATAACAATTGAAAAGGCTAAGCATCCTGAAATGGAAGATTTATTAAACCAAATTACAGTTGATTCTGTAATTGAGGCTGAAGGTCCAATTTTAGCTTCTGAATATGTTAAGCTAAATGGTATGGAAATGTATCCTGATACAATCATTATTGATTCTATCGCTGAGGCATCTCCAATTGTAGCACCTAAGGGTGAAGAAACTAATATTGATTTAAGACTAGATTATAGATGGATTGATTTAAGAACTGATAAGAATACATTAATGTTTAAAACACAAAGCTTATTTGTTAATAAATGTAGAGAATTCTTAATTCAAAAGGATTTCATTGAAATCCATTCACCAAAGCTAATTGGTGCTGAATCAGAATCAGGTGCTGGTGTATTTAAGGTTGATTATTTTGATCGTAATGCATATTTAGCTCAATCACCACAATTCTATAAGCAAATGGCTATGGCTGCCGGATTTGAAAGAATTTTTGAATCAGGTCCAGTATTTAGAGCTGAAAAATTCGCATCAAGAAAGCACGCTACTGAATTTACAGGCTTCGATTTAGAATTTTCATATATTGATTCATATTATGATGTAATGCATATGGAAGAAGAAATGCTTGCTTATGCATTAAAGGCTGTAAAGGAAACTTATGGCGAAGAAATTAAAAAGGTATATGATATTGATGTAGTAGTTCCTACTTTACCTTTCCCAGTAATGGATTTACATGATGTATATAATGAGCTTGAAAAGCGATATGGCTATGTAGTTCCTGAGGAAGAAAAAGGTGATTTAACTACTGAAGGTGAAAGAATGGTTCAAAAATTAAGCATGGATATGTTTGGTCATGAATTCTTATTCATCACTGGCTATTCTAAAGAAAAAAGAGCATTCTATCATATGAGAGATGAAAAAGGCGTACCTTGCGGATATGATTTAATCTGGAAGGGCTGTGAAATCACAACTGGTGCTCAAAGAGAGCATAGATATGAAATATTAAAGAAGCAAGCTGAAGAAAAAGGCTTAGATAATGACGTTAAATTCTATCTAGATTTCTTTAAATATGGATGTCCTCCTCATGGTGGATTTGGAATCGGTGTAGATAGAATCACTATGCTAATCTTTAATGAAGGAATAAAGGATGCTATGTTCATATTCCGTGGACCAGATCGTTTAAATCCATAATTGGAGGTAATAAAATATGCATATTTCATGGGATGAATATTTTATGGGTGTAGCCTTACTTTCTGCAAAAAGAAGCAAGGACCCATCAACTCAAGTTGGTGCTTGTGTAGTTAATCAAGATAAAAGAATAATTGGAATTGGCTATAATGGCTTTCCTAGAGGCTGTAGTGATGATGTTTTCCCTTGGGGAAAGGGTAATTCAGATGAATTATTAAATAAATATCAATATGTAGTACACGCTGAAGCTAATGCTATATTAAATTCAAGTGGAAATATAAAAGATTCAACAGTATATGTTACATTATTTCCATGTAATGAATGTGCTAAGCTTTTAATTCAATCAGGAGTTAAGCATATTGTATATATGACAGATATTCATAACGGTACTGTATCAAATATAGCTTCTAAAAAAATGTTAGATGCTGCAGGTGTCACATATGAAATGATGCCTGAAATTGAAATTACTTTATCCAATAAACAATGAAATATATATTAAAAAAATATTGGATTCATCTAACATTTTTATTAATAATTTATATTCCTATATTATTGATAGCTACAATTAGAACAGATTATTCTTTAATTTTAAAAGGTGATACTCAAAAATTTAACAGTGTTGTAGAAATAGAATCTGATTATAAAGAGGAAGGAAGCTTTTCTACAATATATGTTATTAACATGCCTAAATCAACAATTTTACAAAATTTGATTACGGCATCAGATTCAACAATAGAAAAATATAAAATTTCTTCATCATCTACACATATAAATGATATTGAAAATTATAATTCAGGTAAAATAGATTATTATTCAAGTATTGAAATAGCTATTATACAAGCATATACTGAAGCACAAAAAGTAAATGATGATATAAAAATAGATTATAGCTTTTTTTCTTATGATGTAACTTGGTATTCAGAAAATTCTCAATTTAGAATTGGAGATAGAATAATAGGTATAGATGACGTTTATTCTGATAAGCCTAAATTAATTGAAAAAATAAGAAATATGACAGGTGAAGAAACATTTCATATTATAAGAGGCAATAATAATTTAGATATTAAATGGAATAAAGAAAATGATTCAATATCTATTTCTGAAAGATATAAAATTGATTATGATAACATTTATCCTAAATTAAAAATTAAAGATACTAATATTGGTGGCCCATCTGGAGGCTTATTACAAACACTATCTATTTATAATAGATTAGTTGAAGAAGATTTAACCCATGGATTAAAAATAGCAGGTACTGGTACTATAAATTCAAATGGTACAGTAGGTAAAATTGGTGGTATTAGAGAAAAAATACCAACAGCATTAGATGATAATATAGATATTTTCTTATGTGCTAAAGGCAATTATGATGATGCCTTAGATGCATATAATTCATTAAATGGTAGAAGCAAAATGAAATTAGTTTGTATAGAAACATTTAGTGATGCAATTAATTATCTAAGAGGATATAAAGATGAAATATAAGGAAATAAATGATGAGCTTGATAAATTAAATAATACAATAAAAGATAAAGCAATCAGTTTAATATTTTCAATAATTTTATCTATTTTAATTATTTCAGCACCAGTTGCTGTATTAATTAATTTAATGATATATAAAAATTATTTAAAATTAATTGTATTTGGTATAGCTATATTACTTATATTTGCATTCTTTATGATATTTAATATTTATTATTATGCACTTTCGAAAGGAAAAATAAAAAAGGTATATATTATAGCACTAGCCGATACTATTATTCCTGCAATATTAATATTAGGAATTATGGCATTAATCTTTTATATTGGGGTGGTTTAATTGATAATAACTATAGTTATTTTTGCATTTTTATATATAATTGATCAATTAACTAAATATTTATCTCAGGTTAATCTTGTTGAAGGTGTAAAAGTTGGATTTATTCCTAATGTTATGTCACTTAGATTAACATATAATACAGGTGCTGCCTTTTCATCATTTGATGGTGCATCATGGCTTTTAATAATTGTTTCATCTATTGCGACAATTGTATTATTATATTTTTGTTTAAAAAATAATTGGAAAACAGAAAAATTTAAAAGCTTTGTCCTAACTATGATACTTGCAGGCTGCGTAGGTAATTTATTCGATAGAATAATAGAAGCTATTCCTAATCTAAATGAATCTAGAAAGGGTGTAGTTGATATGATTCAATTTGATTTCATAGATAAAATATGTCAAGCATTATTCAAAAGAGATTTTGCAATATGTAATGTTGCCGATGTATATTTAGTAATTGGCTTAATTTTATTAGCAATCTACATTATATTCTTTGCTGATAAGAGAAAGGATAAACATGAAATTAAAAATTAATGAAGAAAATGTAGGCATCAGATTAGATAAGGTTATTTCTAATTTATTACCTGATAAAACTAGAAATAATATTTTAAAATTAATAGAAGATGGTTATATTTTACTTAATGGAAATCCATTTAAGCCTAGCCAAAAGGCAAAGCTAAATGATGAAATTGAAATAAACGAGCCTGAAGCTAAAAAGCTAGATTTAGAAGCTGAAAACTTAAATCTAGATATTGTATATGAAGATTCTGATGTTGCAGTTATAAATAAACCAAAGGGTATGGTTGTACACCCAGGTGCTGGAGTTGATAGTCATACATTAGTAAATGGTTTATTATATGAAATGGATGATTTATCTGAAATCAATGGCGTTATAAGACCAGGTATAGTACATAGAATAGATAAGGATACAACAGGACTTTTAATGATTGCTAAAAATGATAAAGCATCATTATCATTAACTGAACAATTAAAAAAGCATGAATGTAATAGAGTATATCATGCTTTAGTATATGGTGAAATTAAAGAAAATAAAGGTAGAATCAATATACCAATCGCTAGAAGTAAAGAGGATAGAAAGAAAATGGCCATCGATAAGGATGGTAAAGAAGCTATCACTAATTTTAAGGTTTTAAAAAGATTTAAAGGCTTTACATATATAGAATGTAAGCTTGAAACAGGAAGAACTCATCAAATCAGAGTCCATATGGAATATATCGGTCACCCACTAGTTGGTGATAAAGTATATGGAAGAAGAAAGGTAATCGGAGATGAGGGGCAATTCTTACATGCTAAAAAAATAGGCTTCATTCACCCTACAACAAATGAATGGATGGAATTTGATTCTGAATTACCAAAATATTTTAAAGATTTTATGGATCAATTAGAACCACTTGAATAATAGAGGGTATTATGGATCTTTGGATATTATATAATATATCATTTAAAGAAAATCAGCCTAATCCTGCAACTAGAATGTATGATGAGGCTATAAAAAATAATATTGATTCTAAATTAATGTATTATGAATTATTAAAGGAAGAGAATAATAATTTATATTATGATAATATATTAATTACTGATTTTCCTAAAATAGCTCTATTAAGAGGAAATGATACTAATGTATCAAAAATATTAGAAAAAAGAGGAATTAAAGTAATTAATTCTACTTTTACAATTAATAATTGTGTCGATAAATTAAAAACACATGAATTTGTAAAAAGATTAAATATTAATCAAATATTAACATATCAATTAAATGATATAAATTATGAAAAAGCTGTTAGCCTTGTTGGATTACCATTTATATTAAAATATAGATTTGGTAAGCAAGGAATGAATATCTATATTATTAATAATATAGAAGAATTTAATGAAGTAATTAAAAACATAAATCCATCTGATTATTTATTACAAGAATATATTAAACATACATATGGAAAAGATGTTAGAGTATTTATAATAGGTAATGAAGTAATTGGTGCTTGTATGAGAGTTAATAATTCAGATTTTAAATCTAATCTAGCACAGGGTGGTTTATCATATCATTATGAAATAGATGATATAATAAAAAATAATTCTTTAAAATTAGCTAAAGAATTAAAGGGTGATATCATTAGTGTCGATTATGTATTTGGAGATAATGGTTTATTATTTTGTGAAGCAAATACAAATCCAGGCTTTGCTTCATTTAATTATTTAGGTTATCCAATTAGAGAATTATTTATGAAATATATAAAAAAATTATTAAAATAAGCTGTCAATTAGACAGCTTATTTTTCATGTAATCATTTACAAATTCAATTATTTTATAATAAGGGATAGCATAAGAATATTCATATTCGCCAGCATTATTAACCTGTGTTGCAAAATTTATACCCACTAAATATAAATTATCATCTAATAACATAGAACCAGAAGAGCCATCATCTAAATAGCATGAATGAGCCATAACTTTAAATTCAATATTAGATTTATCTAAATTAGATTTATCAGGTGTAAAATTTTTTAATTCTAAATATGAACCATAATCAATTTGATTTTTATTCTTTTTTGGATTACTAATTGTAATTAATTTATCATTTATATTAGGCATATATTTACTAAATTTAATAGTTCCTAGATTATCATGAATAGAACCATAATTATCTTTTTTATCAAAATACAATAATGCTAAATCATATTTATTATCATTATATAAAATATGTCCTTCAAATTCATTGTTATTATAATCATAAATATAATAATTAGAATTTTTATATTCATTATGTCTATATATAACATGATTATTAGTTAAGCAATAATAATTACTACCATCAAATGATAATATTACTCCACTACCACTAGATTCAAAATATGAATTATCATTGTCATTACTAAAAATAGATTTAATCAAAATAGAAGAATATGTAGTGTGATAATTAATATAATTATTTAATAATATTGTATCAGTTTCATATTTAGCATATATTGTAGTTTCTTTATTGATTATTTTATTAAAATCGTATTCATTATTTAATTCTATATCCTCATACCATCCTAAAAAAGTAGAAGCTACCTTTTTAGGATTATTTTCTGGCTTTAATATTTTATTATCAACAGTTGTAGTTGATTCAAATTTAAAACCATTATTCAAATCATAAATTATTTTAATACCATTTGGATTATTTGAATTAGGTATATCATAGATATAATCATCATAATTTATTAAATCATTATCTATATTTATTGTTGTATTTTCATTATTATTATTATTATTGTTACAAGAAGATATAATCATAATGAAAAATAATATTAAAATTATTAAATTTAATCTCTTTTTCACCATATCACCTTCTAATTAAATTATAGCATAAAACTATAAAATTAGCCTTTAAATGAATTTATATTTAATGTAAGCGTTTTTGATTAGAATTTTTTATTTTGTAGTAATCGAAAATATAGAATTATATTTAAAAATATAGTATAATTGAATAAATATTTTTTTATGGGAGGCATAATATGAAAAATTATAAGCTTCATGTACCTGAAGGTTTTAAAGACACTTATGGTTATGAGATGTTAATCAAAAAAGAAATAGAAAAAAGAGTTTTGGATTGTTTTAACCATTATGGCTATATTCATATTAAAACTCCTACATTAGAATATATTGATCTATATTCAAATAATGGATTACAAAAGCCTGATTTATATAATTTAATCAATAGACAAGGAGAAGTATTATCTTTGTGTAATGATATGACAAGATCTATCGCTAGATTTGTCGCATCTAAAGCTTTAGATTCATTTGGAGTTAAAAGATATTCTTATATAGCTGATACATTTAGATATCCAAGATTATACCAAGGTAAGAATCATCAATTCTTACAGGCTGGTGTTGAATTAATTGGTAAGAGTAATGAATATAATGATTGTGAAGCTATATTTTTAGCATATACAACATTAAAAAAATGTAATGTTAATTCTTTTACAATTCATTTAGGCTCATCTAAATTTTTAAATTCATTATTAGATGATTTTAAAATTAATGATGATATTAAAAAGATCATTAGTCAAACAATTGAAAATAAGGATTATGTAACATTAAGATCAATATTAAATGCTAATTTAAGCCAAGAGAGAGCTGAATTCATAATTGATTTAATGCTAAAGGGTGGAAGATTAAGATATTTAGATTCATTAATCGAAAAATTAAATGGATATAAATGTGTTGAAGAATTAAAATATTTAAAAAATTTATTTAATTTATTAAAAGAATTAGATGTTAAAGATATATTATTTGATTTTTCAATTTACGCATATGCAGGATATTATACAGGAATATTATTCCAAATATATACTGAAAATATGAAAAAAAGTGTTATCACAGGTGGTAGAACTGATAATTTAATTAAAGAATTTGGTAAGGATTTACCAGATATCGGATTTGGTATTGATCTTGATTCTTTAACTGATTATGTAATTGATAATAATTTAATTGATATTAATAAAGAAAAATATTTATCCTTATCTGATAAGGAATCATTTGTTTATGCAATGATTAATAATGATAGATTCAGAGAAGAAGGAATAGTAGTAGGTGATAGCCACCTAGATAATATAGATGATGCTATAAAATATGCTAAAGAAAATGATTATACTAAAATAATTTGGTATAAGGATAATAAATTTAGCATTGTGGAGGTGAAATAATGTTAACATTTGCACTTTCAAAAGGTCGTTTAGCAGATAAAATCTTTAAGATGCTAAAGGAATTAAATATTTGTGATATATCTGTTTCAGATGATGATAGAAGATTAATTATCACTAATGGCGAATATAGATTCTTTTTAGCTAAGCCATCAGATGTACCTACATTTGTTGATAATGGCGTAGCTGATATTGGTGTAGTTGGAAAGGATACTATATTAGAAGAAAATAGAGATATAACTGAGGTTTTAGATTTAGGCTTTGGTAAATGTAGAATGTGTGTTTGTGCTAAAGAAGAGGATGGAGATTCATTTAAATATAAATCAAACCTTAGAGTAGCAACAAAATATCCAAATATAGCGAAGGCTTATTTTGATTCAGTCCATCAAAACTGTACAATAATTAAATTAAATGGTTCTGTTGAATTAGGACCAATCGTTGGTTTATCTGATGTAATTGTTGATATAGTTGAAAGTGGAAGAACATTAAAGGAAAATGGTCTAGCACCAGTTTTAACAATTCATGACTTATCTGCTAGATTAATTGTTAATAATGCTTCACTAAAAACTAAATATGATGATATTTCAACAATCATCAAAGGTTTTAGTAAATTAGTTAAGGAGAATTAATAATGATTGAAATAATAAAAAATAAAAATGATATTGAAGATTTTTTTGTAACTTTAAAGAAGCGTGGCCAGGTTAATAGTGGTGATTTTTCTAACACTGTTAAAGAAATAGTAAAGGATATTGAATTAAATGGTGACGCTGCATTAGAAAAATATACAAAGAAATTTGATAATCCATCATTTGATATTAAAAATATAGAAATAAAAAAAGAAGAATTAAAAAAGGCTTTTGATTCTTTAGATGAAAAAACTAAAAATGTTTTAATTAGAGCTAAGGAAAGAATTTATTCTTATCATTTACACCAAAAAAGAGATACTTGGATGTATACAGATGAAATTGGTGCTGAGCTTGGTATGAAAGTAACTCCAATTGAAAAGGTTGGTGTATATGTACCTGGTGGAAAGGCAGCATATCCATCATCAGTTTTAATGAATATATTACCTGCAAAGGTTGCAGGCTGTAAAACAATAAATATGGTTACACCAGCACCTAAAGGAATTATTAATAATTTAGTTTTAGCTGCAGCATATGTTGCAGAGGTTGATCATGTTTACCAGGTAGGTGGTGCACAGGCTATTGCCGCATTGGCATTTGGTACAAAATCAATTGAAAAGGTTGATAAGATTGTAGGACCAGGAAATATCTTTGTCGCTTTAGCAAAAAGAGAGGTTTATGGTCTTGTTGGTATTGATTCAATTGCAGGTCCATCAGAAATTTGTGTAATTGCAGATGAAACATGTAATCCAAAATATGTAGCTGCTGACTTACTTGCTCAAGCAGAGCATGATGAAATTGCATCATCTACATTATTTATTACTGATGAAGAAAAAGCTAATTTAGTAAAGAAAGAATTAATTAATTATTATAATACAGCTGAAAGAAAAGCAATTTTAGATAAGAGCTTAACAAATTGCTCAAAAATTATCGTTGTTAAGGATATTGATGAAGCAATTAAATATGCAAATAGAGTAGCTCCTGAACACTTAGAGCTTGCTGTTAATGATCCTAAAAAATATGTTGATAAAATCAATAACGCAGGTGCTATTTTTATGGGTCATTATAGTGCTGAAAGCTTCGGTGATTATATGTCAGGTCCTAATCATGTCTTACCTACAGTTGCTACAGCAAGATTTTTCTCACCTTTAGGTGTAGATGATTTTATTAAGAAAACTTCACTTCAAATGCTAACTAAGGAAGCAGCTTTAAGCTTAGTTGATGATGTTGATTCATTCGCTAAGCTAGAAGGTCTTACAATGCATGCACTAGCTGCTAGGGTTAGAAAGGAGTAAGCATATGAAATATATGAAAAAAAGCTTTAGCAATATGGTTCCATATCATTCAAAGCTTATTACTGAAGGTATTATTTTAAATGCTAATGAATCTCCTATTTTACCTCCTGCTAAGGTTGTTGACGAAATAAAAAAGAATATTTTAAATATTGAATTTAATCGTTATCCTGATATGGATGAGGTAGAATTAAATAAAGCTATAGCTAAAAGATATAATGTTAAGCCTGAAAATGTATCATGTGGTGTAGGCTCAGATGAATTATTAGATGTTGTTTTTAGAGCAACTTTAGAGCCAGGTGATACTGTAGTTGGCTTTGTACCATCATTTTCAATGTATCAGGTTTTCGCGGAGCTTGTTGGTGCTAAATATGTACCTGTTTTAGGTGATGAAAATAATATATTTAATGTTGATGATATGATTAAAGCAATTAAGGAAAATAATCCTAAATTAGTTTTAATCTGTACACCAAATAATCCAACAGGTCAATATTTTAGTGAAGAGGATGTAAGAAAAATAATAGAATCTACAGATGCATTAATCGCACTCGATTTAGCATATATTGATTTTGCTAAAAAGGATTATTATTATTTAGGTATTGAATATGATAATGTAATCGCATTTAAAACATTCTCAAAAGCAATGGCATTACCTTCAATTAGAGTAGGTTATGCTATATCAAAAAAAGAAAATATCGATATGATAGATGCTATTAAAGCTCCATATAGTGTTTCAACTATATCACAAATTATAGCTAAAATAGCAATTGAGAATTTTGATTTATATAAAGGTCAAATCAAAATGATTATAAATGAAAGAGAAAATTTATATAATGAATTAATTAAATTAGGATTTAAAGTATATAAATCAGAAGCTAATTTCATTTATGTATTATTTGATGATAAATATAATGATGCCTTATTAAGAAATAAAATATATATTAGAAGATTTAAATCAGGTGTTTATAGAATAACAGTTGGTAGTCAATATGAAAATGAAAAGCTATTGGAGGTATTAAAAAATGAGAAGTAGTAAGGTTAATAGAGAAACTAAAGAAACAAAAATTAACGTATCTTTGAATTTAGATGGTAGTGGTTTAGCTACAATAAATACTAAAATAGGCTTTTTTGATCATATGCTAAATACATTAGCAAAGCATTCTGGTATGGATTTAGATGTTAATTGTGACGGAGATATCCATGTTGATACACATCATTCTGTTGAAGATACAGGAATAGTACTTGGAGAAGCATTTAATAATGCATTATCAGATAAGACAGGTATTAATAGATATGCATCATTTACAATGTGTATGGATGATGCATTAGTAATGTGCGCAATTGACCTATGTGGTAGAGCATATTATGAATCAAATTGCCATTTTGATACTCCAAAATGTGGTGATTTTGAAACAGAGGTTACAGATGAATTCTTTAGATCTTTTGCAGATAATGCAAAAATGAATTTACATTTTGTAATTTTAAGAGGAAATAATGCTCATCATATAATTGAAGCAATGTTTAAAGCTTTAGCTAAATGTATTAGAGATGCCGTTAAGATTAATAAGGATATTAAAGGCAGCTTAACAACTAAGGGTGTGATTTAATGATAGCTGTTATAGATTATGGTATAGGTAATCTTGGTAGTGTTAAAAACGCACTAGATTATTTAGGACTAGATAATATAATAACTAATGATAAAAATAAAATATTATCTGCAGATAAATTAATATTACCTGGAGTAGGAGCTTTTAGTGATGCAATTAATACATTTAGAAGCTTAGGCTTTGAAGAGGTTTTAAATGAATTTATAAAAACTGGGAAGCCTGTATTAGGTATTTGTGTTGGTATGCAAATGCTATTTGAATATTCAAATGAATTTGGAAGACATAAAGGCCTTGGAATAATGAAGGGTGAAATTATTAAATTTAATGAATCTAAGGATAATTCATATAAAATCCCTCAAATGGGTTGGAATCAAATAGAGGTTGTTGATGATAATCCATTATTAAAAGGATTAAATGGAAAGGATGTATATTTTGTACATTCATATCATTTGACAGGAAATGATGAAAATATTATTGCATATACAGAATATGCTGGTGTTAAATATGGTAGCGCAGTAAGAAAAAATAATGTATATGCATGTCAATTTCATCCTGAAAAATCAGGTGAAACAGGACTTCAAATATTAAGAAATTTTGGTGAATTATAATGAAATTATATCCAGCAATTGATTTACATGATGGTATGGCAGTTAGATTATATAAAGGTGATTATAATCAAGTAACACAATATGGCGATCCTGTTATGCAAGCTAAAAAATTTAAAGAAGCAGGAGCTACATTCTTACATATAGTAGACCTTGATGGTGCTAAGGATGGTAGCTTTAAAAATTTAGAAGCTTTAAAAAATATAATTAATGAAGCTAAAATAGATTGTGAATTAGGTGGAGGCATAAGAAGCTTATCTCAAATTGACACATTATTAAATATAGGTGTTAAAAGAGTAATATTAGGCTCTAGTGCCTTAAATTTAGATTTTGTTAAAGAGGCTGTAGAAAAATATGGTCAAGACAAAATTGTAGTTGGAATAGATTGTAAGAACATGAAGGTTGCAACACATGGCTGGTTAAATACTACAGATATTGACGCTATTGAATTTGCCTTAAAATTAAAAGAAATTGGAATCAAAACAATTATTTTTACTGATATTGCAAAGGATGGCACATTAGAAGGTATAAATACAGCTCAAACTAAAATGCTAATTGACAATACTAATTTAGATATAATAGCTTCTGGTGGCGCTAAATCATTAAAGGATATTGAAAATGCAAAATCAATTGGCTGTTTTGGTATAATTTTAGGAAAATCTTTATATAGTAATCAAATTGATTTGAAAGAAGCAATATTAAAATATGAGGATTAATTTATGCTAACAAAAAGAATAGTTCCTTGCCTTGATTTAAAGGAAGGAAGAGTTGTTAAAGGAATAAATTTTATAAATTTAAAGGATGCAGGAGATCCTACAGAAACTGCTGCAGAATATTCTAAGCTTGGCGCTGACGAAATTGTATTTTTAGATATTACAGCCTCATATGAAAAAAGAGGTATATTAATTGATACAATTAGAAAGGCAGCAAAAAAGGTTTTTATACCTTTAACTGTTGGTGGAGGAATTAGAAATCTTGATGATATCCATGATATTTTAGCTGCAGGTGCTGATAAAGTATCTATTAATTCAACAGCAGTAAAAAATCCTAATATTATTTCTGAAGGTAGTAAAAAATATGGTAATCAATGTATAGTTGTAGCAATTGATGCAAAATGGAATGGTAACTTCTATGAAGTATATATCCATGGTGGAAGAACTGCAACAGGACTTGATGCTGTAAAATGGGCTAAGGAAGTAGAATCATTAGGTGCAGGTGAAATATTATTAACTAGTATGGATGCTGATGGTACTAAAAAGGGCTTTGAGTTAAAATTAACTCGAATGGTTGCAGATGCAGTATCTATTCCTGTAATTGCATCAGGTGGTGCAGGAAGCATGCAAGATTTTTATGATGTATTTACAGAAGGACATGCAGATGCAGGTCTTGCAGCAAGCTTATTCCATTATAAGGAATTAGAAATAAAAGATTTAAAACAATACCTAAAGGATAGAAAGGTAGATATTAGACTATGACAAAAAAAGAAATATTAGAAGCAGTAAAATTTGATGATAAAGGACTTGTAGTTTGTGTTATGCAAGATTACCATGCTAAAAAAATTAGAATGGTTGCATACATGAATAAGGAAGCACTAGAAAAAACTTTAGAAACTAAAGAAATGTATTATTTTTCAAGATCTAGAAACGAATTATGGAGAAAAGGTGAAACATCAGGCTATTTTCAACATATGAAAGGCTTATCTATAGATTGTGATGGTGATGCATTATTATTCCAAATTGAACAAGTAGGTGGAATATCTTGTCATACAGGACATGCTACATGTTTCTATAGAGACCTAGATGAAGATATTGATGTCATAGTTAATAGAACAAAAATTGAAAAATCTGATATTGAATTATTTAATCTTGAAGCTACAATTCAGGATAGAATTCAAAATCCAGTTGCAGGCTCATATACTAATTATTTAATTGAAAAAGGCGAAAATAAAATCTTAAAAAAGGTTGGAGAGGAAGCAACTGAGGCTATAATTGCATTTAAAGATGGTAAAAAACAAGAAATAGTAGGAGAAATTGCTGATTTAATTTTCCATTTATCAGTTGAAATGGGTGTTAAAAATATATCTTGGAATGACGTTTTTGATGAATTAAAGAAGAGATAATTTGTAATTAAACTCGTTTAGCGTTATTGCTTAACGAGTTTTTTTATTATATAATAAAGAAGAAGGAGCGTTGATAAAATGGGATATTTAGAAAAGGCTAAAGCTTGGAAAGAATTTAAAGGCTTAGAACCTAACCTTAAAAAAGAACTTGACTCTATGGATGATCAAGCATTAAAAGAGGCATTTACTGATGACCTTGAATTTGGTACTGGTGGTTTAAGAGGTATTTTAGGTGCTGGTACTAATAGAATGAATATATATATTGTTGAAAAAGCTACATTAGGATTTGGTAGATATTTATTAAAGCAATCACCAGTTGCA
>Ga0247611_10002371_pt1 | contig 30530 bp, 37 predicted proteins | sample 177DNAGHGhighgp2_FD_192422 | JGI IMG/M metagenome (GOLD analysis project Ga0247611, IMG submission 192422) | Sheep rumen microbial communities from Palmerston North, Manawatu-Wanganui, New Zealand - 1770 DNA GHGhigh gp2 | ecosystem: Host-associated > Mammals > Digestive system > Stomach > Rumen... | reverse complement strand
CATACATCATTGGATAATGTTCGTATAGAGAATGTTAAAGATGAAGGTATGAAAAAAGCCTACAGATCTATTGAAATTATTAAAAATGATAGTGAAAGATTAATTGGTTATGATCATTGTCTTAAAAATAGTTTTGAAGCTGAAGAAGGAACTAATGAAAGACAGTATAAAGAATTTGCTATTCATATAGGATCTAAACCAAATGGTAGTGGAGGAGTTCATCCTCATATTATTGATAAAAGTTATTTGACTGCTGGATTAGAACATGTAGTAGATCAATATGTAGATTCTGCTAGTAGTCGTGTAGCTCAAATTCAAATGAAGAAAAATACTGGTACTAGTGGTAATTTTGCTAGAATATTAGGCGTTAATAATATGGATTCATTTATTAATCCTAATCCAGAATTTAAATGTGATACTAAGAATTTCCAGACATTTATGGTTGAAGATGAAAAACATTTATCTATGATAGTAGGTAAATATTATAAATTAGATCCAGAAGGAATGGATTTCTTAGTTGGTCCTAAAGATTATTTCTTAATTGGTACTACGATTCTTATGTATTCTCCTATGACATGTGCTAGTGCTGCTCATGGTAATGGTGTATGTTATAGATGCTATGGAGATTTAGCTTATATTAATAATAATATAAAGATTGGTAAGTTTGCAGCAGATGAATTAAGTGCTCAATTAACTCAAAGACAATTGAGTTCTAAACATTTATTAGAAACTGTAGTTAAACTTATCAAATGGACTAATGGGTTTAATCTTTTATTCGATATTAATATCAATAAAATTTATATTAAACCAGGTAGTTCTGGATATATATTAATAGATCCAGAAACCATTTATTATGAGAACGATGATGATTATGTAAATAATATGGATGATTCTAGTTCTTCTAATAGTCGTTATATTACAGAACTTATTTATGTAGATAAAATTGGTAATCAACATATTGTAAGTTCAGAAGAAGAAGCGTACATGTTTTTATCTGAAGAATTTGATAATTATGTACAAGAAAATTCTTCTCTTACAGATGAAGGATTTTATAAGTTTGATGTATCTGAATTAGCAAGTACTGAATATAATGAATTTGATTTGTTCTTTATTCATATCAGTAATAATGATATTGGTAAATCTTTGAAAGATATAGAAAATCTTATTAATCGTAAGAATACAATATCATTATACAATAAAGATCAATTATTACAGCATCTTGTTAAATTGATCATCAATAGCAAACTTGATATTCAAAGTGTACATTTAGAGACATTATTGATGAATCAGATTCGTAGTCCAAGAAATATATTAAAGACTCCGGATTGGAGTAATGAGGATGAAGAATATACGATTTTAACATTAGATCAGGCATTAAAAGATAATCCAAGTGTAATTAATAGTTTGATTTATCAAAATCTTGATTATGTACTTAGTTATCCTCTTACATATAAGAAAAATAGTCCTAGTAAAATGGATTTGTTCTTTATGTTAAGACCTCAAGATTATATTGCTGATTATGTACCAGAAGATCATCCTCAAACATATAAAATAACTCCAGCTTATTTAACATATGAAGGTATGAGAAAGTTAGATGAGTTAGAGAAAAATATGATTGATGGAGTAAAGAAAAATGATAAATAAAGGAGTATATGTATATTTGTATGGATCATTATTATTATTAGCATTATTAATGGTAATACAAGTAGTATTCTTTAATTTAAATACTAAAATGACTGAAGGGCAGTTTGGAATAATAACTGCCCTGAAGATTTTTTTTAGTATTGATGCGTTTATTATGTTTGTAATTCAAATAGAATATTTAATACATATAAACGTATATGCAGAAATGGATTTTATTGAAGGAATGGCTGCAGCGGCAACTAAAGTATTTTGTTTTTAGTTGAGGAATATTATCATGATTGAAGGAAAACCAAAATTAGAAGCCAAGAATACAAGTATAATAATTCACAACTATGAAATGGAAGACAATATAGATTTTGAAGAATTTTTTAAAAGTTATAGTAAAATGATATATAGAAAGAATGAATTTCAATTTCATGGAATTGAATTTCATTCTAAAGATGAAGGTTGTAATGAAAGTTATGCTATTATTCCAGGAGGATTTGATAGAGAATATTTAGAAGAATGGTTTAATGAACTTCCAGTTATAAATTATGAAAATGATGAATATGATGAAGGTTTAGATATTAGATTAGCATATGCTCCTAGAGATGATATACAAAGAGAAGCAATAAATTTTATTATTGGAAGAAATCAATATTCTAATATTAAAGATAGTCCTCAATTGTGTATAAATCTTAATACTGGAGCTGGGAAAACATTTGTAACTATTGCATGTTCTGCATATTTAGGAATTAAATCGATTATTATGTTATCATCTATTGGATGGATAGATCAATGGAAATCTTGTATATGTGAATATACAGATACAGCACCAAATGAAATTTATGTAATAACTGGAACATCTAGCATAGCTATGATATTACAAGGTAAAGTTAAGTTAAATAATATTAAATATTTCTTAGCTTCTCATCAAACAATTGGTAGTTATGCTAGTAAATATGGTTGGGATAAAGTATCAGAATTATTTAAATTATTAAAAGTTGGTATTAAGATATATGATGAAGCTCATTTATATTATAAAAGTATATGTGAAATAGATTTTCATACTAATACTAAAAAGACTCTTTATCTTACAGCTACTCCAGCTAGATCAAATGCAGATGAAGATCGCGTATATCAAGCAGCTTTTAAAGAATGCCCAAAAATAGACTTATTTAACGAAGATACAGATCCAAGAACTCATTATGTAGCATTATTGTATAATAGTCATCCTACAGAAAAAGACAAATATAATTGTAATAATAGAAGAGCTCAATGTTTTGATGTAAATGCATATTGCAGGTATGCTACTAGTAATGAAACTTTTTATAAAATTTTAAAGATAGTATTAGAAGAAATATTTATGAGAGGAAAAGCTCTTATATATGTCGGACTTAATGAAGCTATTTTAAAAATCAAAGATTGGATATTATTTAATTATCCATGGTTAAAAGATCAAATTGGAATATATACGTCTATTACTCCAAAAGATAAAAAAGAAGAAGAAAAGAATAAAATGATTATCTTAACTACTACTAGATCTGCTGGAGCTGCTCTTGATATTAAAGATTTAAAAGTTACTGTTATTTTATCAGAAATTTTTAAAAGTAAAGTAGTAGCTAGACAAGCTCTTGGTAGAACTAGAGATAAAGATACAATGTGTATAGAATGCGTAGATGTAGGATTTCCAGCTGCTGAAATATGTTATAAAAATAAATTTCCAATTATGCAAAAATATGCATTAGATACAGAAGTTATTTTTATGAATGATGAAATGATAAATAATAGAGTTAAAGAAATAGTAGAAGTTGAAGCTGAACGTTTAAAAACTTTCTATCATAAAGATGGACTAATAGAAATAGCAGAAGTTGTAAAGGAGTAGTCTATATGGAAGATCTATATATTTCTAGAGTTGAAACTAGTCAAATGAATTATACTAATAATATTCATAGAATGAGCAAAGAAGATTTTTTAAAATTATGCTCAGATTTCTATGATGGTAATATTGAATCAAATAAACGTAGAGATAAATATGAAGAAATATATGAAAATTTTGAAAGTAAGTATAAAAAAATAGATAAAGATTCTATTACTTCTATAAAAGTAGATGTAGAAGAATTAGAAGAATTTATAGAATCATTTTTAATTAATGATAAAAAATTAATTGAATTTGATAAAAAGATAAAAGCTTTAGAATATTTATTATCATTTATTGGTGAATCATGCAATTCAGTACATGATGAACTTTGGAAAATGAAATGTAATGGCTATTTAGATTCATATCTTCAACTAGAATTTTGTAAACTCATATATGGAACAGAATTTGAAAAATATGAATATAAAGAATATATTATTTACAGACTAACAAATATTTCAAATATAATAATAAATAAATTCAATGATGGTGATTATATGATAAGCAAAGAACAATTATCTATAATTACTAAATTAATATTTGATAAGTTTTTAGAAACTGTAAATAAAATTAAAGAAGATATTAAATAGAGAGTAGCCATATGGCTACTCTCTAATTATTGTAAAGCTTTTTTCATATATTATCTACTTTTTAATAGCACATTCATAGCTCTGTTTTTCGTTTTATCACTATTTGATTTCCATTTTTTAAATCTTCAATAGATTTTGCTTTTGTAGGATCACTACTCCTCATATGAGGATAGTGGAATATACATGCTTTTATTATTAATGACCAGGATAATAAATACCTTTCTTTTTACCAAGACGTTGATATCTTTCTTTATTTTCAGCATCTTTTTTATCAAAATATTTATTCATTTTTTCTCTAAAATTAATTTTATCGTTAATAGACATATTTTTATAATAGTCTTTACCGTGTTTTTCGAGTACTTTTTCTCTATCTTTTTCAGCTTCTCTTTCGTTCTTACCTGTTTTTAAAGCGGCAGATCTAGCTTTTAAACCATCATGATGTCCTCTATATATAACTTCTTTATCCATACCTAATCTTTCAGCATTGCGAGCGGCTATACTAATATCTCTTCTTTCAGGATGCTTTCTATTAGACGAGCCTTCCGTATACGCATCATACTCATCCATTAAATCGAAGCTATCATCTTCTAATTCATAGTTTTCATCGATATAGTCTAACGTATCATCGATACCATCATCGTAACCCTCAGCAAAAGCCTGCTCTAAGAGTTCTCTTACTTCTCTTTCAGTATAGTACATTATGTATTCCTCCTATATATTTTTATTATGTATATGCAGGTCTAAATACAGGTTGTTTAGATCTGTTATCAGCAGAAGGCTGTTGTTCAGATATATCGTCTTCAGCACGTTTTAATTTGTGCCGATATTTAGATTCGATTTGTTTTTTTGTTTTATAATTATCATAGCTATCTACTAATTCTTTTCTATCAGGTTTACCATATGTGCTCATTACAGTATTTGACAATTTGTTTGCAGCTTTTTCTGTACCAATTTCTGCAGCCTTAAGTCTATTAGCTGTTGAAATTAATTTTTTATTTCCATTAAATCTTATATTATTTAAAGCTGCATTAGCAGCAAATTTTGCTCTATCTATAATACTATTAGCTTCATTATTATAATATATTTCATATTCTTTATCTAAATCAAATGTATCTTCATCGACAATACCCATTTGATATTCTTTATACCAATCTGTCATCGCACCCATAAATTGGACCTCCTATTTAAGTTCATTATTAAAATGTAACAAAATAATAAATATAATAGTGGAGGTATTAATCATGTATAATGATTTTGATATAGATTTATTTAATGAAGATTATGAACCATTTGATTTAATAGATGAATATAATGTTTATACCGAAGGAGTAAAAAAACAACTTAGAAAAGCTGCTAAAAAAATGGGAGTTGAATTAAGTAATGATGAATTTAATGCTATTAAAGAAAAAGCTAAAGAATATAAACATGGAACTCCAAGATATGAAAAATTAGCAGAAGGTCCAGAAAAAGATAAAGATAAATTTTTAAAAGGATATGCAAAAAGTTATATTAAATCTGAAATATCTAGTAGATCTAGTAATCCTAGATATATGAGAAGAAATAAGAAATATAATGAAAAATTTGGAGAATATGATTCTTTTGCAGATAAAGCTGATAAAGAAAATAGTAAAAAAGTTATAAGAAGAAAAGCAGAATTAGAAAAAGGTGAAGGATATTCATATAGAGAAAAGAAAAAATTAACTCCAGAAGAATTACAAGAGAGAGTTAATAAGCATACTACAAAAGAAGAACAAGGTAAATTTCATAGAGCTAGATTAGCAAAACTTCAAAGAGATATTGATTCTGCTAGTAAACCTAAAGTTGTTAGAAAAGTTGGTTAATGTAAATACCCACTACTCCATATGGAGTAGTGGGTATTATTTTATTAACTAAGCATTATATTTGTTTCTGATTTTATTAGCTTTATTACGAGCAATTTTATTAGCTAATATCATCTTATCTGCTTTTTTACTATCATATTCATCGCTATCTAGATAATTTAATATTTTATCTCTACTAGGAGCTTTCTTTTCTGTTTTTTCAGCTAAATCTCTAGCTGCTGCTTTTTTAGCAATTATACGTTTTTCATCTTGTCTTAATTTTCTATTTAAAAGAGATTCTTTATTAGAAACTTCTCTTTTATATTGATTTTTATATTCCTGATCCATTTCTTGTAAAGATTCATAATCAGATTCTAAATCAAAAGAAGTCTCCTCTTCAAAGAATTCTTCCATATCATAATTTTCATCCATATAGTCTAATGTGTCATCAATACCAGAATTATAGCCGTTAGAATAAGCTTCTTGCAATAATTCATCTAATTCATCTTCAGTATACATATCTGAACTCTCCCATCCATTAAATTTTTTAACAGCATTAATAGGTGCAGTAATATCAATTCCTGTATCACCAGTTTTAATTTTTAATCCAGCTTTTTTAATAGCTGATTCAATAGTCATATTAGAGGATTTAATACCAGATATTTTTGCAAATTCTTTTTGGTATCCTTTTCCTCTTATATCTCCTCCGCCCATAATTATACCACCATGTTGTTTTCTTGGGCTATATACTACTTTATCTGAAATAATACCAGAACTTACTTCTTTTTCAGGGCAATCAAGAACTACTACTTCAGTATTTTTTTCAGATTCCCACCAACTACTATCTACAGTTATAGTATTTCCATCTATGTGTACATGTTTAATAAAATTATTATGTTTAATCCATCTTATTACAGCTTCTTTTAAAGTAGAAGATACAGTAGCAGACATAGCTCTATTTATAACTCCCCAAGGAATTCCTGCAATACCTCCACTCATAAAAAGAGAACCCCACATTTTTGAAGAAATACATGCATAGTAATGTTTTTTACTTGATTCTTCTAACATAATATCTTCTAATACAGTCATAATTATTTATTCACCTTCCTGCAAAAAAATTAGAAAAATTCATATTTTCTTGCAATTTCTTTTTATTTATTTCATCAATATCAGCATTAAAATTAGTAAAGAGTTCATTTGGTAAAGTATATTGCCCACCAATCATATATTCAGTTTCTTCAATTGGTATATGATAATATTTCGAATAAGCTTCTTTAACTGCTTTATTTTGTAGCATCGACATAAGTATTTCATGTTCTTGATCTCTTTGTTTCTTTACGAAATCACCAAACATAGTACCCATACCTTGTTTAAGTATCTTAAGAGAATCATTAATTTCTCTAAGTGATTTAGCTTGTTCATCTTCTGGTAGTTTAAGTTCTTCAATGATTTCTACATATTTCTTTTCTAATTCAGCATTACCAATTGTATCATCAACACTATTTTCTGTTTTAATAGTAGTTTTATTAATATGGAAGTTTTCTTTAAGATTCTTACCTTCATACCATACATATAATGCCATTAATAATGAGAATACTAAGTCATCATGAGAGTTCTCAGAATGTTCTACTTTACCATTTTTCTTTACTACCATTTTGGATAATTCATCAAGAAGAACTGGAGAATTAAATTTATCTTTATGCATCTCCATTCTTTCTCTAAGAATTTCTATTAATAGATCTCTTACATCTCTGCTGGAATCTAAACCATAAACTTTAGTTCTTTGTTTACGTTTAATAACTCTTCCAAATGAATCACTAGTTTCTTCTATAATTCTATCTTTAATTTCATAATATAGATTATTTTTAATACCACCAGGTTCTTTTAACTTAGCTATCAATGATGCACCAAATCCACCATTGCGTTCGATATTTACGACAGCATTAGGCATCATTGTTCTAACCATCCATATTATAACTCTAGCAGCATCTGGTATACTCATATAATTACATTTAATTCCAGCTATATATTTAGTAGTCTTACTGTCTATTACAGATATAGCAGTATAGTCTCGTTTATATCCTCCAGAAACGTCAACACCTATAATAGGAGGATTAATAGGAACACCAGTCATAGAAACTTCAATAGTATCATATATATTAAGATTGTATTTATTTAATACAAGTAATGTATTAATAGGTTCATGAACCATTCCTCTTAATGCTTCTAAATCATCTTGAGAAAATGGAGAATTTTCAGGAGTATCTATCCATTCAAGTAAAATTTCTCTTCGGATAGCTACCATATTCCATTCCATATCTTTACATACTTTATAGAACCATTCTTCTCCTAATCCTAGTTGTTTATATGTAAATCTAATATAGACATAAGTAGAATTCATATTATTATGAATGATATCCATTATATCTTCATATCTAAGATCATACCATGCTTCACTAAATACAGTGGCATTTTGTATCATACGAAAAGCATATTCGCCTTCTTCTGTAGAAAGTATACCAGCAGTAGTTGTAATAGTAATACCATATGGAGCTCCTATTCTTGCAGCATTTTCAAATGCTTTAGATAATGCTGGAACACCATTTACATATATAACATCATTAAATTTAGTAAATGCCCATTCGTCTAACCATAAGTTTGTAATAGTTTGACCACGAATTAAGTTAGCTGCAGCCATAGCATTTCTAGCTGATGGACAAGTTCTAATAATATTTCTATTAAAAGGATGCTGAATAACTGTTACAGTAGCAGGAAGTTTCTTTTTTCTACCAGACATAACAGAATATTCTTGATCCATTTGTAAATATGATGGAAGTAAAGATCTTACTGTTTTGAGTATATCTAAATTACGTTTAGCATCTGGATGCTGTTTATTCATAAATAAGAAATTAGCATTTGCAGCAGCAAAATTATAAATCCATAAATTTCTTACTGCAGCAGCCATAGTTTTACCAACCTGACGAGGCAATTCAAAGAATATATTTAAATTATACATTGCGCAAAAGTTATATGCTAAATTACCTCTATTAAGTTCATATCTTACACCTTTAGGATATCCAGAAGCAGGAACTCTTACTACTTCTCTTAAAAAATACCAAAAATTTCTTTGAACTTCTTTAAGAATTTTGGCTTTTATTCCAAGGCTAAGAGTAGGATCGTATGGATCTATTCCAGCTAAATCAGGATCATAGATAACAAGCATAAATTTATTATTTTTTATTCCAATAGCTTTTAGATAATGATGCATATCTATAAAACTTTTGTTACTTGTACTCATTTGATAATATGGTTTAAGATATTGAGGTTGCACTGGAGAATTAATTTGTTGTGGTACTGGAGATTTATATGTCATTGAATCAATAATACTCAACTATTTTTCCTCCTTTCTTTAGGATTATTGGTATGTTTGACAAATATGATTTTGGTTATATATTATATTATTGAAATTAAATAATTATTTAGGAGGATTTAAGTAAAATGGTTTATAAAACCCATGTATTAATTTCACATTGTGAAGAAGACAGAGAATATTATTTAGTAGAAGGCATTGAGTATCCGAATCTTATTACAGATGGATCTACATTAGAAGAAGCTAAAGAGATGGCTAAAGATGCATGGTCTCTCTTATGCGTAGTATATGAAGATAAAAATTTGAAAATAGATAATATTTTATCAGAAGAATATATCGAGGAAACTAGAAAATGTATTAATCCAAAATGGCAATGGATATTTGAAATAGAATCTGAAGATACTGATGAATATCGTAAAAGTTGTCCAGATAATTCTAAAAAGGAGTAATTATGATTAATTGGGATTATGTATTAAAACTTAAATCAGAAAGAAATAACGCATGCCAAAGTTTTGAGTATGCTAAAAAGTGGCTTAATAATGCTATGAATGAATTTAGATATATTCAAAAACAAAATATTCCAGAAAAAGAATACGTAGAAGGTGAAGGAACAGAAACTACTGAATACGTAGATTCATTTTTAAATTTAGTAGAATGTACTAAATCTTATTATGATGCTAAAGCAGAATTTGAGAAGTTAGATGCAGAGTATAAGAGAGTCAGTAGAATATCTGAACTAACTGAATCTATAGATAATTATATTAGATGGATTTCTAATGCTAATTACACTGATTATAATGAACCACTTAGAAAAGATTTTGAAGAATTAAAGGAATTGATAAAATAATAGAGAGTACCAGATATCTGGTACTCTCTAATTCATTAAATATTTTTAAAATTTTCTGCAAAATGCATTAATTTGATTTTGAACAAATTTATTTAAAGGAACAATAATGGTTTGATAATCATCTGTTATCATAGTAACTTGAGTGCCTTCTTGATTTACTTTAATTGATTGATAAAATGGAGAAAAATCACTACAAATAGTATATACATCTGCGGACTCTTTAAGAATCATATTTACTACATCTTGATTCATAATAGGAGCAATAAAGTTATCATTTTCATTCATGTATAAACTATTTCCTTTTTCTGAAACAGATTCTTGTAATGTTTTAGTTTCATATGCAGATTCTACTATTCCTTGAACATAAGCTTGTACATAAGATGGGTATATTACAAAATCATATGTAACAAGTTTAAGATTACTAACTTGAGAACGACCATTTACAATTTTAATGCTTCCTAAAGATCTTAATGAAAATGCAGGTTTCTTTCCATCTTTTAAATCTTCATTAAAAGTTTTTCCTAAATCGTTATTAGTTCCTTTACACCATGCTTTGACAACTGGACCTTCCATCCAGCATTTTAAATATTGCACACAAGTTAATTGAGGATCTATTTTTTGTTGTCTAGCAAGATTCATATCAAGAGGATGACCTGCTTCACCGCAAGCATATCCTGCTTTAACTAGTTCAGACCATCTTTCACCATATATTTCTCTATGAAGATCTTCTGTAGTATAATATCTTCTATTTCTGTTTAAAACTTCTGCAACTTGTAATATAGTTTCAGCTATTAATTTTCCATCTTCTTTTTTAATTATATCGCAACTTACTGCATCAGGTGGTACAGTAGATTCGTTTATCATATATGCAACAGGCGTGCTTTTAAATTCAGGCATAATTATTCCTCCTAAATATATTAAGATTATTAATTTAATGTCGGAATAATTAAATATTGTTAAGAAAGCTATATTCAAACATATAGATAATCTATTAATATGTATATAGGAGGAATATGTAATGTACTATACAGATAGAGAAGTAAAAGAATTACTAGAACAAGCTTTCGCAGAAGGCTATGATAATGGTATTGACGATACTTTAGACTATATTGATGAAAACTATGAATTAGAAGATGAATTTGATTTAATGGATGAGTATGAGAGCTATACTGAATCTAACCCTTCTACTAAGGCTAAAAATAAAGAAACTGGGAAAAAAGAATTGGCTACAAATCCTAGATTTAGTAAAGCTGGAACTACAAAAAATGGTGAAGATGTATACGCATTTCATAATAAAGATGTAAGTAGTACAGCTATAGTTAAACCAAACGGAAGGATTAAAGTAAGCAGTCAAGATCTTAGTGGAAAAAACAGTTATTCTAAAAATGCATTAGCCGAAAGAATTCATTCGAGATTAGATAAGAATAGTAAATTCTATCAAGCTGATAAGAATAATATAAGATTTGGTGTTACTTATGGTAATAGAAATAGAGAGTAGCCATATGGCTACTCTCTATTTAAATTCATTTATAAATATATATTATAATTATGATATATAAATAATATATTTTAAGGAGATAAATTTTATGAAAATTATGAAAAATAAATTTTCTTATTTTTATTATCAACCTTTTGGTTGGCAATACTTAAAGAATCCTCAAAGACTTATTAAACTTCCAGTAAGAGAAAAACAAGTTCTTAAATGGATGAGAAAAAGATATCATACTCATAGAGTAGTTTATGAAGGTGGACCAATTTAACTTCTAACATCTGGTTAATTCCCAAATGATTAGAGGTGAAAGTGTAAATGATATATCATGTGTATTTTCAAAAACACGATATGCCTGACAATATTAAACAAAGATTTGGAGAATTTAGAAAAGAAAATTTAAATGCTATAATACAAAGTCTATGTGAAAAAACAGATATTCAAACTGGAGACAAAATAATTATTGAAATTATAAAAGACACTAATGTACAGTGAGGTCATATGACCTCACTGTATAAATTATCTTATTTATTAAAGGAGGAATTTATATGTATAAGCCTAATCCTAATGAAGTATTTGATTATATTCAATATCTTGAATATATCAAAGATATTATGAATAAAATGAATGAAGAAATTAATAAAGAAAAGATTGCTGTAAAAGAAGCTTTGGAAAGATGCAATTTTGCAGATAAAGAAGATGTTCATATGGCATCATTTTTTGGAACATTGCTTCCTCAAAGTGAATCTGGTATTGATGTAGATAATTTTATTCTTGCAGTTGGAATTTCATATCATATTTATATGAAACGTAAAGAATATAATAAACTTAATGATGAACTTGTGTATTTACAAACAGAAAAGGGTAAGAAAGAATATGAAACTAAAACAGGAAAGTATTCAAATATGGTGCTATTATGAGAGAACCTAATAAAGTTAAATGTAAATTAAAATTTAGATATTTTTGTTGGCCTGGATTTAAAAAAATGATATTAAATTCAGATGGTATCAAATATATAAAGCACTTAAAATGAAAGGAGAGTTAACAGAATGGGAACAAAAGTAGATCGTAAATGCAGATACTGTTCTAATTGCATGGACGGAATGGACGAAGATATGTATTATTGCAATTTATTAGATAAACCTATTTCAAAAACTTCTGCTAATAGAAAAAATAAATGTGAAACTTTTTGCTTTGTTAAATATGATGCTTTTACTGGTAAAAAGATTGGAGAAGAAAATGATTAAATGGGTTAAATATGATAATTTATTAAATACTCCATCTGGTTATGGAGCAGATGTAAAATCATTATTAGCACTTAAAAATAAAAAAATTAATTTTACTGATGGTATCAATTTTATTGTAGCTTCCAATGGTACTGGTAAGACTACATTAATTGATGATATTGCTAAACTTCACTATGTATATGAAATGGGTATATATAAAATTTGGTATGCTTCTGTTCAAGAAGTTACTCATGGTGGTATATTTACTCATGATTACGAATTTAAAAATGGTTTAAAAATTTCATCAGATGGTAATGTATGTTATATATCTGATAGATTATATGGAAATCTTCCTAATCCATTTGATAGTGACCCTAATTATAATGATAAATTAATTGAAAGATTTAATCAGACTATTACATCTTCAGGTCAGTCTAGTTTTAGATCTTTTTATACTATGTGGGAAGTTATTAGACATATGGATTTTAATAAAAAAAGATTAGAAACTATAAAAAAATATCAAAATACTATGGGTATTGATGATAATGATAAAGATTTAAAAAAATATTTAAAGCATTTACTAAATCCAAGTATTAAGACTCCTGGTAAACCTACTATTTTAATAGATGAATTAGATTCTAATCTAGATATCATTAGTTGTATTTATTTACTTAAAGCTTTAAAACAGATATCAAATAGATTTCAGATTATTATGAGTACTCATTCTCCTTTTATATATTATATGAAAAATGTAAATATAATAGAATTAGAAGATGGGTATAAAGATAAGTGTGTTAAACTAATAAATGAATTTATGAATGAATGCAAAGAGGATAAAACTAATGATTGAATATAATGACGTATGGGATAATAAAAAATTAGTTGATTTTATTAAAAAGATATCTGACATGACTTCTAAAAATAAAATTATTTGGAAGATGATTAGAGAAGATATTCCTACTTATATTACAAATAAACCATTTGTAATGAAGAATACTGATTTTTATGCTTCTCTTCAAGATTCTACATTAGAAATATCTTTAGAAGTTGATAGCAGTAAATTTGCATTAGAAAATAATGCAAGTAAAGAAAGAAAGCATCCAACTTTATTTAAAATATTGTCACATCATTCATCTAATATTTTAAATATGGAAATGAAAAGATTAATATTAATTATTAAATCTCAAATTAAAGAGCAAAATGAAGATAAATTAAATAAAGAATCTTTAAGAATAGATTCTTTATTAACTGATTTTTTAAAGGAGTAATATTATGACTTCTATAAATCCTTTTATAGATAATAATGAACTTCATTTATATAAAGGAAGTGTAATTACATCTGGAGAAGAATATTTAATAGATGATGAAATAAAAAATAAAATGAAAAAAGTTTTTGATTCAACTTCAGATGATAATAAAGAATTAATAAATAAAATTATTATTCCAAAAATAGATTCACTTGCAGAAGCTGATAACTTTACAAGATCATTTTACATTAAAGAAAATGAAGCAATGGAAGTATATTCTGCAATGAATTGGTGTATTAAGTTTGGTAGAAAACATAAATGGGGTAAATATGGGCCTTTATTTATGGTAAAGTATATAGAACCAATAATAGATACTAGAGATATGAATATTTTTGCTATTCAATTTAGAGGTCTTGCATATAATGAAGATATGTGGAATAATATTCCTAGTCAATGGAAAATTAAAGATGGAAACACATATAAGATTTATATTAGAGATTATATGAATGACGGATTTCGTAATTTGTATCAAAGATTGCTAGTTTTTGAATATATAGTGAAAGGATATTTACCAAAATGACAAAATCATATACTCGAATAGTAACAATATCTACTAAAAAAGAAAATAATTTTGATATAATTGTAGGAGAAGAAGCACAAATATGGGGGTGAAGAAGTTAATATGTTATCAGAATATTATAAAAATGATATTTTCAATAAGAAAGAAGAATTTATAAAATATTTAGATATAGCTATTAATTTCTGTAATGATGAAAATGTATGTTTAGATACAGGGTCTGTATTTTATGAACTTCATGGTATTAAAGAATATAATGAGAGTAATGACCCAAAATTCACCGAAGATATATTGTATTATATAGTGAATACTATTAGAGATATTATATCTAAACAGTCTTATTACATCAGACCTCAATCAAAACTTGATTGGGAACTTATGTCTTTTGGTACTGTATTCTTTACTTATAAAGGTAAAGAGATGTGGATTACTACATTAGTAGGGCAAGGATCTGAAGATATGCTAGGATTTAATCATAAAGGATTAGAAGATGAATTTGAGTTATGGTCTAAAACTAATCCCGCTAAAAAAGATAACTTATTTCCAGAATTGGAAAAAGCTATAAATGAATATTATAATGAGGATTTGTAAAAATAAAAAATCCGACTACAATGCACCCAAGGAAGATGTAATTGATATTTAATAAAATTTAGAGAGTACTCCATATGGGGTACTCTCTAATCTCTATTCTTTTTTGTATCTGAAACATTTGTGTAATAATGATTATATATATAAGGAGGTAGACTACTTTGGGTAAGTTTAGTAACTCTAGAATAAGTACAAATACGTTCCTTACAGATAATACTAGTCTTCATGCTGCTACTCATAGTTCACCAGATAGAAGTAGTATTATTAATAATATACTTAATTCAAAAATAAATAGAATTACAGACAATCCATTTACTTTTTTCAATGGAATGTCTATTACTGAAGTAACGTTTTATAATATTAATAAAGAATTTACTACTTTAGACGAATCTTTAGATAATACTTTTAATTTTATAGGTCCAGCTTCTGGTCTTAGATTTGATAAAATTAATGGTGTAATATTATATGGATTAGGTAGAATGGAATTAGATATAGATCAAACTGAATGGGGTCCAGAAGCAAATCCTATTGAAGGAGAATGTTATCTTCCTCCTAATACATTTACCCCATATCAAGAATCTTATTTTACTATTAATTATATAACTCAAAATACTGGAAAATTATTTTTCTTTAGAGTAACTGGAGTTAATATAGATACATTTATAAATGGAAATAACTATTGGAAAATATCATATAAACTTGAATGTGTAGATGAAGATATTAATCCTCAAGTAATAAATGAATATCAATTTTTAGCATCTAATATTGGTTATGGTGGTAATCTTGTAGATTCTGATGCTTATGCTATACAACAAATTCTATCTGAAGTTATTAGTCAATTGAAACAATTTTATTGTGAAATGTTTTTTCAAAATTCTACTCAGACTTTTGTTTTTAAATATGGAAATTGGGATTCTTTTTTCTATGATCCTTATTTAATACAGTTTTTAATTCGTAATGGAATATTTGCTACTAATGACTATAATTATATTCATGTGTGTCAACCAGCAGATCCTCCTGCTTATTTAGATATGGATTATTATCATACATTCTTTAGATATATAGAAGATCCTGAAAATACTAAAGTTTGTTATTTTGAAGGTTATGGATTAATGGTTACAGATCCTTTATCACTTATGAGTGTAAGAATGGAACCATATTATATGATAACTGTTAGAGATGAATATGGCGCTCATATTAATACTAATTTATTAGAACCTATTCCTTTATTTGATGGAGAAATGTTACAATTAATTCCTGGATATAGAGAATTATACCCAGATAAATGTCCTTGTGGATGCGACGAATTATTAGAAAAAATAGATCAAAATAGAATGTATTATAAGATTATATATAATTATTTAAATGGTAAACTAGTTAATAGTATTACTCTTAAATATATATTACAAATATGCTTTACTCCTTGTAAAGAACTATATTATACTATTCCTATATTAATTTATATTTTACAAAAAACAGCAAGTAATCTTACATTAGATGCCCCTGTTACTAAATCAAATGTTAATACTGCAACTTTAAAATCTAATACAGAATTAACCATTACAAACTGATATGGGTAACATATAAATAAATCTTCAATGAAGGGAGAGTTTTTATGATTTCTGATAAATTTTCTGCTTATTTAGAAGATCAAATGAATAAAGAAGATGATTTTGAGATCATGATGAGTGTATCCGAAGATTGCTTTGGAGCATTTGATAATATATTTTCTACTGAATCTTTTAATGAAACTATGGATGAATTATTTCCATGTGGAGTTAAAGACGAATATATGAAAATATTAGAAGAAACTGAATTAGGAGGATAAATAACATGGATGATATTATGGAATTTGACATCGATGCTATTATGGAAGGCACCGATTCTACATTAGATATTATCTTTGATGAAGAACAAGCTTTAGATGCAGAAGTTGAAGCTACTACCATTTCTGATGATATCGACGATTCCACAATTGATAGTATCATTGGCTTTGATGAGCTTATTACCGATCAAGATATCGAGGATATCGATAACGGTAAAACTCCTTCTGGTGGTGATCCTATTGATGTAGATGCTGAAGATGGATATGAAGATCCTGAAATCTTTAGCTTACAAAAAGATATCTTCCAAAATTCTCTTTTAACAGATAATGATATCAAAGATCTGAACGAGGGAATGAGCTTGGAAGAATTTACTGCTAAAGTATTACATGAGTCTGTAGAGACTCCTACGCTAGAAGAAATGGAAGGATGTAAGTGTACTGAATGTGGACAAGATCCTTGCATTTGTGATAAATCTAAAACAGATGATGATTTTGATTTAGATGGTGAATATCATACTTATGATATGAAAGAAATCATTAAATCTGATGACGACGATGATGATTTTGATGATATAGAAGATGACGACGACGATGATGATATAGAAGATGACGACGACGATGATGATAACTATCGTTTTGATGATGAAGTAAATGCTCCATCATTTGTACCATCTGGTCCTATCCAGCCTTTAAATGATGGTAGAGAATGTGGTGGCGCTAATTGCGCTACTGAAGAAAAACATGATTTTATTTTAGGAGGAAATACTGAAATGGAAGATAAAGATTTATTAGAATCTGCATTTGCTCAAGGTTATAATGCTGCATTAGATGATGTAGATGCTGCTTTGGAATCTACAGATAGTGAAGAAGATGAAGATGCATTAATGGAATCTTTAGATGATCTTGATGAAGATCCTGATCTGTTTGATGAAGCAGAAGAATTAGATGATGATATTTTTGATGATTCTTATGATGAAGCTACTGAAGAATTAGATGAAGTATTAGACGAAGCTACTGAAGATATTGAAGATATAGCGTCTATTGATGAAGCTTTAGAAGATATTGAAATCTTTAATAAATTTGAAGGTTCTGGTATCAATGATGATGACTATAATGCAAATGATGATTTGTTTACTGGTTGGAAAGATAATGTTGATGAAAAAGGCTTAAGTCGTTACGAAGATCAGAACACTTTACCTTTCGATCATGTAACTTCTAGCTCTTTCGACAAGATGGACAAAGATGATTCTATCGAAGCAATGTTAAAATAAAAAAGTAAGAGAGGATTGGATAGGACTCATTTGAGTCCTATCCTTTTCAATATTATTTTCCTGAAGGCCATGTCAAAATGGTTTCATCTTGATCCACTTTGATCACCTCCTTTCTCTCTTAGTTGGTGAATTAAATATCACCTTTCACTTATATAATATACAACAGAAAAAATAAAATTATACATAATTAACAATTTAATAAAGAATTCGGAATTGGTCACTCTGAATTATTTAACTATGTATGGTTTAATTCTATTACCTCCCCTTTTTGATACTAAAATATCCCACTACTCCATATGGAGTAGTGGGATATTTACTGTTTAAAAATTAACTTTTTTAGTACATTCTTTATCTTCATATACTCCTACTATTACTTCTTTTCTAGTAATGAGTTCATCTTTAATAGTTTGATTTAATCTAGCATTCATTCTTACTCTATATATAGGCATATCAGTATATTCATTTTTACTATGCCATTCATCATCTGCATATTTACTTAGAATACAATAATCTGCTTTATAAAATTTAGGATTATCAATAGATATATCTAAAGTAGATTTTTTATATCCAATAGTAATTTCTTCTATTTCTTCAGTTCTATTTTGATCAAGATATTTATATTTAATATAATATATAGGAGCATCTTCTACTGAAATATAAGATTCAAGAATTACAACTTCTCTATCAAGAGGAACTTCATATGGAAAAGTAATTGGTATATGAGAATCTCTAGATGTATAAGAAAGTCCATTTTGTACAAATACTTTTCCATTTACATTACACGCATTAGTTCCATAAATATCATCTGCAAATACAGAAGAGTATCTTTTATTTTGGATACTTCCACCATATTGTATACCATTTTCATCATGAGTTATCCATTCATCTGGAGTACCTTGAAGTGGAGTTATTGGTTTCCAATCTATAAGTCTAATAAATACATCCTTAATCCATTCTTCATCAATTTCGTAAACTACAAATTCTTCTGTATTTATTAATTCATAATATTTTTTAGCTAATTTATGAACAAGATCTGATTCATTAAAATTAGGAACTACATCTTTAAACTTTTTATCTAAAAAAGTTTTATCTTTCATAAATTTCTTAAAACGATTTATAACTATTTGTGCAGACATATAACTATGTCCTTCATTATTAAAAGCTGTAATAAATTCTAATACTATTTTTCTAATATAATCTTCTTTTTCTTTATTTTCTAAATGAAGATACTGAATCTCCATCATAGCATGTTCTGTAAGATTCATGTATTACCCCTCCTGATCAACAGTATTTAATTCTTCTTTATAATCAGCCAAAAGTGATACTTTATCCATAAGATTTAAATCTATCCTATAATCTCTACTCATTAAATATTCCATACTAATTGGACTTTCTAAATCTATTATAAAAATAATTTCTGTTGTTAATTCAAATGATCTTTTATATACATTAGTTGTATAAAATACATCATAATGATATTTTGGGCATTTAGATGCATCTTTTATAAACTGAATAAAATCTGAATCATAATTCTTTAAATTTCTAGAAAATAAAGATATAAAATAAAAAGTTTGGTTATTTATACAATCATGTAATCTATGAATAATATATCTTAAATTATATTCAGAACTAAGTTTTGATCTATTATTAGACGTTCTATCAAAATAACATTTAGGCATTTTAATATGTTTATTATTAATATTAGCTTTAAAATATGAATTTAATATTTCATTAGAAAATACTAATTTAATATTCTTATCATCAATAATCTCTTCACATACTCCTTTATCAAACATATTTTCAACTCCTTTCATTAATATGATATTTAAACAAAAATAAAAAATAATTAGTTCGTAGGGATCGTTATTCACGATCCCTACGATCTTTCTGATAGTCTCTGTAGAGGCATGCAGCAACAGCAATAGCACCGTATACCAACATCTCCATGTTGGTGTCATAGTCCAGACCTGTTGCAGGTCTGAACAAAGCTGCCGCCACCATAGCAACAGCAATGATAAATCCAAACTGTTTCATAATATTACCTCCTTTCAGCTTGGTCATACATATATTATACAATTTAAATTATTGACTTTTCCATTTTCCATATAATCTCTGCTTCTTAAAACAATCTATTAAACGATTTATAGGAGGATTATTATATGAACGATAAACTTCCACCCTTTCTAAAAAGATATAATGATTCTATCCTCTATAATGGAGAAGGAGAATTTTATTTTTATATTCCAGAGAAAATGTTTGACTTGAAAATAGCAAGATATGAAGGTGAAATAATTTCAACTCTTGGAATAATGCCATATGCTATGAAAGATGCTAAAGGTAAAATGTCTACTCTCAGACAATTTAATTATCCTACTAGATTTTTAACTAGACCATATAAAGTTGAAAAGTTAAAAGAAGTAAGGATTATTAAACAATCTAAACCAGGTGACTATAGAGTTCTGTGTTATAAAAAAGGAGATCCTATTATTTTAAGTATATACTTAGAAGAAAATATATCTAATGCAGAAGACCTAATTAGATTGTTTATTATGTCTGGTACTATAGATAATACTATACCTTATGATACTATTCAAAACTATTTTATTGATAATTTTAAGTATAATGGTGGTTCTTATGGTATTACATTACAACTATTTGGAATTATAATATCTGAATTATGTAGATCAGCTAAAGATGAATCTAAACCATTTAGATTATCTGGATCTAATGATATGCATAATTATAGATCTATTCCTATTACATCTATTCCTCGTTTAATTTCTGCTTATTCTGCTATAGCTTCTAATAATTTTAATCAGGCTATGGTATATGCTTCTCTTAATAAGAATAAAGTAGAAATACCATTAGAGAGAGTATTAACAGGTGAAAATGTATAAAGCCTAATAAGAACATATCATTAAAAGTCGCTTAAGGTCTTTTTTCTTTTATGCGATTATTAAATTAGTATGATTTTATATATAAGGAGGAAATACAATAATGGCAGCACCAGGAACAACTTTTATCTGGGATGACCAAAGTTTTATACCGCCGTTAATTACGCCGCCGGTAGAAGATTCTATTGATCGCCCTGTATACATGACTGTCTTTTCGTCTGATAAAGGACCTGAAAAATTTCAAAAGAATTTGACTGGTACAGAATTTATTAAGTTATTTGATAAGAAACCTAATTTCTTTAAACATGGACAACCTTTATTACAGGCTTTTGCTATTGCACAAAATGGTGGTAAACAGTTTGCTAAACGTATAGTAGCTGATGATTCTAAGTTAGCTAATTTAACTCTTGTTGCAACAGTTTCTGTATCATTGGAAGACAAATTTGATGAAAATGGTAATCCTTTGTATATAGCTCCTGATGGAACATATACCAATGATTCTAATGATGGTCAAAATCCAAAAGCTCAAAGAAATACTGCAATTATCAAATATGAATTAAAAGGTGTAGATTGGGAAATTAGTAGTCATCAATCTGGTACTAATAATATTGATACTGCATTTAAAAATGTAGATACTAAAGTTATGAGTACTTATAATCATTTTGAACATGAAAATGTATTCCCATTATTTACAATTACTGATACTGGTCGTGGTCTTTCTAATAAAAAAATATCTATTGTATTAGATACTGCAACTCGTCGTCCTATTAAATATGCAAAATATCGCTTAAATGTAATTGAAGAAGGAAATATTCAGGAAACATTATACTTTACTTTAGATCCGTATATTTCTGAATATACAAATGTGGATGATGCTAAACCTACTAACTTGGGTATAGAAACTATTATTGGATTAAGTTCTTGGGAACTTATGTGTAAATTCCATGAAGCAGAATGGGATGCATTTGTAGAATGCATAGCAAATATTACTGACTTAGATAAAGATATTATCGAGCATGCAGATATTTTATTTGGTACTGATGTATATGGTGATCCGTTAGGTTCTAATTATAATGCAGATCCTTCTGATAAAACTCCTGCTGTAAAAATAGATCCTGATTCTGATGATATATCTGTAGTTAATGGTATTAACTTAGTTAATGGTAGTAATCCTAATGGTTCTTTTGGAAATTATCCTATTAAGAGCAGTGAATATATTAATAAAGTTTTAGAAGTATTCCAAGGAAATGCTGCAGATGGCGATGAAATTTATGATCTTGATAATACTCCTATTTATGTAATATTTGATGCTAATTATCCTGATTCTGTTAAACATGCAATTTGTGATTTAGTAGATTTCCGTGAAGATTGTTTCTTCTTCCGTGATATAGGAACTGGATTTACAAATATTGTAGAAATACAAGAAAAAGCAAAAGAATATAAAAAAACTAGATTTGCTGCAACTTATGTTAACAGCTATCAAGTAGTTGAACCATATTATCGTAAGCAAATTGAAGTAACTGTAATGTATTCTTTAGTATCTAAATTTGTGGATCATTTCATTAATGGTGCAAATCGTCCATTTGCTGGTCAAGCTTATGGTATTACTTTTGAAGATGATATTATTCCTGGAACTCTTAATTTTAAACCTAAAAAAGTTCCTAAGACTTCTTCTAATGCAAAAATTTATGATCAAAAACAATTCTTTGATGATCATAGATTAAATTATATCGCATACTATGATGGTATTCCTACTATGGATACTGAATATACTTCTCAGGAAGCTTATACTCAGTTAAGTTGGATTAATAATGTAATTTTAGTTCAGAATATCATTCGTGAAATTCGTAAGATGTGTCCGAAGAATCGTTACACTTTCTTGGATGGGCAAGATCTTGTTAACTATAAGAAAGACGTTAATGATATTTTAAAGAAGTATAGTTCTCAATTCAAGAGTATTACTGTTTCTTATATTGAAGATACCAATTATCAGCATAATAAAATTTTCTATGCTGCATTAGTAGTTGTATTCCGTGACTTCGTTCAGAGCGAAATCTTTAAGATTACTGCAGTAACTGATTAACAGAGAGGATGGTGAATAATAATGGCTGCTACATCTAAAAGTATTTTTACCTATCAGAAAGCTCCTAGAAATATCACCAGCTATATGCTCTCTCGTGGTGTTGCTGACTTTTCTGATCTTTACCAGTGGGATAATTATGAAACTGGTTATGCCTTCTTATTTGTTTTAGAAATTCCTCGTTTCTTAGAAGAATTAAAGAAGGTAAATGATGAATATAAACAATTGATTGAAAGCTATAAACATATCTTGGAATATGATTTTAAGAATCTTAGTGGTTTAGAAGATATGACTGCAGATACCAGTACTTTAACTGATGGTATTAATGAAATTAACGTTATTACTCGTGTAAGAGAACAATCTAATGGTTCCTTTACTATGAGATATTATGAACGCTCTGGTTCTATTATTACTAAAGTAAATGAGTTATATCTGCGTGGTATTAAAGATCCTCGTACTCAAGTAAAACGTTATCATGGATTACTTGATCCTGTTTATGATGATACTAATAGTAAAAATACAGTTCAAACTTCTACTGCTACTTCTACTACTACTAATACTAATAAAGCAGTAAATTTCAATGGAACTAATATTAAAGCTGGTTATGAAAATGAATGTTTTACATTCTTGTATTTCAATACTGATAATACTTGCACTCAGATAGAAAAAGCATTCTTATTAGCTTCTTGTCAACCTCAGAATGCAGAGCTTTCTATGTATGAATATGAAAAAGGTAATATTGAATGGCGTGAATTAAACTACACCTTTAGTGGATTCCCCATTACTGGGCCTGGAGTTACTAAAAAAGCTCAAGATTTCTTAAAGTGGGTTAATAGCTGCACAGTATTTGATGAATCCAGATTTGGATATGCTGCATTACAAAGAATGCCTGAATCTAGTAGTATTGAAAAACCTGTTAATATTACTACAGACAATACTGCATTTAAACTCAATTCTTCCAATGTTAATGATTGGTGGTCTGGAGAAGATACTAAAAATAGTACAGGAATTACAGGAGTTACTGTATAATAAATTTAATTACACCCATCTCCATATGGAGATGGGTGTTTAATTAGTTTAATAGTTGCCTTCAAAAACATCTGGGTAATTATAATTATATAAGGAGGAAACTATGGCTGATAAAAGATTAGATAATATCAGAGATAAGATAACTAAAACAAAAGATATGTTATACTCTGATATTTATTATAATGATAACCTTGCCTCTGAAGAAATAAAGAGACTTAAAAATAGAGTAGATGATGCAATAGAAAAAATTGCTAATAATAATGTAGCTTCTACAGGAGTTAGCAATATATCTGTATTATATACAAAAGCTGCTAATTTAGCAAATAAAAATAATAATGATCTTATTACTGAATTAAATAAAGCATTATCTGATAGAAATACAATGAATAATCTCTTTGCTATATATACTCAAAATACATTAGTTAGAGATTTAGATAAAGAGATTGATATGGTATGTAAATACATGCCTAAGTTAGAAGATGCATTAGATACTCGTAGAGAATGTGTTTTATCTGCAGATCATTTTTCTAAAAATACTATATCTATTAAATCTGCTAAAGAAGGTACAAAAAATCCTTCTATTCAAAATAATATTGAAACTCTTAAAAAGAAATATAATTTAGAAGAATTATTAGAAAATGATGTATATAAACCTACAGATAAATATGGTGAAGCTTTTGTTTATATTGTTCCTTATAAGAAAGCTATTCAAGCTTTATTACAAGCACAATATATGACTAATAATGGAAATAGTAATCCAGACTTTATTAATTCTCCTACTGGTGTTCTTGAATCTGCTATTGAAGATGTAATGAAAGAACATAATGAACCTGTAGATATATCAGGTATAATTCATGAAAGTTTAGAAGGAATTGATGATATGTCTAAACGCATGAAAATATCTGAAAAAGAAAAAGAAGAAGAACGTAAACTTATTCAAGAAATATCTAATATTAAAATAGAAATAAATAGAACAAGAATTATTGAATCTGCTGTTAGAGATAAAGCTAAAGTTGTAAGAATTTTTTCTGAAAATGGAAGTCTTTTCCATGAAGATAAATCTACTTCTATTTTTGGAAATGGTACATTTAAAGATAAATTTACATCTGCAACTTCAGATCCTAATTCTATGAGTTCTGATGGTGTAACATTATTAAATGGCCAAAAAAATAAAGCTTCTTCTATCAAAATACCAGGATGTGTAGTAAAAATATTAGAACATGATATGGTAAAACCATTATACATAGATAATATTTGTCTTGGGTATTTTTACATTGAATGTGATAAGAAACTTAGTCTTGAACAAAATAATTATTCTACAATAGGTGGAATAAGACCTGGTGGAGTATATAAAGGAACATTTGATTTTTATAGAAATACTAGCAATGAATATGGGGCTATTAAACAAATAGCTAACATGATTTCTCAAAAGATAGATTCTTCTTTTGTAAATGCAAACCAAGATCTTAGTAAAGAAATTTATGCTATTCTTAAATATAATACTACTGTAGATGCTACTGGTAAAATTAGTAGAATTAAAATTACATTTATTCCTCCAGAAGATATTGAACATTGTTTCTTTGATTTTGATAAAAATACTAATAGAGGTATCTCTGGTCTTAGTAGATCATTGTTTCCTGCAAAACTATTTTCTTGTTTATATATATCTAATACTATTCTTTCTCTTACCAGAGGATTTGATAAGAGAGTATACTATGTAAGACAAACAGTTGATACTAATATAGCTGGAGTATTAATGAATGTAATTAACCAGATTCAAAGATCTAATTATAATATTAGACAAATAGAATCTATGGGTAATGTATTAAATATGATTGGCAGATTTAATGATTTAGTTATTCCTAGATCTTCTAGTGGAGATTCTCCAGTAGAATTTGAAGTTATACCTGGGCAACAAATTGAAGTTAAATCTGAATTAATGAATATGCTTGAAGAAACAGCAGTTAATGCTACAGATGTACCATTAGAATTAATTCAAATGCGTAATAGTCCTGAGTATGCTACTCATTTAACTATGACAAATACTAAATTCTTACAGAAAGTTTATAATAAACAATCTAAAACACAAAAAATGTTTAGTAGAATTATTACTAAGATTTATAATTACGAATTTAATGATGGTACAGATAATCATGATGAAATAATAGTTGAATTGCCTCCTCCTTTATATTTAGCTGCAACAAATACATCTCAGATTGCTAATGCTATAGTAGATGTATCTACATTAGCTGCTAGTGCATATGTAGATGAAAATGATGCTGCTAAAACAAGTGCTGTAAAACGTGGATTCCAACAAGAAATGATGGGTTCATTATTCCCGAATGGAATGATGGAAAGAGTTCTTGCTAATGCAGAAATAGAATTAGCTAAGGCTAAAGAAACCACTGAAGATACCACTGGTGGTACAGGCGGATCTGGTGGAGGAGAAGATTACGAATAAAAAATAAATATCGGTGAGCTATATAGCTCACCGATATATTTGTGGTCTAAATGTATCTATTTAGATAACTTTAGAATATCCGTATAAATCAAATTCAATTTAAATTATTATAGTATCTATACTTATACGTTAATATTATTATTTTTTGCTAATATACCAATTTTCAATTTCTCCAAATGATAATAGATACCAGATATCATAATTTACATATTTACCCCATCTACAATATTCACTTTCTATTGTTTTAATGGTATATTTTTTAACATTTTTTGCTAATGCTCTTCTGGCTTTTTTATTTATAAAATCTTCATATTCGAAATTATTTTTAAATCCATTATTTGGATAAATACTATGCATTAATTCATGAAACATCATTAACAGTAACCAACACTTACGAGCAGATTCTGTTTCAAATACTCCTAAAATATAATTAATAGGTTCTTTATAAAAAGTTATTTTATTATTATTATTTACAGCTATAGGAATATTATTCTTTTCATTAGATATTGAAAAAGTTATTGATTTTTCCATATTATATTGCTTAATAATTTTATTAAAACGATATGAAATAAATTTTTCTACATCAAATTCTATAGAATGTTTAGGTAAATGCCAACTAAATGGATACTTTATTTTTTGATACATATATACCTCCAAATATTATAGAGAGACTCATATGAGTCTCTCTAAATTATACAGTTTCAAGAATAATTGGTAATTGGAATTCTCTATATTCTTTAATACCTTTTTGAGTAATACCAGTATAAATAGAATTTACTATATCATGATTAGCACAATGAAATGTGTATTTATCAGTAAATGGTATAGACAAATTACTTTCTACAAAAGCATTAACTAAATTTGACAAATAATGAGTGTCTTTAACTATAGGAACTAAAATTCGATAAATTTCAGAATCTGAATCTTTTGAATCTAAATCATACATATAACGAATTTCGTCTTTAGGATGTTCTAAAACATCTTCAGTTAATCTTATAATTTTCACAATTATCCTCCTTAAAATATTTTGTGAGCATTACTAACACTCATTGTTATATTATACAATTTTAAATTAATTTTCATCATATATTTTAATCCATGTTTCTATAGCTTCAATAAGATTATTAGAATAATCTTTAGTTGTAAAATTTAATAATCCACCATTAACTATACAGCTTACAATAGTAAGAAAACATTTAGTTTCTTCATCAGTTAAACCAGAAGTAATTTGATTTACAGCTTTTAAAAGAATAAATTCTTCTTCTATATTTAAATTTTGTATACTAGATGCAGCACAATCTGAACATGCAAAACTACTAGAATAATATTCTAATCTATTAACAGCTTTTTTAGCATACCAAAGAGCTTTCTTTAAATCTTGCAATCCATTTTTATTATGCACTCGCCATGCATATTTAAGAATATTAAATAAACATCCAGCAACTATACCATTATATTTCTTAATACAAATTTCAATAAAATCAATACATTCAATTTCGCCTTGGCCAGCATAATGTTGTGGTCTTTCTACAGCATCAAATTCTTCATTTTTCATAATATACTTTTCCTTTCAAAAAAAATAAAGTTTATGGGTTAGGGATATACCCTAACCCATAAATAAGGAGTGTTGCAGTCTCTTTTAAGAGACCAAAATGAATAAAATGGAATATAAAAGTAGCGATTGGAGGGACTCTACTTTTATCATATTGTTATATTTATATTAAATTTTAATATAACTATTATTTATTCTATCCATTCTTACTCCAAAATCTTTTTCTCCTTCAAAAATATTTCTATGTATATATACAGAAATACCAACATCAGTAAACTTTTTAAAATTTAATCTAATGATCTTATCTAAGACATCATTATCTGGATATACATGAATTACAATATTTGGAGATAATTTTAAAATAGTTATAATAGTATATACTGCGTTATAATATGATTTACCACCAGCAGATATATAAATTTGATTATCTCTATTATTATGATTAAGATTATAGCATATAGATAGTATATCAAATGGTCCTTCAGCTACATGTATATGAATAGGATCTGTAGACATAGAATTTATCTTTGTTGGTAAACAATAATAATTAAATCCTTCAATATCATTAGATATAATTTTATATTTTTTATATCTTTTTAAAGATTTAATATTTTCATTATTAGAACATTTTCTAAATAATATAGAACTATTGTCTATAGATAGAAATCCTATAAAATAATTACTAATAGTATCTACTTCATTATTAGGAATATTTATTTTAGTTATACCATTATAATTTAGAAAGTATAACAAATTAAATACTATTTTATCTTGTAATGCTTGATCTATAGTTAAATTTATTCCAAGTCTATTATTTATATAATCTAATTTTTCCAAATCTAAACTTGTTTTTTCTATACAACCAATTGTCGTATAATTGTATTTTGTAAATAATTTAGATTTAGTAGTTTTTGTAGATGAATATTTATTAGCTAATATATTAAGATCACAAATAAGAGACTCTTCATCAGTGCTATAATCTAGCATTTGTAATAATAATTCTCCAGTTAATATTCCTCCTTTATTACATAAGAAACAATGATATTTAGGAGGAGATTGATTATTTTCAAAATCATATTCTTCTTGTAATCCTATATAGAAATGAGCATCTCTCATATCTTTTTGAGAATCACCACAAAATGGACAACGTATTACTACTTCTTTTCCTCCAGATGCTAATCTAGCATTTGGAAAATTAGACAATAAAAATTGTTTTAATTTATTTTTGTCTAACATTTTTATTTTCCTTATCATCATCTTCAAACATATATATTGTAGTATTAGTTCTAATAACTTTTTTAAATCCACATTTTTTACATACAAGACAAACTTTTTCTATTGTTTTATTTTTTCCAGTAGTTATAAAAGTTTCAGTATTAAAATCAGTATTTAATTTCCATTGATTACATTTTTCACACCATGTATGATTTTCACTAAATTCTTTATAAAATTCTATTCTTAATAAATCTATTTTATCTTTAAATTCACATATAATTTTGTACATTTCTTCTTTTTGGTTTATATTAGAACATGCATCAAAAATTGTAGATATTGAATTTAAAGAATTCTTTATAAATTCTTCACCTTTTATCATTATATCACCTTCATTACTATAATATATAAATAAAGATAAAATTATATGAGTACCAATATTGGTACTCATATACTTAAATCAATAATATAAATTGAAGAACTTCCTCTACAATGGTTTCAGCACTTACTTGAGTTTTAATCGGAATACCGTTTAAACTCATATCATAATAATCAATATTACTAAATGAACTAGATAAAATTTGAGAAATAATTTTAAAAACTATTTCTTCTTGAATCTTAGAACTGTTATATTTAGCAATAACTTTTGGGAAAAGTTCACTAATCTCCATTCTCTGTAATATCTTTTTATTTACAGTTTTTCTAGAGATTAATCGATCTATTCTTCCTCCAATAATAAAAGGTAATACTCTTTGCCCCTCTGATAATAAGTATCGTTTAGCTGCAATCATAAGAGTTACATAATCATAGTAATTTAATAATTTTACAGCTTTAATATCTTTGAAATCTTTAAGAAATAAATAAGTCACTAAATTAAATTGAAAAGGATTTTTAATATTCTTTCCATCTTT
>Ga0247611_10002370_pt1 | contig 30544 bp, 36 predicted proteins | sample 177DNAGHGhighgp2_FD_192422 | JGI IMG/M metagenome (GOLD analysis project Ga0247611, IMG submission 192422) | Sheep rumen microbial communities from Palmerston North, Manawatu-Wanganui, New Zealand - 1770 DNA GHGhigh gp2 | ecosystem: Host-associated > Mammals > Digestive system > Stomach > Rumen... | reverse complement strand
GGTCGAGGATCTGCGGCATGAGCCATGTAGCAGGGAAGCCTTCGCCGTATGCGTGGCGCATGATGGCCAGCGTCGGCGCATCTTCACTGAGGACAGCGTGCTCGGGGTCGCGTCCGGCTATGAGCTGAACGCTCGGGTTGAGCGTGGTGAAGAAATTCTCACGGCTTCCGTAACGCTTCAGTACGCGCATCGTCTTCTGCAAGACGGCGGGAGATAGTTGCTGCGTAGTCGCGGGCAAGGTTTGCTCGTTCCTGTTGCCTCGGGTCGCCAGTTGGTTGAGTCTGGTTGGTTCCATTCGGTCTCTCATTTTTTAGCGGGAACAGTCCCGCCCAGTTATTAGCCATTGATTGCTCGACGATAGCCATCGCCACACTGGGGTCGCCACCAGCGAGCTTGACAAGTTTGTTATAGCAAGCCTTCAGCGACATGTCACTCTTGTAAGACTCCCGGCGCTGATGCTTATACTCCAGCCATGCTGAAAATGACTCTTCAAAAGCAGGCTCAACAAAACTCGGCTTTTTTGCATCTACGTTAGTAGATGTTTTTATTATTTCTTTCTTTCTATTATTCTTAGTTTCTGAAGTTGTTGTTAGTTGCGTGTTAGTTGTTTGTTGATTGCGTGTTGTTTGCGTGTTAGTTGCGTGTTGGCTGTCCTGTTGTCCTTGCTGATATTTGCCATATTTACAGACAGTTAACAATGTGTATTTGTGTGTTACTTGCTTGTTAATCTCGCCAGTGCTTGTTAATCTGGCCAAACAAGTCCTAACTGTTTGCAAAGACAGGCCCGTTTCAGCGCTCAAGTTCACAAGGGACGTGACCAGCTGGCCACGCTTTATCGTGATCCCGTGCCATTGCTTATCCTTGTAGTTCGCTTTCAGGAGCAGGTGCATGAACAGCCGGAACATGTTCGCGTCATCGTACCACTCCCACTCCAACAGGCGGTGAGGATAAATCTTGATCCATCCGTCTTCCATAGTGCTGTCGTTTTCATGTCTCAAGAATTCGGATGTTATGCACATGGAGCATCAGCTTACGGCGGAGGACGTAGTCGGCCTCCTTCCTGGTAATCTCACTCTTGCAGTCCTCGACGATGGTGGCACCGTCACGCACATACACGAAGTCGGCGGTGTAAACGGCGTTCTTCTCGATGACCGATTTCTTGAACACCTTCTCGACCTTCTTGGCGCACTGCGCCGAGGCGTACTGGATGCCCAACTCCTTGCAGCGGGCGTGTGCAGCCTTCTGCGTCGGGTAATGCTCGTTCTGCACTATCCAGTCCTTGGTGACGCGGTCACGAACATAGACATGTTCGCTCTTCTCGGGAATGAGCTCGTACTCGACCTGACGCTGCAGACCGCTGATGTGTCCCAAGCGTTGTTCCTGCTGAAGATACAGCCAACGCTCATACTCTTTGGTGGAGTCGTATTTCTCCACCGTATCGAAGTCTATGCCACGTTGCTGGCAGTAGAACTTGGCATCGTGCTCGGTGCGGAAGCGGTGATTGCTCCCTGGCACGATGTAAACCTTCTTTGCGAAAAATTTGTTGCCTCTCATTTCCTCATTATTATGTTAGTCAGTTGTTTCTTTTCCTTGGTGCCGGTGATGATCCATTTATTGGCACCTTCCTGGTCCACCTCCAAGTCTGCCACCTCGCCGAACTTGCTTACAGTCCCGCAGAGGTCAATCACCCAGCCCACCTTACCAGGATATGGACGGATGGCACGGCCGACCATTTGGTAGTACAATGCCAGCGACATCGTGGGCCTCGCAAGGATGATAGTGTCGAGTGCCGGGTAGTCGAAGCCAGTTGTCAGCACACCGACATTGGCCACCACCTTTGTCTCGCCACTCTTGAAGCGTTCCAAGATAGCCTCTCGCTCCTTCATGGGCGTCGAACCTGATACCATCTCGCACACGCCGTCGAGGTCCCAGGTCAACCGCTCGGCATCCTCGACGAACTTGGTGAACACCAGTATGCCGTTCCTCGGCTTGCCGTCCTTCGGGTGAAGGATGCGGTTGATGATCGTCAGCGTGTACTCGTAGAAGTCGGCACGCTCAAACTCGGCCTTCAGCGATTTCTCGTCATAGTCGGCACCGGTTGTGTTGAGCTTCACGTTTTCCATCTTCACGCGCTCACCCTCTATCTTAACCATGTCGAAGTAGCGCATCTGTGCGAGGTAGCCTTTGTCGAGCAGCTCACGCACCTGGCAGAAGTATAGAACCCTGTCGAAGATGCGGGGACGTGTGCGGGTGATGAACTTGAGGATTGACCCGTACTGCGGCACTTTCCAGTTGATGGTCTTGGGGTCGATGGTCTGGCCGAGGCGAAACGGCGTGGCGGTCAGTCCGACAACCTTGCGGCCTTCGACGGCTTCGATGAACTCCTTGTACTGTCCCTCGACGGGGTTGACCAGGTGGCACTCGTCGATGATGATCTTGTGGAACGCATCGAAGTCGTGCAGGTGGTTCATCACGCTGCCGATGGTGGCGAATGTGATGCGGTTGATTTCCTTTCGGTTGAGGGATGCGGAGTAAATGGAGCAGTCGAACACGTCATAGGAGAGCAGCTTCTTGTAGTTCTGTTCCAGGATTTCCTTGTTCGGCTGCAGCACTATCAGCGGTTCGTCTATCTTCGAGGCGATGTCGGCAATCACCAGTGATTTTCCCGCACCAGTCGGCAGGATCAGCAGGCCGTTGCCCTTTGTGTTGCTCGTGAAGTAGTTCACCGCAGCGTCGCTTGCCCGTTGTTGATAATCTCGTAAAGTATATTTCATTAAATGTTTGACTTTAGAAAAGTCCCGTGGCCGAGGTTACTGGCAGCGCACGGGACTCGAAACACGGAAAGAAAATGTGTTTGTTGCCAGGACGACGGGAATTGGACCCGCTGCTCATTTCCGTATTATCATCCGCCTTGCCCATCGTGCGGCTCTTCGTCCCGGTGTGTAAAACCCTCCATTAAACAATCAATATATGCAGCAAAACAAAACCCGCCTAACGGCTTTCACAAGCACTCAGCGGGCAACTTCTCGTATTATTAACATTTCTCAGATTATGGTAGAACAAAAAAATCGCGGGGAGCGGGGACTCGAACCCCAAAAATGATGATGATGACAAAACAAAAAATCCAACCACATGTTTAACTTAACAAAAATTTCCTGTCTCCCCATGAAAAGGGGGGAACTCGTCCCCCCCATGTAATCGGATTAAAGAACTAAAGTGTTTATCTACACAATGCGTACCTTCGGGAATGTACCATATCACATGGGATATTACCGAATGTGTGTCACAAGCCCTGACACGTCAGGGCGGGTCTTCCGTGGGTCGCTCCCACTCCTAACTTTGTGAAACACTCTGCAAAGGTCTTTTACTTATTCAGTAACATGTCAATCAGCGTTGACACGTCGGCGATGGTAACGCTTCCGTTGCAGTTCACGTCGGCAGCATCCAACTGGAACTCATCGAGGCCATCGTCGGTCAGCAGGTAGTCAATGAGTGCCGACACATCGGCGATGGTCAAGCGCTCATTCCCGTCCACGTCTCCCTTCATGTAGCCGACCCAGAGGAATGTTCTGGTGTAGAAGCGGACATCCTGGAGGACTGCGCCCCTCTGGTCACTTCCGCTGGTGATGCGGCCGTCGAAGATGACATAGCCGCGACGGAAGCTCGGGTCAACATAGAAATTGAACTGGAACATGCTATGGGCACCGGGAACCCATTTGGCTGTGCCGTAGGGGTCAAACTCGCCATTTCCCTTGTAATCCCAGTAGCCGTTGACGGTAATCTCCGAGGATACGGTGCCGTAGGCAGCGCTCACGTTCAGCGGGCACTGGTATATCTGCTCCTGACCGTATCGGTCGATGTAGGGGACGGTCATGCCGTCCAGCGGGGTGGCACCGGCCACCAGTTTAACCATGAGGCCTTCGGGATAGGTGACCGACATGAACCAACTATCGCAAAACGCCTCGTTGGTCATTGTGATTGTGTGCTGGGAGTAGCCATCCAACTTGGACGGCTTGATGCGGATGCTGTCGCCCATGGTGAGCATGTTGGCACCATAACTGTTAATTGACACGAAAGCAAGCAGCAAAGCTGCGAAAAGATAAATCTTCTTCATGCTGTTGAGATTTTATAGTTAATAAAAAAAGTTGATTTCAAAAAAGCCTGGTCCTGTCCTCACGGACACCCAGGCGCACACCTTTAAATAAAAACCCTAATACAATTAACTCTATCATGAGAAAAATAACGTTGTCCAATCCAGGACCGGGTGTTGTCGAGGCGCACCCACTCTAAAAAATGAACATGAAACGAGCCTGCGAATGCGCCATTAGGTTCCTGCAAGTACCCCAGCAGGGCGGGGTGATGGGTTGGAGGCCGAAGCCTCCGACATCGTGGATTATGGGTCTCTGTGTGAAGGCAACCATGGTAAGGTCGCAGTCTAATTGTCCGTGAGTTGATAATCATAGTTGCTTATTCACTCCCCCAATCCATGGGGGGGGGTATTCTGCGGCTCTCTGCCGCTCCCGTTAATAATGCGCTGCTGCCCGCAGCTGGGTGATGCGAAACCCGCTATGCCTTCACAGGTCAGCGGGCAACATTCCAAATCAAAAATACTATGAATTATGAAAAGAATTTTACTCGATGCCCTACCCGGGCCAGGTGATGTTTTCCGCATTTGCCTTCACAGGGGATGCGGATTGTATTAACCTTAAAAACTTAAAACTTATGAAAAAAGCATTACTCCTAATGTTTGTGCTCTACCCGAGCAGGGTGATGGGTCCCGCTGGCCTTCACAGGTGGGCGGGAGGAAAACAAATTAACTATGAGTATATGAAAAAATGTAGCACCTTAGCGGGGACTCGTGGATTTGAACCACTCTGGACGGCGGCTTTCAACCTAAACCAAACATTAACAGCACCAAAATTGATACTAATAACTAATTCGCTGCCCAGCGCCGGCAAGCCCCGAATAAAATCCCGTCCCGCATCGCTGAAGGACGGGGAACTTCAATTTATTAACTCTTAATTGATCTATGAAGAAATCCCGCTACTGCCTCACGGCATGGGCGGGAGTCGATTTCAGAATATAGACAATCTAACAATACTCCAGTTGGAAGTCCTTGTACTTGTCGTCATCGGGCAGCGGGACGGTTGCCCCGTGCTCGGTGGCCATGTAGGACTGTATCTTGTTCATGAACTCGGTCATCTGCTTCTTGGTGAGCTTCGATGTCTCCACCCACTTGTCGATGACCTGGCCGTTAGGCAGCACGAACGGCTGCTTGAACATCTCACAGAACAGGTCGTGTACGTTGTCCTTGTTCCAGTGATCATCGCCATAGGTCGCGTTGAAGAACGCGGCTATGTGATGGCACCACACATAGAACAGGGCGTTCTGGCTCAAGGAACGAGGTTGTTTCTTTTCCCATTGCGCCCTGGTCATGATTTCGGCGACGTATTCACCATTCGGGAGGAACGCGCAACACTGGTCAAGCGTCCTTTGGTCGGTGACGTGGCCCTGGTCTTTTCGCAGGTGGATTATCATAACACACCAAGTAAAGTGCCATAGTACTGAAAATTCCTGCGCTCAATCGGTTTGTCCGATTCGTATGGCTTTGCGGATTTCCTCCACCGCTTGTAGCACTTGGGGCAATACCAACTATTGAGCACTGCGATGTAGTACCCAGTCTCAGAAGGCTTAGCGCAATAATCGCAGATGCAAGGCGATTGTGTTGCTGCGCTCAACTCATCACGGGTACACTCAATGATGAGAAAGTCCTTGTCTTCTACTTGCTGTGCCATATCAGTAAGGTGCAGGGTTGCCGCTCCCGTCAAACGAGGGAGCACCGGGAGCCTGACTGCGCTGCTGGTTGTAGAACGGAGGGTTGGGATTGGGAGCAGCTGCAGATGCCTGCGTCTGCTCGGGACGTGCACCAAGCAACTCGAAGTTGTCAACGTAGATTTCGGTGACGTAGCGCTCGTTGTTGCTGCGGTCGGTGTACTTCCTTGTCCTGATCTTTCCCTCGATGAACAGCTTGGTGCCCTTGCGGACGTACTGCTCAACAACTCCCACCAGTCCAGGGTGACTGACAACGATGTTGTGCCACTCGGTACGTTCCGGGACTTGAACACCCTTTGATGTGGTGTATGCACGGTCGGTAGTGGCGAGGGTAAAGGTCGCCCACTTGCCGTTATCGTTGGCTCTCACGTCGGGATCCTTGCCGACGTTGCCGATGAGAAAACACTTATTCAGTGACATCTTGTCCTCCTTTCTGAACTTCTTCAATCATTTTGTTTAATAAATCACGTTCTTGCACTATCACGTCTATTGACGATTGGAGTTCTTTCTCCATCATGTCTGCAATGCCGTTAAGAACCTCGTCTTGGTGCTCGTTAAGGTACTTATCGAAACATTCCCAAAACAATTCATTGCAGTCAATTTTTAGAATAGTACTGCAAGATGAGTCTCCAAAATATCCTTTCCATGAGCTGTATGTTACTTTGTGCTCTTGGGCAGCGAGGAAATTGTAGAAATTCGTGTTGAACCCTCTGCCGTATTTATCAATGCTTTGTCTTTCGTGATGCAATTCCTTTGGCGACTCAATGGCTTTATTATAGCCGCCATTGGCGAAATTCCTCAGCCGATTAACGTCAAGCATTAACTTCTTCACGTCAGTTATCGTTGTTTTTTTCATTTTTCAGTGATTTTGAAACTTCCCTTGCGGGTGATTTTTTTAAGATACTTGATGTAGGTGTCGGGGTCGGCTTCCTTAAAAGCCGTGGTGTCGAATGTGTTCGTGGTTGACTCCTTGCCGATGGATGCGGTGAAGGCATCGCACTCCCACTTGGTGACGCCGTTGGCCTCCATGAGATCACGCAGCTTCTCCTTCATCACCTTGGCGGCCTTCTCAGCCTTTAGCAGGTTAGCGATTGCCGTGGTGATTTCGACAGGAACAGCGAGATCCTTTGAGTTGGAAACAACAGGCTTGACTTCCTCAACCTTTGCGGCCTCGACCTGCATCGCCTCATTGATGTAGATGAAACCACCTTCAGGCTTTGGCAGGATTTCAGTAGAAAGGAGTTGCAACACCTTCTCATCGGGAACGCGCTCAATCTTCCACAACTCGCCATCACCTTTGCGTATCCAATCGGCATAAAGGCCTTTGACCTTGAGCCCAGTTTGGTTCTCAAACATCACAGCGTTTGCGGACAACTGCCATGATAGGTATTCCTTCAGCCCATCCTTGCCACCAGGATAGTAATCCAGGTTGTTGGACTTGTGGTCATCAAGATAGATGTTATCGTCCTCATCAGCCAAGACTGAGTCAACCTGCGTGGCAAACATGCCAAACGAAACGGTGAACTCGGTGGCAATAACCCGCAGCTTCTTTGGCTTGAGCCGCTTGTAAGTCTCAAGTTCAATGCTCACATCCTGTGCGGGCAGTGTACCAGCGGTGGGGTGCTCCTTCTCGGGCCACTGGGCCTGCTCGATGCCGAGGTCTTCGTAAATCTGTATGGTCTTATGGATGCAGGTGCCGTAGTAACCGGCTTTCGGGATCTGCACGTTACGGACATACTCATTGGCGTCAGGGTAAACGCCCAACTGGAGAACAGAGTGGATGAGCGAGGTGATGCCGCTCAGTTTCTCGTCCCCTCGGAGGTAGGTATGAGCTTCCTCATTGAACACTACCTCCGACTGCTTCAAATCTTCAAATTTTATCATGGTTGGGAAAATTACTTGATTGATTGGCCGACTTCAACCACTGCATTGTAGAACTCATGTCCCTGGGTGGCGAACTCGGGATACTTGCCAGTCCACTTCGACCAGACGGCGTTGATTTCGTCGCGGCTCTTGCACGCCTTGGTCTCCTCAATGGCTTTGGGAAGGTCAGCGGCAGCAGCTGCGGTTGCAGCCTCCTTGGCTTGCTTGGCGTCCTCTTCGGGCAAATCCTCACCCGCATAGATGTAGAGGCCGAGACCAAACATTGCGAGGTTCTTGACCAGGCAACGCATGATTGCGGTGTTGATGTCGAACATAGTGGCAGGTGCTACCTCCTTCTCTCCGTATTTGGTTTTGTAGGTATAGGGCGCAGCCTTCATCGCTTTGTTCTTGTTGTCCATGACAGGCAACCACATCGTCATCGTCTCACCATGGATGGTGACAGATGTCTCGACCATGAAGCCGATGAGTTCATCGCAAAGGTAGGGTTTGCCATCCCAGTGCTTAACCTCATAGCTGGCATCAGGATACAACTGCTTGACCTGACCCCAAGCCCATACCCATGAGAGGTACGAAAGAGTCTTTTCGGTTCCGTCGGGGTTCTTCTCCCCCGTTTTCTTCTTCTCAACGTGTTCGTTCACGTTGATGGCGTTAAGCGTAGCGAATACGCTCTTTTCATTCTTCTTTTCCATGTCTCGTAAGAATTAAATGTTTGACTTATAGTAATTAAAGCATTGTAAAGGTAGTGATTATTGGCGGATTACGGGCAACGGAATTGCCGCTATTTTTGACCCACCAACATTGTTTAACGATTGCTCTTGCTGTCCAAAGAATGAAACAACAGGTAAAGCACCGCGAGTGAGAAGACCTCATAGGCCAACCACTCCCTCACTTTCTCGACGGGCGCATCTGCAGGGATGAGAATGTAACTCCCGATCAGCAGACAAGCCGATAAGATGATAAAAAACTTCTTCATTTCTTTCCGTGTTTTAATGTTTGACTCTTGTGGCGGTTATGCAGGCCTGCAGTGTTGCAGTACCTGGGACAGGTCAAAGCGCCACTTTCCGCTCTGGCCTTTTCCTTTTCCGGTGCAGCCGATTTTGCCATCGACCAGCAGCCGTTCCAGTTTCTTGGGACCGCCGACCAACTTCTCGGCGGTGCGCTTGCCGACAACCATCCCCGAAGTCACTGCGAGGATGTTCTCAAGCAGGCGGTTCTCGATGTCCTGGCGTGTCATGCTATGCGCTTCAATGTGATTGTGGCAAGTTCCTTGTCCAGGATCGTAGTCCAGCGCATACCCCTTGACCGTTCAGGCAGCAGACGTGTCCACACGATGGTGCGGATGGTGTCGGCCTTCTCGATGGGGAAGGTCAGCACATCGCCGACCTCCATGTTACGGATGGTGTCCGTAGTGTTATTCGTCATTGTCTCCATATAATAAAGATTAAAGTTGTTATCAAAAGAACCCGCCAGTCCTCACGGATGAGCGGGAGCACAAATAAATACCATGAAAAACACACAAATTAGAGTGGGGCCGGGTGGGATTGCACGCACCGACCTCTCGCCATGAGCGAGCGCTCTCTCATCGCTGAGCTACTACCCCAAACCGCCAGTTCCTTTGGCCCACCATATCCCTCAAGGATTATGGATCGTACCCCCATCGGCTTAGCGGGATGTCCCGCAAGGGACATTATGAGCAAATCTCAATCGTATATGTTGTATGGCAGATACCATTGTCGTTTTCGTTCTTACTCGTCACTGGGTTCTCGGGGCCAGTTACGATTGTCCCCGCCTGGTTCACTGTGCCAGGTCACACAACCAGCTTCTTCGTGCGGCTGGATTTCTTCTCGACGTTCCAAACCTCATCACGGCGCTCGGGATTATCTCCTTATTGCTCTGGTCGTTGGCCAATGGGTATCTGCCCAACACCAAATCCGCTACTCCAATGGAACCGTCTCATCGCGACAACCGGAATTCGTTGCTTTTGGCAAATGCAACCGTTTTCGGTTTCACGGAATGTCCTAACATGTCAAGGAACTCTGCTGTGTTCCGCAGGGAGGACTCGCACTCTCCATCTTGCCCGGGCATGGGCGGCACTGCTCTTGTGCTACTGCGGTGGCCCTCATCGCGAGAGGCCGTAAGTGCTTAGTGGCTTAGTGTTGCCGCTCGATGAACTCGAAGACGTCCATCCCGCCCGCTACGGAAATCTTGCCGATGGCGGTGGCGTCGTCCCACTTCAGTTCATCCATCATGATGCGGATAAGAGCCTTGTAGTTCTCGACATCTCGGAGCAACTCACCCCAACGCCTGTTCGCGTAGTCGTAGCCGTCCTTGGCGCTCTTGAGTTGCTTCTTCAGGCTGGCGTTCTCGTTGAGGATGACGTCCAGCTCACTCTCTACCTTGTTCACTTCCTGTGAGGTGGTCTGCTCTGTGACCTGTGCCTCGTTCAAATTTTCCTCTTCCATGTTCGTAACTTTTTGATTAAAAATGTTTTGAAATACGAATTTTTGTTTTAACTTTGCGTTTGATAATGTTTGTATGTTGCAAAGGTAATACGTTTGTTTTAATTACAAAAACATTTGTATTAAAAAATAATATATTTAACCTTTGTTCACAATTAAAAAGCACAAGGCCATGGTAAATAGAATTTCAAAACTTATCGAGAGCACCGGGTTGAACCCGACCTCATTCGCCGCCAAAATAGGCGTCCAGCAGATGACTTTATGGAACCAGCTGAACGGAAAACGCAAGCTGAGCCTTGAGACCGTTATGGCTATTCTCGACAACTTCCCTGACGTTTCTGCCGAATGGCTCATGAGGGGAACCGGGGACATGAAGAAGGGCAACGACGCCCAGGAGAAACGCCTCGACAACCTCGTGGACGTGATCTCCATGCAGCAGGAGGCCATCCGCAACCTGCAGGACAAAATCAAACAGTTACAAAACCAATAAGCATTATGAAACAGATTGTAGCATTTTTCATCGTATTGCTGGCCATGGTATCATGCACCGGCAATCAGAGTGTGTCAAATTCGGGCTCCATGTTCGAGCAGTACAAGGACTCCATTACGAAGGTCTATCCCAACTACAAAGGAAACATCGCAGTACTAAAACAAATTAGCGACGACTTCGAGAAGCACCTGGGCACCATGCCCGGCATCCTCGAAGGCACCGAGTTTTCCTTCACCAACATGGCCGATGTCGGCGGAAAATTGCTTGCAGCCTTCAGCTACAAGTACAAGGGTGATGACGTGACGAGCCTCAGCGTGTACTGCGAGGACCTCGACCCGCAGCTCGCTGCAACGCTCAGCCAGGACAAGACCTACAAGATCACTGGCGGCACGTTCGACCACTACCAGGCCGAAAGAGGAATGGCGCAACAATGGCTCACACTTGGCACCATCTATGTGCGTGACCTCAAGGTCGAGGAATACTGATTTGTTTCCGAATTATTGTCGCGGATTTTCCACGACCAATAGCACAACGCACACAAACACTTGCAGCATAGGCACTTGAGGCGCGGGAATAAAGCATGTTTTGCAAAATGTTTAATTTCAAGGCCGAAGAAAATTTTTTTTCGCTGATTTTCACGCAAACACCGAACTTTCAAGCGGTTTATCTGTATATCGTTTGTGAACACACCTCCGTTTTTGGAGTTGGTTTATTGTCGAAAAATTGTCGAAAACATCAATTTTGTTTCCGATTTGTTGTCGGAAAATTGTCAAACATCATGCCTACACTATCACTCACAATATTACCGGCCAAAGCGCTCAAAGACGGCCGAAACAAAGTCCGCATCGCGGTTGCCCACAACGGGCAGACACGATACATCGTCACCGATGTGGTCATTGACTCGCCCAGGGAATGGAAGAACGGGCAGATCGTCAGGCGCGACGACGCGGCCTACCTCAATACGAAGCTGAGGAAGAAACTCAACGAGGTGCAGCAGTCCATCGACGAGCTCCCGTACACCGAAGGGCTGACGTGCCCCGAACTGATAGCCTCCATCACAAGCCTGAAGGCCACAAAGGGGCGCACCCTGCAGTCGGTGTTCGACGAGATGCTCTCAGTGGCGTCCGTCAAGCAATCCACGCAGCGGCAGTATGCGAATTGCTTCACCTCCATCACACGGCATATCCCGCCCGCCACGCTCGTGTCCTCGGTCACGCCTTACACCATCAGGCGCTACGTCAAAGCAAGGAAGGACCTCTCGCACTCCACCCTGCAGCTGCACATCGTCGTTCTTACACGCCTGATGAACTATTGCCAGGCGAACGGTTACACCGATTTCCGCATTAATCCCACATCCAAGTGCATCAAGCAGCATGTGGACGTGCGACAGAACTGGCTGACACCCGACCAGGTGCGGTTCATCAGGGACTACGACGGGCGGGGACGCTGCCGCAAATTCCGAGACATGTTCATGCTGTCCTACTATCTCGGCGGCATGAACCCCGTGGATCTCTTGAAGGTCGACTTCTCGGCACCACATATCAAGTACATACGCACGAAGACCGAAAACGCAGTAAAAATCAACCCGTATGTGGAGTTCGATGTCCCCGATGAGGCAAAGCCCATCATCGCTGAGTATATCGGTCACGACGGATGCCTCAAGCTGTTTGGCGGGAAGTACGCGACAGGAATGGTGAGCACCCTCACGGTCACTTTCCGCAACAAAAGCGGGATGAGCGGCCTCACGTTCTACTCTGCCCGCAAATCGTTCGCCCAGCACGCCTTCCAGTTGGGCATCTCCGAGTCGGTGATAGACTACATCCTGGGCCACTCGCTCAACGCGGGGAAGAAGTCAACGATATACTCATATATCCAGGTAACCCCTGCGATGGCGACGGAAGCGATAAGAAAAGTGTGCGATTTCATTCATGGAAACAATAATTTTGACTAACTTTGTCGGACATTTATCCATGTAGGATTAAATGTTTGACTTTTGTGGCGGTCTGCTCGTGAGAGTGTGCCGCCACTTTACTTTGCATCTAACCGAACTTTCGGCCTCGTAATTGGTACTATATAATGTAACGCTTATAGTGCTGTTGAGAATGCGTTGCGCCCTCGCCACACGGCGGGGGTTTTTGCATTAAAAAAGTGGGTGCATCCATCGAGGGCACACCCACATCTGTTCATGATTGACTTGCTAAATCTCTGCTGCTTGCAGCTCGGCACCGATGCGCCTAATCGTAGTGAGTAATTTTCTTGCGGTCTTCTCTGATGCGTAAGCAAGACCAGCCTTGTACTGCCTCATTTTTGACTCGTTGATGCCGGCAATCCTGGCAAGCTGGGTGACGTTAATCCAATCAAAATAATTAAAGAACGACTCAAGGTCGTACTTGAACGACACCACAATTTCTTCTTCATTCACGATCCCTTGTTCTGCGGCCATTTCCTTTGCCTCTTCAACGCTATCCATAAAGTCGGCTTTCGCCTCCTCAACTGAATGACCATAGCCACCGAAGTTGTAGCCGTTCCAGCTTTCATCACAACTGATTTGATAGAAGCCGTTGTCATTCTTTTCAACAAAAGCAATGATCTTATTCATAGTGTTAATAAAATTAGTTAATATAGAAATGAATTAGTTGGTTTAGGTTGTTCCTTTTTTAAGTGGGCAACAAGCAGGGCTCTTAATCGAGCCCTGCCGCCTTCTTGATGCTCGCAAGCGTTTTCGGCGTTACCTCTTCACTTTGGTGGCGTGGAACCGTAAAATGTTGCCCTGTTTTCGGACTGAACCACCAATCGTGTCTGGTCTTATGCTTCTCAAGCCTGCAACCAGCCGCCTTGAGCATCCTTGTCAATTCGGAATACTTCATAATGTTCGAACCATTAAATCAAAGAACTCGTTTATCAACACAACAAAGGTAACGCTTTCGTTACTACTGACCAAATTTTTTCACAAAAAAATAACGAAAAAGTTACTTTTTTATTATTTTCGGTAGTGGTTGAGGCAAAAAAAGTGGCGGGTCTCACGACTGGCCACTTAGATCCTAAAACTAAACCCTCCTTTCCATTGAGAATAGTTAATGAAACAACTGTCTAACACATCACTAAAATATCTTCAACTTTGCTTTCGCGCCGACAAACGGCTCAAAGTTCTTGCTCACCTCAGACTTCTTGACGCCTCCTTCTATGCCCAGCTGCAGACGTTTGTCGTTATTGATCGTCAGCTCGCCACTGGCATAGGGCATCCAAAACTGGGATGTGGTTCCGTAATCAACACCGGCATTGACAGACAGCGACCATTTATTGGGAGGCTTCATTCTCGTTATCGTCTCGGTAATCAGCTGCGTCTCATTATACACGAAGATGCTGTCAAGATTGGGCTCGAAGCCGCTGACATAGGCATCGTAGTTCTTCCCGCTGAAGTGCTTGCTCGTGATGGGCACCTGCACCGCTACGGTGTCGTGCATAATTTCGACGAAATCCTGCGCATAATTTTCGGAATAAACTGTGTCATGCACCGCCCTGGGAAGCCATCGCGTCACATACTTCAGCCTAACGCTGTCCTTCGGGACGGGGTGATAGTCGGGGACCGTGTCATGAAGCGTTACAGTGTCGCGTGAGACACTTTCTTCCAGCGGACGGTCGTACATACCTTTCGCTACGAAAAAGCCGCACAGGAGGCACAGGAGAGCCACAGCGGCCAAGATAATGAGATGCTTCTTGCTTACCATATAAATAACAGTATTAAAATAACGAAGGCGATGATCGCGGAGCAGCACCCTATGCCACCCACAATCACGCCTACCGCATCCTTGTTAACCTTGCTCATGTCACTCCAGTACTTGACCCCCGTTGCAGGTCAGTTTGCCATAAGTGACGGCGTTGAGCCTACGCATCCACCCTCTCAAGAAAACGGAGTTCTTGCCGGTGGCAATACCCTGAAGGAAATTCTTGCGCTGGTTCCACAGGGCAGAGAACAGCGCTTTCTGGTCCAGTCCGTTGAGCTTCGCCAAGGTCTTGGGACCGACGACACCGTCATCCTTCAGACCGTACAGGCGCTGCACACGCTTGATGTATGCCGGGCCGCTCATCCATACGCAGTCGGCGAGCAGATAGGCCACCCACTGGCTCTTGTAGGCATCGCACTGGATCCTGTCCCAAGTGTGCCACCTCAGCACTGCGTTCCACTCCTTGGCGGTGATGTTGCGCAGGTCGTTGAGCGTGGGTTTCGGCAGGCCTTTAGCGGCGCGGTACCTGCAGAAAGTCGAGTAAGTGACTCCCTTCATCGTGGCACCTCCGCTGTCGTTGGGATGGTTAGACCATCCACCTTCGAAGGAACGGCAGAAAATGCCGTACTTTTCAATTCTCTCCATCGTCTATCGGTTTTTCGAAGTCATTGTAATCGGGTTGTTCCTCCTCATCACCACCATCGGCTATGCGGTGGCGGTGATGGTGCCGCTCAAAGTCATGGAAGCGTTCGTCCACCTCATGCCTTGCAACGCCGCGAGCATAGTTCGCTATGCCCAACGCGCCACCTGCATAGATGAAGCACTGGCCCAACACCCACAGCACCGAGTCGTGGATGACACCCATCGGCTCCAAAAAGAAGGCTATGGTGGTCAGCACACACCCGAAAATGAGCATCGCCACGGCGCTGCATACCGTGATGTTGTCTTTGCTCTCCCGTGTCATGCTCTCACCCCCTTCCGTAATGCAGGCCGATGATGAACAGCATGGCCAACGCCACACCGAGGCACGTCCAGCCGAAGTCCTTCCAACTCCAGCCGTTCCACTCCATCTGCGTGTCGCACCATTCCTTGATGCCACCGGCTATCACACCCGCAAGACAAGCCCAAAGGCCTGAGAAAAGGTCACCACTGTTGACATAGCACGGGATGCCGATAAACGCAGCTATCAGCAGGCCAGCGATAATGTGTTTGATATAGTCCTTCATAATCGTAATGGTTATTGGTTTCACAATCAGCAAAATTACAGACGTATGAAGGCGTTCCGACGATGGGGGAAATTCTTGAACGACCGAAAACAGTAAACGCACCCTGTTCGGATGCGTTTAGCCGTTGATAGATTGAAGTTTGTAACAGTGAAATTTTTCGGCTCTCGTTACGATGCCACTTCAACGTAGATGTGGACAAGGTCCGCCAGGTTGTTGTACACCGGCACGCCCGTCGAGCGGATGCAGAGGTATGTCACCCCGTCCTGGGAGTAATACAGTCCTGCCACCAGCTCCATGTTGTTGTTGTACGGTATCGGGTTGTCGATTGTACCCTGCTCGGCACTGATGGCCACCTCGGTATAGAGCGAAGCCGCCACATCAGGTGTCCAGTTCTCCTGCACGGTGTGGGGCTGCAGCACACGCCACAGACGGCCACCATAGAACAGGCGCTTGTCAGTCTCGACCTGCTTGCCGATGAAGTCAGCCCATGCGGGGAACAATGCGGGCACTTCAATAGCCTGCTCGTCGTCGAGGTCATCCACCTGTCCCTTCAGCAAGGTGACAGCCTGCTGCAGCATCGTCATGCCGTCGGGATGCAGTTCCACCTCGGTAGGCGCTGCAGCTTCGTCCTCGGGCTCCAACTCGGCTTGGCCAATACCATGCTCAGCCGCCCACTGCATAGCCTCATGGGCGTACTGCTTGGCCTTCTTGCGCCATTCCTGCAGGGCCTTGTACTCGGAAAGATTGCTGGCATCAAACAGGTTGGAAATGCAGTTGTTCAAGATGGCCTGCATCTTGTCATTGGGATAACGCCCACTGACGAGGGCATTAACGATGAGCGAATAGCCCCAACGGCCATTGGGCAACGTCACGCTATCCCACTCGTATCCTCCTTCAACCTCGGTCACGCCAACGTTGACGGTCATCACGTTTTGACCGCAGTCTCTTATCACGGTCACCATGTCGGGGCAGAACAGCCCCTTCTGCTTTTTGTAATCCATCATCTTTCTTGATTATAATGTTTAGAATGCCACAATCGCGCGAGGCGTCAGATTTCCTTCCTTCGCATAACCATTGCCATTAAGTACAGCACTATTGCTTCTGTAAATGAACCACGAGCGAATTTCAGAGCACTCTGAACTGCTCCAATAGGCTTCCCGTTCCAATGCTGGGAATTTCCCAATGCTCTTTGCCAAAGCGAAAATGTCCAACGGCTCAGTTGCATTCGGTTTGACGCGGTACCAATACCAAAAGCGTGCCAATTCACCACAGCTCGGCAGCCACCACATATGAGCCTTGAACTTGTCGCTCAAGACTTCACCTGGATTGACCGCAGGCTGATAAGCATAGCATCTCGATGCTGCAGGCCAATAAAACTGCTTGTGCTTGTTATCCTTCGCCTGAGCGATGGCGTTCATCGCCGCTTCAAGCTGGGTTAATTCTGGAGTGTCAGGATCAACTGCGAACGGATAATAGGATGTCGGAGCGAACCCTTCAATCGTCACGCCTTCAAGCACCATCTTGCGCTGACGGATAATCAGCTGCGTATTATATTGTCCTGCATGCACGACTTTATTGGCGATAGGGCCGAAGTCAGCGGGGCATGGGCCTATAAGTCCCCAGTCGGCTAATGCGCTTTCCCCATATGTACGCTGCTTGAAACCGTCAGGCTGGGTTGGGTCGCGCATGTTCGACTCGTTGACAGGAGTAGCACCGACAGCACTCAAGTTGGGCAAGCCCTGTACATCATAACACCTACTTAAGGCTCCCTGTGACGTATCACCGTCAATCGTGACATTCGGTATACCTGAAGTGGAATTATTGTACAATCCCCAAACACAACTATCAAGTTCTTCAATAGCCACAGCAAGCCTGTCTGAAGTGTTCTCCGGATTGACGTAGAAGCATACTGCTACAACCGTCTTCCCTTCGAGTATGGTATCGCTGTATGTCCCGTCAGCATAGACAAGGTCACCAAGCGCAGCAACGTGCTCATACAGGGCAATATTTCGCGTCACGGTAAATTCTTGGCTTGACGTGGTAATCTTCGCCGAGACAATGATTTTCACAGCATCTCCAGCAGTATTCAGCGCGTCAACGTGCAGGACACCTGTTTCCTGGTTTATCTGAGCATTGCCGGTGGCGCCGTTGCGTTGTATGCTCCACTCGATTTTCCGAATGTTATTGCCGTTTGTCGGGCTCGGTTTGATGCCGAAATGATAGTCTCTGCCTTCCTCGTCAAGATAATCGCTATTGACGCCGTAATCGTTGCAGATTATGGAAGCGGAAGCAATGGGCACAACAGCATAATTGATGGTCAACTCACTGGCGGGGTCATACAGCGAAGGCCATTTATTCAGCATCTCCTCCGCAATCGAGTAGGTGACAGTTCCCGAGATCTCGATAACTCCCTTGATGTCCACCACATCCACGGCAAGAAGTTTCTCGAACAGCGCAATCGGCATTGCATTTGTGCCCGTCCAGTCTACGTTGTCGAGGACAACGGATTTCAAGCCGCTGTCTGCTGCAAGCGCGTTGAAGACAGTCTGCCTGGTGAACGAAGCAATGTTCGTATTACCTACAATACAAATTTCCTCAATGTCAGCAATACCGCCTATCGACACGACGGCACCTTCGTCAACCGATGTGTCACCAATGTTGGGCTGGCCGTTGATAACCAGTTTGGTCAGCGAGGCTGGCAGTTGCAGCCTCGTGAGCCTTTCGCTGGTCGGTAACGTAACCTCGGTGAGGTATGTGCCTCGCAGGTCGAGCGACACCAGTCTCGACAGAGCACTCAAGTCGAGTGTGCCGCCTATACCGCTGCCATTAAGGCTTACTGCACGCAACAGCGGCGCAACAAGGTTGATCTTGTTCGGGCGGTATGCGCCAACCGTCTTCCCGCCCACTTCGTACTGCACCGAAGGCTCGGCCACGAACGTCGTCAAGCGGTTTCCGCTGACTGTCGCGGAGTTGTTCGGGTTCACACTCTGGTCTCCGACATTGCCGATGTTCCTGTAGAGATGGATGGCGAACAGCGAAACTCCAGTGTCGCCCGATGCCGGGCCGATATTGAAGTGCCATGTCTCGCCAGGGGCCACACGATGCCGGGGCGTGATGGCCGTCTGTCCAACGGCACCGCTCGGGTAAAGGTACTGGTGAGGCGTCACATCAAGGTAGTAGCTCATCTCGTTGCCGTTTGGCAGCGGACGAGGCTCGAAACCGAACGAGTCCTGGGCATCCGTCAGTCCAACGCGATAACTATTGTGTCCCTCGAAGTCACCCCACGCCGCATAGCTGGCCATATATAGGAGACGGCGCTTGATGAACTGAGACTCGGCCTGCAGCTGAGAACCCATCGACTGCGTGATGGGACGGATGTGGCGTTCGCCCTTGCCCCAAGAAACGAAACCAAGCGTCTCTGGGAACTCGTAACGGATACGGGCCTGCTCGTTGTACGCCATCTGCGGGAAGTAGTGCTGGCTGGAGAGCATGTACTTCTGCATGCACCCCCACAGTGTCCTGGAGTATCCGTTAGCAACATCCGCATCGGTGACAAGACCAACCATAGCCGAGAAAATGCGCTTCAGCATGGCTGCGATTTCAGAGCCGCTGCCTTCAGTCTCCCACATCGCCTCGCAGAGGTTGAACAGCTGGTTGCCGCCGCCCATGTAGCAGCTCTCACCGGGATTGTCATCATCATAAGGGTGCATGCGGTCGATGTAATACGGCTTCGTCGAACGGCCGTTGTTGTCGGTAATCAGGATGGTGTCCACGTCATCCTGGTGCAATTCCCACAGGTAGCACTGGCGCGTCTCGCCGTCGATGGTCACAGACTTGGCGTATGGCATCAGCACGAAGTAGGTGTTCTTCGAGCAGTTGTCAGTGCCAGCCATGAAGTGGTTTTGGAACGCATAGTGGAATTTCAACGAGTCCACGTTGAAGTAGAACCCGATGTATTTCTTTGCGTCTGAGACGATAGCTGCGACGAAGTTCTCATGGAGCTGCGACAAATTCATGTGGTTCGGCGTGTTCTGAGAGTCCACATAAGCCTGGTATGCAGATGCCGTCAATGCGTAGGTGCGCAGATCGATGACATCGTATGCCTTATTGCTCTCGTTCCACAATCCCGCATCACGCCACACGTTGTTCTTCCCGTCGTAGCGTTTCAGCAGGAACGCATCATCGCCGCTTGAGCACCAGTATTTATACCTTTTGTCGGGATTGCTTGCCAAGAAGTCCACATAGGTGCCGTTGAAGCGTTTGATGCTCGGGGCGTGCAGGTATATCCAGTTCCAAGTCTCCTGCAGACGGGCGGTGATGGCCGCAGCGGGGTAGCCGTCATCATCGGTCTTGCCTGCGTCGAAGTCGAGATTTTGGATGTCTCCGTATAAGAAGCCTTCTCCATCAGTGTCGTAGGTGATGCACTCGGGGCAATCAGGGTCGGTACTGAAGGGCACACGGCAGTCGGTCAGGTACTGGTCGTTGTCGCTGCCCTCGATCATCGTGAACATCGGGTGCTCGCTCTTGACATACCCCCATGTGGGTTTGTCCATCTTTCCGGCGCCGAAGTTGCCCATGCCCCTGAACACCACAGCGGAATTGTCGTCAAGCTGGGTGAAGAAGAACACCGGCTCGGTGTACTTCGACACACGGGCGGAGTGAACACGCTGCTGCAGCTCGTTCTCGCCGACAACTGCGCGATGCAGGTCGTCGTAGAGTTTCAAGCAGCCCGTGACGTGGCTCTGCATCGACGAGGCATAATTGATTTTCAGCACCAGTTTGGTGGCCAAAGGCGTGCCTTCAGCAATCATGAAGCCCATTCCCCTGTACTTGCCGTTGCCGTCGATCCATCCATCGGGGACGGTCACCATGCCATTGTTGATAGGATACTGCTTCGCCACTTGGGCAACAGGGTCTTTCTTTCCGAGGTTTCCACCATAGATGTCAACGACCATCACCCCGTCCTTCTCGTAAGGCTCGCTGACGGTCATGCTCTCGTGGATGTCCTCAAGCCTAACGTCGATAGACCCAGCATCATCAATCTTGGTCTGCAGGTTCGAGTAGTAGTATGTGTTTGCGGTGGAGCCTTGGCGTTTCACCTCACCGAAGCCCGTCTCCTTGCAGATGGTACCCGACAACTCGGGAATTTCGTGTCCTTCGCTGTCGTACTGATGGATTTCCCACCAGTTGCCGCTGGCCGATGTGTCATACTTGTACGGTTCCTTGCCGTGCAGGATAAGCACACGTTTGCCGAGAGCCTTCACTTTCTGCACGTCAACCCTCGTTCCGCTCATGATGGCGTTAGCATCATGGACGGCGCGTTTCTGGTCTGAGTTGGGCAAAGAGGAAACATAGTTGTCGACAACATCCTTCGCCTCAAGCGCCATGCGTTCGTAGCAGCGGATGGAGTAGATGTCAATGTCGGCTCCGTCCTGGCCGATGGTAATGCCGCCGTTGGACATCAGGCCTGTGCAGAACTCCTGGGCATTCGTCCCTGACAGCAGGATTTCACGCTCGATGTTGCCGTTGATGAACACGCGGGCGAACATGCGGGTGGTTGACGGGCTCCCCTGTGACTCGTAGTACTCGTCGGTCACCAACCCGTCACCATTGATGTCGGTGTCCACCTGATTGTTGATGTTGATCACGATATGGGTACGCTCACCCTCTTGCCAGCGGAAGTTCGTCTCACTGTCGTTCGGTTCACTCTGTGCGAACAGGTTGCCAGACATGGCACGGATGGCAAGGCCACGAGGACGTCCACTGACATCCTCGCTGACACCGAGAACTATGTTGTTCTCGTCAGTCACATTGCGCACCTTGATGTCGAGTTCAAGCGTCATCGACGTGTTAGGGCTGCTGACGAACTGAGCAAACGGGTTGTACTGGATGTTCAACCGCTGGCCTGCAAGCACTCGCAGCACTCGTAGACCGTCCTCAGCCTTCACCCACCCGTCATTGACGAAGCCGAAGCCCTGCCAAGTGCTCGTCACCACATTGCCGTTCTTGGCGTTGATAACCTGGTCGGGATGCAGCTCTGTATTGTTGCGCATACGGGGGTTGATGATGAACGCCGCACCCGCCTTCGGCGCGAACGACTGGCTGTTGTCCACCGAGACGTAGATGTAGGTGCGGCCAGCGCTGCGCTGAAGGATGTTGTCGTTCCCGCTCCATATGCGCAGGTAGGCGGGGATAGTCGCATCTGCCACATCCTCGATTTCTATGGACGCATCCAGCGGGTACTGTACTCCAGGCTCGGTGTTGATTTGCAGTGGGTAGTAGACATCGTAGTCGCCACTGGGGTAATTCTCGGCCTCAGACGTGATGTTGATGTCGAGGGTCACAGGCGAACCATCGGGGCTGTACACGGCGATGTCGCACAGGTGGGTCTGCATGAAGTTCTCTGCTGCATTCACCTCGTTCTGGATCATCAGGTACGGCTTGTCGATGTTCGCGCCTGCCGTGTCTGCATCGACGACCATGAAGCGGTTCACGAGAGTTGCACCGGTCAGCGTTCCGCCCCTGCCGTCATCGCAGGTGAGCCATGCGGACACCTTTCGGATGCCGTGGTTCTTCAATCCGTACGACATCGTGTCGTGCAGCCAGAAGTTTTGGGCCACACCACTCGTTGAGGCCTCAAGTTCGTTTGTTATGGCAATGGTACCACCAGGGCACTCCGCCGAGATGTGGAGCACCGCGTCTACGGCATGTGATGCACGGTAGCGCAGAGGCATACCATTAGACACGATGTCTGATGACTCGATAGGCACATGCCAGTCCGAAAGGCACACCAGCGACAGCGAAGTGTACGTTACCGTTGCCACCGTTATCTGACGTGACGTGTAGGTGCTTCCTATTGCACTGAACGAGGCTCGCACAGCGATGATGTTCTGATAGCCGTCACGCAGGTACTTGCCGATGTTGTAACTGTCGAACACTGATGAGTTCTCTTCGCGGCTCACGATAGGCTCCTGCCCTACCACGGTGTATGTCGCGCCACCGTCGATGCTGCGGAGGAACGTGAGTGTACCAGGAAGTCCAGAGTTCACATACTCGCCGCCCTCATACATCGCAGCCGTGAAGCGCACGCCGACGTTGTGGGCGGGCTCGTTTGTGATGAGGTTGGTCGTATCGGAGTTGGTGGCCACACGGGCGATGTAGCGTTCGTGCGTCTCCATCTCAGCGGTCACGATCGGCTGGTTGTCGGGGTCGGAGTGGTCCGCGCTCCATGCCTGGTACGTCTCGATGGAGTCGAAGCCGAGCAGGTAGTTGACGCCGTTGATGTTCTCCATCACGAAATGGCCGACCTTGTCGCCGAACTGGGACTTGATGAAGCGCTCCACCTCGGCGAAGTTCATGCCCCACTTGTAGCCGTTGGGGATTTCCGTGCCGTACTTGGTAATAGCGGCTCCAGTGTTGTTTACACCTCCCCATTCGTCAGACAGGGATGTCAGCAGGTTAGTGCCTTGGATGATTATCTCTTTTGCCATGTTTGTATATTGATTTATGTGATTAACTTATCCAGCCACGGTCATGGAACCAGCCCTGATCGTGGAACCAGGCACCAAGGCTTTTCAGCTTCTGCCAAACAAGGCGAAGCCCTTTGTACTTCGCCGTGATTTCCGTGCGGCGCCAAAAGATGCCGGTGGTTTCTTTTCCTTGCTTGTACTCCATGTCACTCGTCCTCGTAGGTCAGGTAAATCGTGTCGGGGTCAACCTCGTCAGCATTGACCAGCGCCTCATACTCGCTCTCCGATAGGAACCGATGGACGGGCAATCCTTTGATGCGTTCGAGGCCTTCAAGGATAGCCTGCTGCGTCTCGGGGGATATGCCGTAGCCCTTCGAGCCGTTCTTAACGTGGAACGTGGCCTCCTCGCCTGTGGTGAGAGTGATGGTGATGACGTTGTAGCCATCGTCCTCATCGCTTTCGACAACATCTATTCCGGCGATGCCGTCGCCCTTATCGCCTTTGGCGAATAGAAAAATGCCGCCGTCAAGTGTGTAACTCTCGGCGTCGAACTCTACTCCAGCCTCTATGCCCGCGTCGATGGTGGCATCGACAATCTCTATGACGGAACGCGCCATGTAGCGCAACGGATGCAGCCCTTGTCCTCTACTCAGAAGCTCAATCTCATAAACGCCAACAGGCAATGTGCCTGGGTCCTCGAAAGTCAGCACGTTGCCTTCCACAACAGGTGTAAACACATACTTTGAGACCCCCTTCTTGAGCACGACAGTCATGGGATTGGTGGGGACAAACTCAGTCTTTGTCTGTACGACTTCACCGTCCACCGTTCTGATGTCGACGACCTCAAGCGGCATCGCTATCCTCAGCAGGTTGCCATAAACGTGTTTTATTCTTCTTGCCATATCGTTGAATTTTATCCTAATTCCACAAACCCGTAGCCGTCCCAGCGGTAGAGCAGGTTGGTGTGGGCGTTACAGTAGATCAACATCTCTGACGGTTCCCCGAGGTCAACCGTGCCTCCAGGGCCGTAGTACTTGATGCTGCCGTTCGCGAAATAGTAGTCTCCTTGAACAGGCTGGTACATCCACTCCACCACACTTGTGTTGTGCGCGTTGTCGGTTGCGGAACCCATGCTCTTCAGCACCTGGGGCGGCAGCTGGGTCTCGGGGACGCGCCCAGCGGAGTCCAGGACGACAAACACCTCCTGCATCACGCTGCCCGTCCAGCGGTACGTCCTGCCAGTGTGGTTGTTGTAATAGACAACCTCAGTGCTGGGGTCGAAATAGTTACTACCAACGGCGCCTTCTTGCCAATAATAGACCTTGTTGTTCGTCGGGTCCCACCAAGCATCGCCTTCGGCATGCGTGTACGTCCAGCTGCCGCCGTCGATGTTGTCGAGGACACTACCCATCGACATAAGCGAGGAAAAACCCTCTTCGATGGGCACAGCCCTGTACTTCCTCTGGACTTTCTTCACGAGATAGGAGTTGTACAAGTCAAGCATCGTCGCGTTGCTCACCTTGTCGTCGAGCGCGTCCAAGATTTCGAAAATCTTGTTGTAGGAGTAGTTGAGCTTGTTGAGGTCGGTGTCGGACATCAGGCCTCGCTTCAACGAGGTGGCAAGTGGGATGGTCAATGTCTGTTGCGCCCTTCCCCTTTGCTTGATGTAGATGTTGCCATTGTTGCCGTTGAAGGACAACGAGGTAATCTCGTCCCTGTCGTCATAGTCCACGGCATCGCCAGTCGTGGGATTGGACGACACGATGCCGTCTCGCAGGGTGGCGTAGCTCACCTTGCGCCCGCCGTCGAGTTCAATGAAATCGTTCTCGCTGATCTCGTCGACCGTGGTCAGCTGGACCAGCGTCTTGCCGCTCGTCAGCAACGCGCTGATGACGGCCTCCACAATAGATGTCAGTTCTTGTTGTGTCATAATAGCATCACGTTTTGGTTGTCAACATTCCTCTGCACCTCGTCATCGACATTGCGCATCATCACCATGCCGGTGGCTTCATCGACGACAGGCGTCTTGTACTGGCGCAGCACTTGCGCGAACACGAAGGCGTCCATGCCTTCCACGAGGGTGTTCATTGTCGGCACCTCGCTCTCGTTGCGGGTGTAGCGCACACCGTCGAAATAGACGTAGGTGCAGGTGAGCAGCCTGTTCAGCATCTCGCCGTACCATACGGGAACGCCTTCGGGGCCTCCCAGGGTGAACGTCTTGTTCACATAGTCCCTGGCGTACAGCTCCACGAGGTCTGCCCGCTGCGTGGCGAACTGCTCGTTGGTGACGCCGAACTGCCAGCCAGAGTCCTTGAAGCCGCCAGGAACGCGCCATACGAAGAAATACGGCACGTTGTTGATGACCGACACCACATCGTCGCGGTCGCGGTTGTCCTTGAAGCGGTACCTGATGAGCATCGTCTTCTCAAGCGTCAGCTCATCGGTGGTGATGCGGAACAACTCACTCCCGCTCTCGTTGATGTACACCCTGTAATAGCCTTCGTTCAACCCTATGAGGGTGGCGAAGTAGAGCACCTTATCTTCGTTCATTTGCCAGGTCTGCCAGGTGATGGGCATGGACTGCTGTGTCTGCTCACTGGCGACCGACGCAAAAGGCGCACTCTCGCCTGCGTCACAGACGACCTGTATCAGTATGGGGTCAGTAGGTGCCCACACCTGCACATGGCGGCACGGCAGGCCGTCACTGATGTACGGATCGAAGCATAGCGGTGTGAAAGGACTGATTGTCATATAGTGGTGATAGTCTTAACGATTAACGTGTATTCCATGCCGTTGACGCGCCCGAAACGCGCCTTGGCTTCCTTGATGTACCCTGTGTATCGGTAACCCTGGTAGTCCAGCTGCACAAGGGTGTTGGGGTCTTCGGCGGCTTCCGTCTCATCGGTGGAGAACTCCAGCTCGCCGACGGTGAACAACGCATCCCCGGCAGGGATGTCGTAGGTACCAAGCGCGTTGAGGCCGTCGCTGGACGTCATCGTGAGCCGAATAGCGGCACCGTTGCCCATCGCCGCGATGAAAGCGGCATTGTTGGCCACACAGGTCGAGGGGTTGTAGACATAGTTGAACCTCGGCTCGTATTTCTTGATGCCGTTGACGTCGGCGACACGCACGAAGAACACGTCCTCGTCACTCTTGTCGTCGGTGGTCTCGCCCGACTTCTCGCCTTTGCGCATCGTGAACTCGACACCGTACTTGTCGGATCGGTACTTGCTGATGAGCGACAGCTTGTTGTCGGTGAGGTTGTATCCCGTCTCGTAGTAGTTCGTGAAGTTGCACTCCAGGCGACCGTTGACCTCGCCGTATTCCTTCTTGTCGTAGCCCGTGTCCACCTCTGTGTAGATGAGGCTGTCATTGACGGAGTACTTCACGTCTTTGACACGGTCTATGACCTTACCCACCTCATCGGTGAACACCTTCGAGCGGTGCACGAACTGCACCTCGTTGCCCACTATGCGGTATGTATATCCGAAGACGGCCTCCATCCACCCGGCAAACTGGTTGAACGTGGTATAGACCTTCGCATTCGGCATGCGACGCAAGGCCTCTGCAGCGAAGAGATACGTCTCTTCAAGAAGCCCTGCAGCGTCAGGCTCGATGCTCGACGTGGCAGTCGGGGAAATGCTGCTCATGATGCGCTGCAGCAACTCCTCGGGCCTGATGCCGCCAAGAGAGATTTCCTCCCTCGAAGGCTCGCCCCATGTCATCGACAGCTTGCCGTTGAAAATGGTCATCGGGCCGTCCAGCGTCAGCATCGGGTACTCGTCCTCACCCAAGCCCTCGAAAGAGGTGGTGGCAGACATCTCCCTGTCCTCAGTATAGTTGATAGGAGCGCCACGGGCTATCCAGTTGCCGCTGGACATGTACATGTACACGACATTGCCTGTCCAATAATCTCCCGACCCGTAGGTCTTGTTGCCGACGATACCGAAGTAGCCAGGGTAAAGACCCATGATGTCGGTGTTCGCCGCAGCGGCAGCCTTCAGCGCGTCAAGCGTGGGATAGTTGGCATGGGTGCTCTTGCCAATCCATCGGTTGCGGACGATACCGTAACGCAGCTCCTTGGTGATGTCGTTGTTGCAGAACTCCGACAGCAACTGGAAATGCGGGTCGTCATCGTCAACCCACAGGCCGATGCGGAGATTGGAGATGTTGTTGTCGCGCACATCGACGAAGCGGCAGCGGATACGGCCTGAGAAGTCCACCCTTATCTGGGGAGACGGCGCTTTGTTGACCTTCGCAAAAAACCTGTTCTCAGAGGTACCGTCATAGCCGGTGCTCTCGTCGGCAGGTTCCACATACTCTGTGGATATGATAGTCGAGTGCGCCTCGTCCTTCCTGACATCAATGACACCGACGGTGTTGTTCTGCACCGGCATCTTGAACTTCGCCAAGTTGGTGAACGTCATGCGCTGGATCACCACTTCGGTGCCGAGGAACTCAGAGACGGGGAACTCGTATTTTTGTCCCTTCTTGCTCTTGATGAGCGATGCAAGGGCGTTGTCGATGGCCGAGACGGAAAACTTCCCGTGCTCCATCTCTATGCTCGAGAAGTCCAGCGGTGACGAGAACTGCTCCGACCAGGTGTGGTCGTTGTTGAGGGTGTACACCGCTACCGACGCCTCGGTGAGCACACCGTTGGCGAGATACGCGTCTCGCAGCAGGTCGTAGGCATGACCGACAAAGACGAACTCCGTCGAGAATGAACGCATCACACCCGAATAGTCCGTGCGCTTGAGCGAGAACGAAATCTCGTCCCAGTTCGCCAGGCACTCATCAGGCACTTCATGCGCCACCCCGCCGACAGTCAGTATGTATTTCGTGAGCATATCCGCAAATTTACCCACGAAAAAAGCCGCTTTCCCAATCCCCTAAATTCTTGAGGATTAGATAAGCGGCGTGATTTTGTTAAACCGCTATTCCTTAACTTGTTAGCGGCTTAAATTGTTTCGCCCTCGTTACTTTACCATGTCACTGGCGCACAGCAGCGCATTGCCGGCAATGTAGTCCTCGGGGAAGATGGCTCCTAATGCTTTCGCCATGACAGTGGCCTTCACGTTCTTGGGCTGACATCCCTTGCCTTCCTCGTTAATCACCATGATCGTGTTCTCGGTGAGCGTGACGATCTCGATGTTACCTTCAACCAGTCCCTGGAGTTCCTCAAGGGAGTAATCGTTGAGGTTGGCCGGGGCTACCCCGATGGCAGCCCCAGTCTCGGTCAGTAGGATACCAGCTTTCATACGGCAATGGCGATGAAGTTCTCAACCTTGAAGGAACGGAAGGCCCGCTTCTTGGTGTCCCAATAGCACATGGTGGCGAAATTGGGAGCCTTGGTGGCAGAGCGGCGGGAGGTGACACCGGCAGGGAGGTTGCACAGGGTGCCGTAAGCGACGCGGGCAGAGCCGTCAACTTTCTCATAGAAGAACTTCACGACTCCCTTGCGCATCATCTTGGCAAGGCGGTAGAGCGTCCAGGCTTTCTTGAGAGCGGTGCTCCAGTTGACGGTGGTGGACTCAAAGATGTGGTGAGCATAGCTCATAACTCGGGTACGGAAACTTGTCTTGTTCATAGTTGTAAGAATTAAATGTTTGACTTATAAGTTGTTAACTCGTTTCTTATAGTATTGCAAATATAATACCAGGAAACGGAAGACAGGCAACAAAATGCGCCTTTTTTTAACCCACCAACTCTTTTTAACTCAAGGCTTTATGTAGCATCGCACGCCCGTCGTGGATGCGCCTTTTCACCGTACCCAATGGGATGCCCCGGCGTTCGGCAATCTCGGCCAGCGAGTAGCCCTGGGCGAACTCAAGCAAGGTGTCCACCGCCACCGATGCTGTGCACATACGCTGCACAACAGACAGCGTCTCGTTGTTCTCAGTCACCACGTCAGGAGATGCCCCACCCTCGCAGTCCTCGTCGCCCATGCGGACGGTGTTCACGTTCTCCAGCCTGCAGCCTGCATTGATCCATAGGTTTCTCATGATGGCCCGACACCATGAGAGCAACGGACGGCTGCGGTCGTAACAGTCCCGGTGCTCCAACGCCCTCGTCACGGCTTCGGCGGCAAGGTCGTGGGCACCCTCATCATGGCAGTAGCACTTCGCAAGCCTCTTGAGCTCGAAGTACACCGACACGATGTCGCGGTCAAAGCACACGGCTCGCTTCCAACATGTCACGGGCAGCAGTCTTCATGTCGGCAATCAGTCGGTCAAGTCGTTCATACCTCATCGCCCGCACCTCATCCTGGAGGGCGCGGACCTCTTTTCGCAATTTGCGTATTTCCTTGGTCGTATTCATAGTTTTTGTGTTTTATAATGGTCTGTGCTGTTGGGATGCCGCAAAATTACTGCGAGAGAGTGCCTAAAAGTGGCACTTCCACGTTAAAGAAGGCTGTAAAACGCTGAATTTTCACGGAATTTCACGTTTTTTGCCACTTTATTTGCCATTAAAAAGTTGCTGAAAATGAGTGATTTAAGGATTATTTTGACGTAATTTTCGCGTAAATTTGACGTATTTTTGACGTTTTTATGCCACTTTACGAGAACAAAAAAGCCACCCGAAGGCGGCTGAACCATGCACGAAAGCATGGCGGTGCAATATATTATGGCAATTACATGAACATTCCAGCCATCGGCGGCATCTTCGACAGCGCCTTGTTGCGCTCCACGGCCTGATGCACCAGGTTGGCATAGATAGCCGCGTTGATGTCCATGGAAACAGGCACCTTGAGGGTGCTCATCACTCCCGCTATCTCGCTGTACCACTCACGGCGCACCTGGTCCGCACTGATGGGACCCTTGGACTTCGACTTCATCTGGGCCATGCGCTCCGTCTCGTACTTCACCTCGCCGATAATGGCCTGACAACGGGCGATAACCGCTTCCTCGGTGGAAAGGTGCACCTCTTCTATGCCCAGTTTGGTGAGCACCTCGCGGGCTTTCTTCCACCTGCCGACCATGCACAGCAGCATGCAGATGCGGGCACACTTCTCCTTCAGCCCGAATTTCGACATCTTCTCGGCATCCATCAGTTCCATACGCGCCTGTGCAGGTGATGCGATGGCCCTGTATTCGGCGATGATGGACGTCACCTTCGGCACGAGTTCCTTGTCAGTGGGCAACTCGTCATTCTCGCACAGCACGGCATATTCACCGCATGACAGGTCGATGAGCTGCTGCAGCGTCAGTTGGTCAAGTCTCGTTTTCATGTGCGGCGCTTGATATAATCGTCATGACGCTGGCGGCGCATCTCCCTGGTGATGGTCCTCTCAAGGTTCTCGAGGTGTCGGCCTACCGTCTTGGTGTTTGCGGCGACACGACCCTCAAGTGCGGTGTAGTCGTTGATGATGATCGGCATGCCTGAGCCCTTGTCGCGGGGAATGGCACCAGGCATGGATGCACCAAGGCGCTCAAGGTCTTCTCTCGTCGCCGAAGGGAAT
>Ga0247611_10002369_pt1 | contig 30564 bp, 56 predicted proteins | sample 177DNAGHGhighgp2_FD_192422 | JGI IMG/M metagenome (GOLD analysis project Ga0247611, IMG submission 192422) | Sheep rumen microbial communities from Palmerston North, Manawatu-Wanganui, New Zealand - 1770 DNA GHGhigh gp2 | ecosystem: Host-associated > Mammals > Digestive system > Stomach > Rumen... | reverse complement strand
CGAGCAGAGGGTCTACTCCTTGAACTGTCTCAACGGCAACGCCATCCTGCAGAGAAGGGTGGCGAACGTGTCATATGCGAACAAGACCATGACGGAGATAGTGTTCGACCTCTACCAGCGGTACATCGCACCCGAAGGCATCACCTTGGGGACGCTCTCGCAGATAGACACGCCGACCTTCGAGATATACAACTGCAAGAACATGAATCTGCTGTCCGTGATGAACGAGCTTGCAGGGTTCATCGGTGGGGCATGGCAGGTCACCAACGACAAGGTGTTCAACTTCGTTAAGCTGGACGACTTCCCAAGATGCTCGCAGATTGTGACCTTGGACAACGCACCTTTCGGGAATCTGCAGGGCAAGGCCGATGCGAGGGACTTGAGGACGAACCAGATCATTGACGGTGCGTTCCTCACGACAGACCCGCAGACGGAATCCGTGACCGTGACGGAGAACTGGCAGGGATTCAACACGGTGTTCCCTCTGATTCAGCAACCGAGCATGACCATCAACGGCGTGGATGTGCCAGCCTCCGCAATCGGGACGAGGGGAATCAGCGACAGCGACCCGAATGTGCTTTTCTTCTGGTCTTACAACTCAAGGCAGATATCCGTGAACTCACAGTATGAGGGAAGCCTCACGCTCAATGTGGGTGATGTGGTCGGAATCGTCTATGTCGGGCTTGCACCGATTCGGTATGAGATATCAAACGGCGAGAAGATATCCGAGATAGCACAGAGGACAGGGCTTTCGGGCATCATCGACAACGTGTATGTTGACCCCACGATAGTGACGAGGCAGGATGCTGTCAACAAGGCTGACTCCCTCCTGTCGCAGTACGGCGAGCAGAAGGACACGCTCACGTGCAGAACTGACATCCACACGCTGTTGCGTGCAGGGTTCGACTTGGACGACTTGGAGCTGTACACGCAATGGACGTTCGACATCCCCGAACTGGACATGGTGGGGGACTTCGTGCTGACGGAGAAGGTGGTCGAACCGCTGAGGCTGAATGACGATGAATCGGTTCGGTACACGCTGACCTTCACGGACAGGGATTTCGTGCAGTCCTACGGCGAGACGATATCAAAGCTGTACAAAGACATCACCAAGCTGTCGGTTCGTGCCGAGGAGACTGTCATATTCGACTACAACGTGGAGGACACGGCTACCTTGGACGAGGACTTGGGCTACGGTGTGGCGATATCGCTGTTCGTGGCGCAGTCGATGGAGAACGGACAGATAGCCCAGCCGTTGGGGACGATCATGCCGAACCTTGTGCATGGTGGCGGAAGTGGATGGCGCACGCCGTTTGTGGTATACTTGGCGACAGGGGACGGACAGACCGTCTCACCGTTGGGAGATGCAGGAACGGCATATTGCTGTTAAGGAGAAGTGAATGAGGACGAAGGAACAGACGAGGCTCAAGGGGCATTGGACGATAGAGGTGCGTGTCAACGGGGAGCTTAGAGAGACCATCGAGCTTGACAACCAGCTCACCGAGGCGTACAGACAGTCGATACTGAACCAGCTCGCTGGTAACACGGCGGTTGACTTGGAGATAAAGTACCTCGCAGTCGGCACGGACAACACGCCAGCAACGGCGCAGGACACCACGTTGGGTGCGGAGCTTTTCAGAAGCGTACCCACGGCAAGGACTGTGGTCGGGACGTATATGCAGACATTCTGGGTCTTGACGAACGAGCAGGCGAACGGCTCGCTGAGGGAGATAGGCGTGTTCGCAGGTGATGCCACGGCAAGCCCGAACACAGGCACGATGCTTTCAAGGATCGTGATTTCGCTTGAGAAGAACGACACGATGGAGGTGACCTTCATCCGCAAGGACTACGTGATAATCTGAGGAGGACGGCATGGCTTTCATCAAACGCACATGGTTGGCAAGGATAGGGACAGGACTCAACAAGTTCATCATCGGGGAGAAGGATGCGAACGACAAGCAGACCTTGGTCAACAGCCCCGATTCGGTCACACAGCAGGGTGATGTGATATCAGCGGAGAACCTCAATGACTTGGAGGATAGGATAGAGACCGCAGTCAACGCCAATGAGACGGCAATCCAAGCGAACGCAACAGCCATCGTAGGTTTGAAGTTGACCAAGATATGGGAAAATCCGAATCCAACAGCTTCAATGGGTTCACAGAATATCAGCATTGAAGCCTTGATAGGGGTTAACGATGTTATTGTTGCGTACAAGATGGAGACCAGTCATCTCCTGTATCAGAGAGTAAGCAGTAGGGTGGGAAGTGGCTCGTATTCGCTCCCTCTTCAATATTGCTCGGTCAGTAGTATTTCATCGAGGATGAATGTTGCAAGCAGAACATTGTCATTCATTCCTTCAACGGGCAGATTAAATCTGACTGACTGCTTATATGCTTATACAGACGGTTCGACATTCAATGTCGGCACCATGAATGACTATTTGGTGCCGATCGCCATCTATGCAGTCGGAAATATCTACAATTCATAGGGAGAAGAATCATGGCATACAGCAAGAAAACATGGCTTGCCCGATTGGGGCAGGGTCTCAACAAGTTCATTTTCAACGGCGGTAGCAAGGTTACCTTGGATTCATCCCCCGACTTGGTGACGCAGGAGGGTACGCCTCTGAGTGCGGAGAACATGAACGACTTGGAGCAGAGGATAGATGACGAGTTCACGAATGTGAATGAAGCGATAGCGTCCCTTGTTGCAGGATTAGTTAAGACAACAACTGTGACACTGAATGTTCCTCTTACTGGGAGTGGATACATCTCTTATACACTTCCAGTCGATGGAGCCCGAATCATTTCCATTTTTCCCGAGACAGGAAAAATCTCCAATAATAATGGCTTGCAATTGACACCTTGCAACCAGAAAGGCACAGCAGGACAGCTTGCATACATGTGGTACAACAGACCGCAAACTGGCATTGATACGGATATTCCATGCACTATCAATTACATTTGATAGGCAAAAACTCCTCATAACTGAGGGGTTAATCTTTGGTACAATGTATTCGCTCGACAACTCTCTGCGGAGATTGTCCAAGAGGGGAGGATGCGTCCGACCCTCTTTTCTTGTCTCAATAACCGTTGAAGTTGAAACCCCGTTTAACTTGTGATATCGTTTAGGAAAGAAAACCGAACAAGGAGTACATTATGAGAGACTGGAAGAAATGGCTCAAGGGAGCTGGTATCAGAGCATTGAAGACCGTTGCACAGACTGCGGTTGCGACAATCGGGACATCGGCGGTTCTGTCAGAGGTCAACTGGCTGATGGTGGGAAGCTCGGCGTTGCTGGCTGGCATCCTCTCGTTGCTGACATCACTCGCTGGGATTCCAGAGGAGAAATGACGTTTCACGTGAAACATGGGGCTTATGAATGAGAAGGTCAAGAAGGTTCTTGTGGGCATCGGTCTGCTTGCTGGTGCTGTTCTCGCTTTCCTGCTGGGCAGAGGGTGGAATAACCCTTTCCGAAAGCGAGTTTCAGACATTAAGGACGGCGTTGACGCAGGCAGACGAACAGTTGACGCAATCGGAGCAGGAAATCGACAGCTTGAGGAATCTGCTGAAAGAGCAGGACAGTCAGTTGCAGATGCTCACGAATCAGTTAAACGAGGCATCGGCATCCTTGAGGAAGCTGAAAAGCGTAGCAAGCTGGAACAGCGTTAAAATGGTTATAGTAGGGGTCGCAGGCATCGCCTTGGGTGGTGTCACAACATGGCTCCTGATGGGAGGTCTCAATGCCCATAATTAAGAACAGTCTGAAATCGGTGTTCGAGGTCAACGGAGTCCCCTCGTTCAACGAGTTCTACAATGTGGGTATGTACCCTTGGAAGCTGGTCTACAAGGGTTATGTCCCCGAATGGCATGATGTCAAGTCCAGCACGATCGCAAAGCCCGATGGACGCAGGAAGCGTTACAGGCTCAACTCCGCCAAGGCTCTATGCTCTGAGATGGCTAACCTCGTCTGGGCAGAAGGCTCTAAGGTCTGCGTCAACCAGAACGGATGGAAAGGCGATGACGTTGACCCGTTGGCTTTCTATATTGACGGCATCCTCAAACGGAACAACTTCGACACGAAGATGCGTCAGCTCATCGAGGAGAGCATGGCTCTGGGCGGTGGCACGATCAGAACCTACGTTGACGGTAAACGTGACGAGGAAGGTCTGATAATTGACGGCACAGCCCATGTCAAGCTGGCTTTCGGCATGGCTGACAAGTTCATACCACTCTCTTGGGACAACGCAAGGATCACCGAAGGCGTGTTCATCGAGAAAAGGGCTAGCAAGGGCTGGTACTGGACGAGGCTGGAGTTCCACAAGTGGAACGGCGAGGAGTACGTTGTCTCCAACGAATACTACAAGACCGACAGCCCACCGACTGGCAACACATCGCAGGACATTCTCGGTGTGCGTTCCCCGTTCTCGGAACTGTGGGCAGGGCTTGCCGATGCCGTGCCGTTCACGAACCTGCAGTTGGGGCTTTTCTCATACTTCCGAACCTGCATGGCGAACAACCTCGATGACAACTCACCGCTCGGAATCAGCATCTACGCCAACTGCATGGACACCCTAAAGGCTTTGGATGTGGCGTTCGATTCGCTGGCGATGGAGATGATACTCGGCAAGAAGCGAATCATAGTCCCAGCCTCTGCCGTCCGCTCCGTGCGAGATTCAAAGGGAATGGAGCATCGGTACTTCGATGCCAACGATGAGGTCTATGAGGCTCTCTACACCGATTCTGCGGAACAGCTCAAGATACAGGACAACACCGTCGAGTTGAGGATAGATGACCATGTGAGAGCCATCAACGCCCTGCTTGACATCCTCTCGTTCCAGATCGGACTTAGCGAAGGCACATTGTCATTCGACAAGGGGCGTGGAATCAAGACCGCAACCGAGGTCATATCCGAGAACTCCAAGACATACAGAACCGTCAAGCTGATGCAGAAGCCCATCAAGCAGAGCATCAAGGACATGATAGATGAGATAATCGACATATCATGCGCCTATGACATCAGCTTCACCTTCGAGGGCAGGGAATACAATGTCTATGACCTTGTTAAGAACGGCTACAATGTGGTCGTGTCCTTCGATGATTCGATAATCCAAGACAAGGACAGCGAGAAGGCTGACGGACTTCGTGACCTTCAGAACGGTGTTCTGTCCAAGAAGACCTACATGATAAGGTATATGCACATGACCCCCGAGGAGGCTGATGCGGAGTTGCAGAGGATCTCTGACGAGGGCAAGCTGATGGCAACGGCAAGGGCTGTCGATATCGACTGGTCTAACTTGGAGGTGTAGCTATGGAGCTGACCGAGAGAGTCCACAAGCTGGAAATCGGACATACAGACCATGAGATTCGCTTGAAGAAGGTGGAGAAGGAGAACGAGAGACAGCACGAGAACGAGCTGGTTTTCCATGACTTCATCGTGAAGACCGAGGCGAGGGCGGAGGGAAGGGACAAGACCCTCAAGGTGTTCATGTCCGTGCTGACCGTGGCATCAATCCTCTCCCCTGCGGTCACGATTCTGATACAGAACTTGGTGCGGTGATGCTGAGCAAGGAGTTCCTAGACACAGTTTCATATCCTGTCACGCAACTGTACATGGCAAGCGAGAACCGCCTTCTGCTGACGATAGCCAAGAGACTGAAGACAGCAACGGGCGGTTTCGAGTTGACCAAATGGGACATCAAGAAACTGTCTGACATGGGAGGGCTGAACAGAGATGCGGTCAAGGAGATCGCCAGCACATCCAAGAAGGCGAAGAAGCTGTTGGGGACTGTATTGCATGAGGTCGCAAAGAAGTCGCTTTCCGTTGACGGTGTGGATTCCGAGGAGACGCAAGGTGTTCTTCAGACAATACAGGCGTTGCAGGCACAAGCCGAGAACCATCTGAACATCGTCAACACAACCATGCTTGCAGGCGTTCAGAACCGATATGGTGAGATTGTCGGCAGACTTGATGTGGAGCGTGACATAATCCTCAACAACGCAACGATGGACTTGGTGACTGGACAGAAGGCGTTCCAGCAGGCTGTGGGAACAGCCGTGAAGCAATTGGCTGACGCTGGCATCAACGCATACGTTGATAAGGCAGGGCGAGAATGGACACCCGAAGCATATGTCTCGATGGATTTGAGGACAACATCGGCAAAGACGGCAAGGCAGGTTGTCGAATCGCAGGGCAGGGACTATGGGCTTGATGTTATATTGGTTTCCTCCCACGCAGGGGCAAGACCCAAGTGTGAACCATATCAAGGCAAGTGCTACTCAATGAGCGGAAGATACGGCACGATAAAGGACGCACATGGCAAGGAGTGGGAGTTCGAGCCGATACAGAACACCAGCTACGGCGAACCCGATGGGCTGTTCGGAATCAACTGCGGACACAGTTTCCGATACATTGAGGAAGGCTCTTTCATCAACCGCGAAAGGCAGGTCGAGACGGAGGAGCAGAAAGCTGAGAACAGAAAACAGTATGCACAGTCGCAGGAGCAGAGGTCTATTGAGCGAGATATAAGGGGCTACAAGAGGGAGGCAGAACTTTATGACCGATGTGGATTGGACGAACTGAAAGCCAAATCCGAGGGCAAAGCCCGTGAAGCCCGAAGCGAGTACCGAGCATTCTGTGAAGAGACTGGCAGAACTCCAAGGTGGGACAGAACACAGATATATTGATTTACGGAAACAAGTTTGTTAACATTATAACAGTCGGAGGCGGTACGTCACACCGCACATTTCGCTGATGCTTACAGCGACACAGAAAGCAAACCGCCGTGGGGCGTTAAACGAGGTAATAATGGCTTTTACAAGACGTTACTTGAAGGAGTTGGGGCTGGAGGACGAGGCGATTGACAAAATCATGGCTGAACATGGCAAGTCCATCGAGGGCATGATTACAAAGACCGAATCCGAGGAAGCCATGAAGAAGGCTGTCGAGACTGCACGGAGCGACTGGGACGCTGGTCACAAGGTAGTGCCAGTCAAGGAGACGGACGAGTACAAGGAGCTTGACAAGAAGTACCAAGAGATGTTGCTGGGCAACCAGTTGACTGGTGCTAAGGTCAAGGACAAGTACAGAGACTTCGTGAAGGGCAGGCTACCTGCCGACAAGTCCTTTGAGGACGGCATCAAAGCCGTGAAGGAGGAATACCCCGAGTTCTTCGACACCGAGGAACAGCCGAAGGCAGACCCGAAGAACAAGCCGTCATTGGTTGGGGGAGAACCTCCGAAATCAGACCCTCCAGTATCGGAGGCGGATCTAATCAAGAAGGCTTTCAGTGAAGCCTTCAAGAGGTAAACTATGCCAAACACAATCAATTACGCACAGATTTTCAATTCTGTCCTTGACGAGAAGTTCGCAATCCTCTCAAGGACAAACTACATGGAGCAGAACTCCAACGGCATCGTATGGCAGGGCGGAAAGAAGATTCAGGTTCCGAAGCTGACATTACAGGGACTTGGTGCAGTAAGCGGATGCACAATCCCCGATGGTGATTATACTTTCGCATATGAGGAGTTCCAGCTCCAGTGGGACAGAGGCAGACGCTTCTCCATCCCTCGTTATGCTGTCTCCGAGACAAACTTCGCTCTGACAGTCGGCAACATCATGGGCGAGTTCATGCGTCAGCACATCGTGCCAGAGGTCGACAAGCTGAGACTCTCAACAGTCGCAACCAAAGCCATCACAGCAGGCAATGTGACCTATGCAGGTTCTTCACTTGCAACACCGCTCGCATCCCTGCTTGCAGACATCGCTTCTGTACAGGACAAGATTGGCGAGGATGTACAGCTTTACATCGCTGTCGCACAGACTGTCAAGGCTCAGATTATGGCCTCCAGCGAAATCACAAAGTATCTGTCGGTCAGAGACTTCGAGATCCGCTCCGTCAATATGCAGGTGGATGCAATCAACGACCAGTACCTCATCGGTGTTCCGAGTTCCTACATGAAGAGCGCTTTCACAACCTATGACGGGACAACAAGCGGACAGGAGGCTGGTGGCGTTGTCCCAGCAAGCGGTGCTGTCAACGTCAACTGGATTATCACAGCCTCCAACGCCTGCGTGGCTGTCGGCTATCCGAGAGTTGAGAAGGTCATTGACCCCGACACCAACCAGCAGGGTGATTGCTGGCTCGTTGCCTTCCGCATCTACCACGGGATCATCATCCCCGACAACAAACTGGACGGCATTTGGGTCAACCTCGCAACCACAGACCCGAACGCATAAGGGGTGAATGATGCTCGTTGACTACTCCTACTTCACAGACAGTTACCTCGGAATCGGGGTCGAGGAGGAGGACTTCCCACGCATCGAGATGAGGGCGGAGGAGGCGGTTGACAACCTCACTAGGGGGGCGTTGGAGAACTTCAACTCCATGCCCTCCGATGTGCAGACCCTTGTCAAGAAAGCCATCTGCTCGCAGGTCGAGTATTATGGGGCTTACTCCACCGAGATAGGTTTCAAGGCTGAGGACGAGGGGTTCACGGTCGGAAAGGTGTCCGTCAGCGGTTCTTCCGAGAGCGGAGACGGATTCGGAAGCAAGATGTTCTATTCGCCGAAAGCCATCGGGTTCTTGGAGAGGGCAGGTTTGCTCGGAAGGCAGGTGGGCGTTGTATGTTGAGGACTATACCGAAACGGATAATGACCCACTCGGCCACCTTGAAGGCTGTGCAGTCCACAGACCGTTGGGGAAACGCCGAATATGTCAGCTATGACCTTGAGAAGGTTCATATCCAGCCGACACATGAGGTGACCAAGAACAGCACGGACAAGAACGTGAATCTCAATGCCGTGCTGTTCTATGACCCGAGGGTTTCTTATCCTGCGATAGACTGGAGTGGCTTGCAGACGGCTTCCGACATCGCCAACGGGCAGATGAAGGTTGTCTACAAGGGCAAGGAGTACACGGTTTGGAGCATTGACCTGCTCCCCGATGACGAGGGGCGGTTGCACCATGTCGAGGTTCTTCTGTATTGAGGTGGCATCATGGTTGAGTTGACCAGCAATGTGGAGAAGTTCCAGAAGCGGTTCACCGAACTGGAGGAGAAGGCTAGATATCAGCTTTCAACGCAGATTCTAGCCGATGCCAACAAGCACGTGAGGGCACATTCTTGGGAACTCAAGAGGTCATCCGAAAGGGCTTCCGTCCCTGCGAAGGGTGAACTGATTTGGAACACTCCGTATGCAAAGAGGGTCTACTATACGGGAACGCCATCCCATGACGAGAACCCCGATGCGGAACTGATGTGGGTTCATGTGGCTAGGGACAGATACGGCAAGGATTGGCTTGTCGTGTTCCAGAACCTAGCGAAGAAGGAGATACTTGGATGAAGGATATAATCGACTATGTATGCGACTTGATAGAAGCTGAGACTGGAATCACTCCAGTTGTCGGTGCTATGCCACCGACTGATGGGGTCGGAGTCCAGCAGAGTTCGGGGAGCGTCATGTCGGAGTACCTTCCGAGGACTTCCCTGCACAGAACCACATTGGTCATCAATGCGAAGAACCGTTCACAGGCAACGGCATTGCAGAACCTAGTGGACATCCACGAGGCTCTGACGAAAAGGATAGGATACGAAAGCACCAACGCCTATCAGATAACCACGATAAGGACGGTCAACAGCCCCGACTTCTTGGGGCAGGAGAATGACGAGGCTTATATGTATGGGTCTGCGGTTGAGGTGCTTTGGTTCGACAGGAAGAAGGCGGTTGACACACCGCTGTAAGGAGAAATAACATGGCTAATCTATCAACTGGTCAGTTTCTTGTAATGTATGGCGTTGAGGTTCAGATCAACACCACTCCGTCCGCACAGACAGGCACATATGCCACAATCGGTGACGGAATCACTAACGTGTCCGAGGCTCTCAATGAGGTGAAACAGCAGATGTATTACCTCATCAACAAAGGCTTCGGGCAGACAGAGGTCACGGGTATGCACCCTGCCATCACCTTCACAGGCCATAGGCTTCACGGTGACACAGCACAGGACTATATCTTCGGTCTGAAGTACAGCCTTGGCTCAAGTCGCAAGACCGACATCAAGATAAAAGTCTTTGACCCCGAGGACTCAACCAATGTGTTCAACCAGTACACCGCATCTGTGACAATCACAGACCTGCAGGAGCTTTCGGGTGCAACCGAGAACGGAAGCGACATCAGCTTCACTCTTGAGTTCAACGGCGCACCAGAGGTTGTCGCATAAGGCGTGCGTAAATCCGAAAGGGAACGCACGGACAGAGCCATTCTCAAATGAGGGTGGCTCTTTTTTATGTACATTCCATTTGCACGAAAAACTGAAATCAAAGGGATATTCTTCTTTGAAATGGTGATATCTCACCGTTGATTAAACAAATACATGGAGATTTGAGAGTTATCTTGCCAAAACAAATGAAAAAACTTTAAGAAAAGTATTTACATTTAGTTGAAGATGGGTTAATATAATAGTGTAAGCAAGGACTTACAAAGGAGTTTTACATGACAAAGACAAGAGAAGAGTTAACAAAGATGCTCAATGATATGCAGATGAAGGCTTTCGATAATGGCATTGAGGTTATTATCCCCCACACAGAGGAAGAAAGGATTGCCAAGGATGTTTTCAATATGATTATTGCAATCTGCAAGAAAGCAGATGAGATGATAAATGAGAAGCAGGGCTGATGCCCTGCAAAGGAGAATAACATGAAAAAGAAACCAGCACCAGAGTTCGCAAAGGACATCGTTTACATGGGGCATCTGTTCCACCTCAAAGCAACGGATGGCGAGAGGGCGGAATATGTGGCGGAGGATGGTCAGGACTGTCTGCCGTCCTTCACGATAAACAGAAACCTATATGGATACTATGAGCATACTGGACTCATAGAAAGGAGATGATTATGGAGAAGGCAATCAAGATCGTGAAGGGCATGATAGCCAAGGTCAACACAGAACTGCATGATGTGCAGGAGAGGTACAAGGGGACAAGACCCGACAGCATCTACGATGCAAGCTACCGCAAGGTTCTTGAGCAGATGCACGACAGGCTTATTGCCAAGTCCATAGTCCTTGAGGATGTGGTTAGGGAACTGGAGAAAGCAGAGGACAGCGACAAAGGCATCGTGGACAAGGGGGTATGACATGAGGTACACGAACAAGATGGGTCTGCCGAGGGCGATGGTCAAGGTTGTGGAGAGGGACGGACACAGGCAGGCGGATTTCTCCGTGACGCAGATGCTCAAGGGTGCTACGGAGATAGCACTTGAGCGGATGTTCCCAGACAAGCTGGAGATGGATGTTGCTGATGCCGTCAACATGATGTTGGGGTCTGCCGTCCATAAGCTGTTCGAGGAGCAGGAGACGGACAACGTGCTGAACGAGCATTACATGGAGGCCGATGTCTACGCAGGGTTCACGGTGAGCGGTACGGCTGATGTTATGGACTTGGCTCTTGAGGAATGTGTCGATTACAAGACCTGTGCAAGCTGGAAGGTCATATACAAGGACTTCGACGACTGGAGGAAGCAGGGCAAGGGCTATCTGTGGCTGTGGTTCATGGAGACAGGCAAGCTGTGGCACAAGGCGAGGTTCATCGCCTTGATAAAGGACTGGTCGCCCACAGAGGCCAAGCGTGACAGGAGCTATCCGCAGTCCCCGATAGTGCCCATCAGATTCGAGTATTCGGATGCGGAGATATTCGGCGTGCAGGAGGAATGGACTGAGAAGATTGTCGAGGTCTTGCAGATGCTGGTCTCGCAGGACTTCGGGTGCTGTTCCGCAGAGGAGAGATGGGCGAAGCCGACACAATGGGCTTTGATGAAGGAAGGGAACAAGAAGGCGTTGAAGCTGTATGACAACGAGGATGATGCCATCGAGGCGAAAGGGGACGATCCCAAACTCTACGTTGAGGAACGGAAGGGCAGGGATGTGAAGTGCGAGAGCTACTGCGTGGCTGGGAAGTGCGGGCTTTGCCCGTACAGGAACGCAAAGGAGGACGCATGAAGAGCATAGCGGTGTTCGTCAACGAGTATGTTGACAGCTTGAAGAAGAGGGACACGTTCCAAGCGAGGGAGATAGCAAGGGCTTTCGGATTCTATGCCATGAGGGAGACAGGGCAGAAGCGTCTGCCCTACTCCGACACCATCCAGCGTGTTCTGAGGCAGAGGAGAGCCGAGAAGGGCGATGTGCATTACTTCGACTACGGCAAGTCCATCTGGTGGAAGGCAGACCATGTGGCGACCAAGGAGGAAAGATGCTCTCGCAGAACGAACTGAAAGGCATGAAGAACCTCGCATCTGCGGTCTTGAGGATGGGGCTTGTCGATGCAGGGAGGGGACACGACCCTAATCGGCTGATATCATTCGCCGAGGATGGATGGTGCGAGGATCTGTGCGTGATGGCTGGCATAGCGGTGACGGCTTACAGGCGGGAGCTTGCGAGGAGGCTTGAGAAGTGGGTCGATTCCAGCAAACTGAAACGATTGAGGACATATGAACTGGTGAAGGTACTGAAAGATGGCAAAGATACAGGGAAACACAAGGATAAAGAACCTTGAGGGCTTTCTGCGGATGAATCGGCAGACGCTTTCCATGTGGGCGGAGAAGGCGAAATGCTCCGTTGAGGACTTGACGGTTAAGGTGACCATCGAGCCACCGTTCAGACCGAGGACAACGGGGTACAAGTCGCAGAACCATTGTTTCAATGGTATACTTCAGATTATCTGCCAAGAGACGGGGCAGGACTTCCAGACAACCAAGGAGTATGTCAAGTCACGGGCTGTCGAGATGGGGTATCCGATGCTCACGAAGCGGAAGGTCGGGGCAGGAGGGGTCACCGAGGAGGTGGTCACCGATTGGTACGGAAATCCGAGGGGGATAAGCGAGGCGGACAGTAGCGTGAGTGAATGTGCGATACTGATAGAATGTGCGATGATGCTTGCATCCGAGCTTGGCATCACCGTGCCGATGGAATAGAAAAACAACATCAAAGGAGCAGAAAAATGAGTTGTGATTGCGTACTTATCGGAAGGCTCACAAAGGACTGTGAGCAGAAATCAACTAAGACGGGGAAGCTGATATACACCTTCTCCGTGGCGAGCAACAGAGGGTTCGGGGACAAACAGGAGACGGATTACTTCGACTGCATGGCGTTCCATCCCCTCTTGGAGAAGCAGTTCCAGCACCTGTTGAAGGGTTGCATGGTCAAGGTGGTCGGACACTTCCAGAGCCATGAATCGGACAACAGCGTGAGAAGGTGGACGATGATCATTGACAGCCTTGAGATGCTTTGGGGAAAGCCCAAGCAGAAGGAGACGAGGGAGGAAGACCTTGACATACCGTTCTGACGGGTTCATACTGTAGGCGGTAATCCTCCTAGAATAGAGCTTTTTAAGAGACCCCAAGTTTCGGCTTGGGGTTTTCTTTTGTCTGTTTTTTCTTTAAAAGATATTTACATTTTATTGTATTTACCTTATTATTTAATCAAGCAGGGCTGATGCCCTGCATAGGAGGATTCTATGATACTTACCAAGAATGGCGAGAAGAGGCTTCTGCACGCAGACGAGATAGAGTGCAGGGTAGGGAACTGGAACAAGGACAAGACACGTTACACGGTGCTTCTGTACAAGACAGCACGGACGGACATGGACATCCTTGACGAGATTTTCGGCATTGACGGATGGCAGGTCGAATATCATCCGATAGACGGAAAGCTGTTCTGTAACCTTGGGGTGTTCAGCGAGGCGAGAGGTGGCTGGATATGGAAGGAGAGCAACGGAGCGGAGAGCAACATCGAAGCGGAGAAGGGGCAGGCTTCCGATGCTCTCAAGAGGGCAGGGTTCATGTTCGGAATCGGCAGGGAACTCTATTCCGCACCGCAGATTTGGCTCGACAAGTCGGTGAACAGCTTTGATTTGAAGGTCGAGGACATCCAGTACGATGTCTCGGACAAGATATGCACGTTGGTGCTTTCATCCAAGGGCGAGATTGTGTACCAATTCAGAAACGGCAAGGGGACAGCCAAGACCGAGGACAAGCCACAGCCACAGCCGATGGGAGTTGACCATGACACGCTTGAGAAGATTCGTGATATCGTTGCCAAGCTGGAGTTTGAGGGCAAGAACGTGCAGGAGATTCTCGACTACTACCATGTCAAGAACATCGGGGAGATTCCTCTTGTGAAGTGGCAGAGGATGCTCGACAAGGTGAGAGGTATGAATGACGGCACGTGAGGAGGCGTTGAGCCTGTTCCAGAAGGTCAGAAAGTTGCAGATTGCGGAGGGGCATAACGGATTCGTCCAATGCCCATATTGCAGGCGTTGGCTCAAGGTCGAGGAATCGGTGGCGGTGCATTTCATACCCCGTCAGTTCAGAGCCTTGGAGGACGAGCCGAGGAACGTATGGGCAGGCTGTGCGTCCTGCAACGGCAAAGACCAGCTTGAGAGCAACGCAGGACAGATGCACCAGCTTTATCGTGACTGGCTGATCGAGAACGAGGGAGAATGGACTGTGCTGTGGCTGGAGAACCGAAAACGGGTTATGGTCAAGCATGGGACGAGATACTACAAGCAGAGGGCAGAGGAGTTGAAGGCATGGCTAAGAGAGAGAAGAGGACAAGGATAATGATAATCAAGCTCACGCAGACCGAGTTCGACGAGCTTGAGAAGGTCGCAGGTCACTACAAGAAGAGCGACTATGCACGCAAGGCGATACAGGTGCAGATGGCATCGGATAGGATTCACGGCAAGGCGGATTGATTTTCTTCCTTGCTGTGGTTATAATGTAAGTGTTCAGAGATAAGGGACGGTCGAAGAACACAAAACCCTTTTGCAAAAAAGGGGTGTTTGTTGGTATGGAGAGAAAACTGTATCAACACGTCCCAACACCTCTTTTCTGTGAAAGGGTTTTAATTTTTTTATTAGGAGAAGGAAATGAAAATCAAAAATTCACATTATGTAGGATTGCAGGGATGGCAGGTGAATGAACTCAATCTAAGAGGGTCGGAGCTTATCATCTACGCCATGATCTATCAGTACAGGAACTTCATTCTGGATGTTGAACAGTTCAGCGAATGGACTGGACTTGATGAGGATGGGGTTGAGAAGATAATCAACCGTCTTATCAAGATTGGATTGATTAAAGCGAGCAAAAAGACAGTAAAAGGGACATCACAAGTTGACATCATTCTGTCTCCTACCTATGAAGAGGAGGATAGACGATGAAAGTCAAAGATGAAAGTTATCTGCATTTCCAAGGGTGGATGCGTACACGTTTAGGTTTGAAAGGTAATGAGCTTCTGATTTATGCTGTAATTTATGGTTTTTCTCAAGACGGCAGTTCATGGTTCAGCGGTTCAGCTGGGTATCTTGCAGATTGGGCAGGGATAACAAGACAGCAAGCAATGGTCATTCTCAAGAAGCTGTTGGGGAAACAGTTGATAATCAAGAGAGAGAAAGAGGTCAACGGAGTCAAGCTGTGCGACTACAAGGCAGACCTTGAAAAGATTACACCCTGTCAAGAAACCTTACAGGGGGGGTGTAAAGAAACCTTACATCATACTGAAGACTCTGATAATAATAATCTTTCTACAGATACTGAAGTATCTGTTGTCGAAAACCCACAGAAAGACATCAAAGAGAGGATATTCCCGAAGGCGGAAGCGGAGAAAGCAATTGAATTATGGAACTCCATCCCCTCTTTGCCGAATGTGATGAAACTGTCGGACAAGAGGAAGTCGGCATTGAAGAACCTGCTCAAGGAGTACGATTGGGGACAGTTCGAGCAGGTGATTGAGAACATCCGTACATCATCGTTCCTCAACGGCACATCGGGAAGATGGCAATGCTCATTCGATTGGGTGTTGAACCGCAACAACTTCCTCAAGGTGCTTGAAGGGCAGTACAAGGATCGTGGGCAGAATGAACAGAAAGCTGTCGGAAAGGTGGCTCACGGCAATGAGGACTACAATGAGGACTTCGACATGGAGAGCTACATGGAGAGAAGGAGGAGACAGGGATGACATTGAACGGACTGAAAAAGGCTTGCGGTATTTGGGCGGAGAACATGGATGCGAGCAGGAAGGCTCTTGTTCCGAGGGACTACCAGCGGAAGGTTCTTGAAATTTTCGATAGAGGTGAGCGGTTTGCGGTTGTGTGCGGTGCTTCACGGACTGGCAAGAGCTGGATTCTGTCGGGGATAGCCAACGACATGATAGAGCAGGCTTTCAATGATGGCAACTTGGCATATGAGATGGACATCGATGCCGTGAGGAAGGTGAGGGCATTGGTGCAGTACATGACATTCTTCGAGTTTGAGCTTATGTTGAGGGAGGCGCAGACCAAGGGTGAGCTGTTCGGTCTGTTCTCCGATTTGCTTGCTCCGAAGGTTCTGATCGTTGACGAATATGGCAGAGGCAAATGGTCGGACTTCACGGCAACCTTCTTCCAGAACCTGCTCATAAAGCGATATGGAGAGAAGCGGAGAACCTTGATAGGCTCTAACCTTACGCAGTCCGAACTGATGGATATGCTGGACATCGCACTTCTTGAAAGGTTGGGGACGGACAACATCGGGGTGATGAAGAACTATTAAAAAAGTATTTACATTCATTTCACTTGGCTGTATAATCATAAGCGTAAGAGACAGCTTACAAAGGAGATAAGCATGACATTCAAGGAGTTTCTGAAAGAGGTCACAAGGCAGGCGAGCGACTTCGCCAAGGACAATGCAGAGAAGAGATACTGGGACGGAAAGGACAGCGACTTCGATGGGCTGTTCGAGGATTTCATCGAGGCGATCAATGATGCCGTGTGCGATGGAATAGACGATGGGATGGAGTGGTGGAACAGCGAAAGACCCAAGACCGAGCAGGAGTTGGCGGACGAGAGGGCTGATGAGTGGTACACGGCACACAAGGAGGGTTGTATATGACTGAGTTAAAACCATGCCCATTTTGTGGAGGAGCGGGAAGGATATTGACGCATCTTACTGAAGACAAATTCACAATTGAGTGTCTAGGTTGCGGTATGAGACTTCGTTGGTTCCGCTCTGGTGAAGAAGCTATGGAATCATGGAATAGCAGAGTAACTGATTGGCACACAGGCACACCAACAGAAGAAGGTTTGTATTTAGTCCTACTCGATGGGCATTACCACAAGGACACTACTGCATACACAGTTGCGTTATGGAGCAACAGTGGATGGAGGATGACAATACAGGGTACATATTACAACCTTGAAGAGAAGGTAATCTCTTGGCAGAGGATAGAGCCTTTTAAGGAGGAGACTGAATGACAAGAGATCAACTGAAAACAAGAACCCAACAAGCCATTAATGCCATCCGTGTATTCAAAGAAAAAGACTATGGATGGTCTGAGATGGAGAAGATGCTATATGAGATCCTGCTGGAACTCGATGACTCAGATTGGCAGACAGGCACACCAACTGATGTGGGATGGTTTCTAATTAAATACGAATGTGTCTGCGAGGGTCGGTACAAGGGCACAATCGGCTATCGTGCGGTCAGAAGAAAGAAAGACCCCATTGATGGGTACATATATGAAGATGGCGCAATCAAAGCAGATGATGTTTGGAAACCAATAGAGTGGCAGAAGATAGAATCTTTCAAGGAGGAGAACAATGGATTTATTGATTAAGAACAAAAGACCTCCAAGATGTTGTGGTATTTGTCTTGCTGAATACAACTTTACGTGTGGACTTACGGATGAGCCGATGCCAAATAATCCTAAGTTTTACCAGTATAAAAGAATACCGATAGAGAACATGAAAGAAGGCCGTCCAAGTTGGTGTCCTCTCTTGGAATCGAGGAAAATCAATAGGATATTCATGCGAATTATCAAGCGCAAGGAGAAGAACAATGGCAAGATATCTGATTGAGACGGACAAGCCTGTGGAGCTCCACGGACTGCTGACAGGTCACGGGATAGTACCGAAGAGAATCGTTCGAATCGACACCAAACAGAATGAACACAGAGTCGCCATGATGGTGCAGGAGGCTGTTCTCTCTTGGATTGATGAAGAAGGTAATACTGGCGAAGAGGTTGTATGCACCAAGTACAACCCCAACGTTGTAGATGCTTTGAACGGAGCTATGGAGAAGAGCAATGGCTGACATCTTAATCAAGGGCATGGATATGCCGAAAAACTGTTCAAAATGCAGATTTTGGTGTACCTGCAATCTTCTGAACGAATACAAAGACTACGAATCCATTTTGCGTGACGAAAGAATCGGGAAAAATGGAACCAGACACGAAGGCTGTCCTCTTGTAGAGGTCAAACCTCATGGCAGATGCATAGATGCCGATGCTCTGGAAGCCAAGATCAAACGTCTGGCGATTGCCGACTATCCGTTTGACGCTTTGGGTTGTTGTGGTGTCGTGGTGACAGCACCTACTGTGTTGGAGGCTAGTACATGAGTGATAGAGAAATGACCTGTTATGATTGTGATTCCAAGTGCGACCTGTACAGGCAGGCTCGTGACGGAGCAAAAGATGGAACAGACTTGTATCTTGTGATTTATTCATGCAAGAAAGGTTGTCCACTAAAATACGATTCGTACAGTACTTGTTATCCGACGGAGGCAAACGAATGAGATACATACTTACTTTCCATTACAGTGATGTCGCTAAAATGTCAGCTGGGGATGTGGCAAGGTATATTGAGGCTGAATCATCTCAAGAGGCAGTGAACTTTCTTGTCCGTGATGAGGAACGCAATGGTTACAGTGTGACTAACATCAAAGTCTATGAGGAAAAATCACTAGACGACAAATTGGAAGGCAAGCGAATGAGAGGATTCAGAGTCATAGACAAAAAGACTGGAGAATATCCAGATTTGGAGAAGCTCGCCCTTGAAGAGGATTGGGCAAAAGGGCTCATATACTGTGACATGGAGGGGTTCGCCTTGATGGAGGAAGGAAACCTGATTCTTTTGGACGAATGCGGCAACTTCGCATACTGCCCTTTCGATAGGTTTGAAGTCGTGTTGGAGGCCAGTACATGAGTGACATATTGATCAGGAACATGAAACTGCCGAAGAACTATCCGTACAGACTGACACTTTATTCTGACGGGCACGTTAAAGACCATACTGGTTTCTCTGGGCATGGACACTATCAAGCAATAGAAGTCCAACCACACGGAGAACTGATAGACAAAGATACCGTCCTTGATATTCTCCGTACTTATCTGCAAATGGTTTCCATAGATGCTGATATCGCAAATAAGGTCTATGAGATTGTCTATGAAGCACCTACTGTATTGGAGGCAAGCGAATGAATTGTAAATACTGCATTTACCGCAAGAGAAAAGTGACTGGCGGCAAGGATATTATCGTATACAAGGGAGATTCTGTGAGAACTGATACCCACATCTCGATCAAGTGCATGGCAAAGGGGACTGCGACAATAGACCCCAAGACGATGAGATGCTCAGAGGAAGTGGAGGCAATTGAATGAGTGATTGGCTTTTCTATGTCTTGGTTGTAGCCTTCGGGCTGTTTGTGCTGTATGCTTTAGTCATGTCAATAATCGAACGGATTAACGGGAGGAAATGGTGATGCGTAGAAGGTTGATGCTTGCGGTTCTGTGGGTCGTGGCACGTTTACGGCTGAAGCTGGAGCGGTTCTTCTTCCGAAGGCGAAGCCCCAAGAATTGGCAGGAATTTGCGGACTTGGAGAACTGGCTTGAGGTTCGGGACTTGGATTCCGATTCATTCGACTACGTGATAAATCGTCTGCCGTACAAGCCCGATGCGATGCAGGGGTTCTTGGACTACTCGTTTCCCGTGGACAAACCCGAATATTTCTTCAAGGACTTGCCCTTTGGAAGGGATTGCGACGATTGGACTAGGATTTGGGTTGCATACTGTCTGTACCACAAGCAGGTCTGCGAGGAGTGGATCGTGACCACAACAGACAGACCGTTCAAGGATTCGCACTTCGTTGCCGTTGTGCATGAGGACGAGGGATACCGTCTTTTGGACTACCATAGATGGAACTTGAAGCCGACAGTCGAGGAGGCTGTTGCCAGTCTGTGTGACCATTGGACAACATTCGACCCAGCGAACCTGCTGGCTGTGAGATACAAGGTGTGGACACCATGAGGCATTTCTATTCGGTGAAGACCTACCCCAAGGACGGGGAGGTGATATCATATGACGGCAGGGAGTACACGGCACATCTCAAGGGAGAGAACGAGGACTGCGAGAGGTGCTGTTTCCATAGGGACTTGGGTTGTGCCTTGGACAGCAACAATCTAGGTTGCTTTGATTTGATGAATGACAGAAGATACTATTTCACAGAAGGAGACGACAATGGCAAAAAGACTGTCTGACGCAAAGGCCAAGAGGGCTATGAAGGCGTTCGTGAAGAGCGAGGAGGCACAGCAGACCCCCGAGCAGAAAAGGGAGTACGCTTGGTTTCCCATCCACATCAAGAGTGTGATAGAGAACAAGGACAACATCTGCTACGAGAACGGATTGAAGACAGGGGAGAGCATCGTCAAGGTGTTCGGGTTCTCCGCATCCGATGCTTGGCACTTCGCAGAGGGCTTGAAGCTGTTCTATTCTGGTGTGGTCAATGCCATAGAGAAACTGGAGGCGGAATCGAAGACCGAGGGTTGAGACCATTGGGGGATTACTTAACGCTTTTAAGTAGTCCCTCCATTTTTTTTGTCAGAATACCGATTATTTTTCAAAAAAGTATATACATTTAAATCAAGATGTTGTAATATATAAGTGTAGATAAGAACTACAAAGGAGTTTATAGATGGCAACAAGTTGGAAGAAAGAAACAAGGTCTTATATGTGGGCTAATTATTATAGTGCAGATGGCAACTGGAAGGTTTGGGATGAGGATGTCAAGACTGGAAAGTTCCACTGGTGCAAGATGGTTCAAGCAAAGGTCGAAATTGAAAGACATGAATGGTTTGCACAGAATCTTAGAACTGGAGAGATTTTTAAGGGTTTTAAGACAATGAAGCAGGCTAAGGAATTTGCAGAAAGCAGGGGCTAAGACCCCTGCAAAGGAGATAAACATGACATACGTTTACGAATCGGAAGAGAAGCTGAGAGAGGCTTTGCTTGCAAAAGAGGACTGGTTGTCCTACGTCAAAGAGGTCAGAAGGGGTGGAGACAGATTTGCCATCAGAGACCCGAAGTATGGATTCCTGCCGTGGTCACTTGAGGACATCAAGGCAACGATGGGTGTTCGCAAGTGTGATTTCTGTGGAGAGGAGAGCAACACAGTTGTCGGCACGAGGTACGGCACAACGCACTACAACCGCCTTATCTGCAAGAAGTGCATCGACAAGGTGAACGCCTATCACAAGAGCGTTGACGGATGGGAAAAGACCCTCAACGATGATGGGTCATATGCAGAATGATTGAGGCAGATGCGGAGACAAGAATGTTCGCCCTGCTCCGCAAAAACCTTTCTAGGAGATTCAGATATGGATGTAATGAAGATGCCCGATGAGTACAAGGGAAAGACAAAAGAGAACTGCGGATATACTGCAACGAATCCAAGGGATTGGACGGCACAAGAAATCGAATGGATGAAATCAATGAAACAGAAAGGGTTTAATAATGATGATATTGCTGAGAGTATGGGTAGATCAAAAACAAGTATTGCAATAAAGCTGAAAAGATTAGGGAAGTCTGCTGATACCTACAACAAAAAACACATAATCGAGAAATATGAACTCAACGGGCGTTTTCTGAATGATATAAAACCAAAGTCAGTGCTTGATTTGTATTGCGGTGTCAAATCCTATTATAAAGGCATAGGTGGGAGCGAGTTCAGCTTGGTAACAAATGATATAGACAAGGCATTGATTCTGATTTTCATGAGGATGCGTTTAAATTGTTGTGCAGGATGTATGCCGAGGGCAGAAAATTCGATATGATTGACCTTGATCCATTCGGAAGTGCATACGATTGTTTTGACTTGGCGGTAAAAATGGCAAGCAAGGGGTTGGCGATAACGCTTGGGGAACTGGGACATAAGAGATGGAGAAGGCTTGATTTTGTTGGAAGTCATTACGGCATCAGAACCCTCGAGGATTTCACCATTGATAATCTGATCGAACACATAAGACATATTGGAGAACGAAACAAGAAACGGCTTGTTGTTTGGGGTTTTAAAGAATGGCAGAACATAGGGCGAGTTTACTTTAGAATCGAAAAACTGAAAGTTGTTGAACAATGGGAAAAACCAAACAAAGAAGAAAAAGAGGGAGACCAATATATCATTAGTCTTGAGGAGGAATGTGAAAATCTGAGTGAGGAGAATAGATTGCTTACGGAAAGGGTAAAAGAACTTTTGAAAAGTAATGGGATATCTTCAACGGAAGATGGCGGGCAATTGGAATTGTTCTAACCGTTTTATGTGAAACACTGAGGGCAGGATATCTGCCCTTTTCTTTTTGAAACAACTGTGGTAAAGTGAATACATGATTGAGATTGTTTCAAAGGCACTAAGCGAGTTGATTCCTTATGAGAAGAACCCTCGCAAGATTTCGGACGAAGCCATAAACGCCGTTGCGGAGAGCATACAGGAGTTCGGCTTCAAGAACCCAATACTGATTGACAAGAACAATGTCATCATTGCAGGACACACAAGACGGCTGGCATCGCTGAAGCTGGGGTTGGAGCGTGTTCCCTGCGTTGTCGTGGACGATCTGACCCCACAGCAGATAAAAGCCCTGCGTCTTGCCGACAACAAAACAAACGAATTGGCAGAGTGGGATATCGGGGAACTGGACTTGGAATTGGCAGGCCTTCTCGATATGGACATGAGCAGATTCGGATTTGATTCAATTGGGGAAGAAGGATTCGGTGAGGACTTTTCGCTTGCTGACGGAGACAAAGCCCCTGTGCAAACCATGTCCTTCACCTTTTCTGACGAACAAGCCGAGGAAATCAAGCAAGCCATAGAGGACATGAAGAAAACACAGACTTTCAAAGACTACTATGACGAGAATAATCAAAACGGCAACGGAAACGCTGTCTATCTTATGGTGAGAGCATGGGAATCGCAAAACAGATAAAGGTCAAGGTCATTCCTTCGAATATCGCAAACGCATTTGTAAAGAAGTACCATTATTCGGGTAAGGTTGTTAATAACTCTCAACTCCATTTCGGATGTTTTCTCGATGGGGTTCTTCATGGGGTTATGTCTTTCGGATGTCCATTGGACAGACGCAAAGTTCTCCATCTTGTTGTCAGCAAGGAAACAGGACAGCCAGCCCTATGGAACGAAATGCTTGAACTGAACCGAATGGCATTTGACGAGGTTCTCCCACGCAATAGCGAAAGCCGATGTATTTCCGTTGCGTTGAAATTGATAAGGAAAAATGCTCCGCATATAAGATGGATTCTCAGCTTCGCAGATGGAACACATTGCGGTGACGGCACGATATATAGAGCGAGTGGATTCAAGCTGACTGGTATTTCAACGGCAAGTATGATTGAGTTACCCGAAAAATACTGGAAGTACAATGGGGGTGGACATTACGCTCATCGCATGACATTGGAAGCGAAAAGCAATGTCATGTACAAAGTTTTGCAAAGAGATTTGGGGCTTAATGGTGCTTATAAACCAATGGAATGGTATGCCGAAAAACTTGGGACAAAGGTTGTCGAGGGATTCCAGTTGAGATACATATATATCCTTGATCCGAATTTTAGGCTTGCTGTTCCCGAGATACCATTCTCAAAGATAGACGAAATCGGGGCTGGTATGTATAAAGGCGAACATATTACGGTTGAAGAAAGAAAGAAGCATTGAGGTGAGACTTGCACTCCCTTCTTTCCACTGGAATGTAGAATGTTCTGCTTGTTGAACTATCAATGCAAATATAGGATAATGGAAACAGGAGGGGAAATCAAGTATGCCCGTTAGAAAAGTGAACGGCGGTTACCAATGGGGACAGACAGGCAAGGTCTACCCCACAAGGGAGCAGGCTGAGAGACAAGGGAGAGCGATTGAGGCAAGTGGATACAGAACCAAAGAAAATGGGAAGACCAAGAAAGCCCATTGATCTGACCGAGTTCGAGAAACTATGCGCCTTGCAATGCACACTAGAGGAGGTGTGCGGTTGGTTCGGTGTGCAGGATGACACCCTCAACAAATGGTGCAAGGAGAACTACGAAGGCAGGACTTTCTCGGAGGTTTTCGCAGAAAAAAGGGTAAATGGCAAGATTTCGCTCCGCAGAAACATGATACAGCTTGCATCGAAGAACGCAACGATGGCCATATTCCTCGCCAAGAACTGGCTGGGCATGAGCGACAACGTTGAGATAAAGGCTGACACAAGCCTCATGCAGTCGCTTCTGGATGCGGTTTCAAATAAAGATACGGAAAAGACGGAATGAAGATGCAAATGGTCTCGCCAAAGCCGGGCTGAGACTTTTCGCTTTGCATAAATGATGAATAATGAGGAGATTTGCCCTTGGGTGCTTTGAGGTTCAGTCCCAAACAGCTTGAGACGATTCGTAGACCATTCACAGATTCTACCCTTGAAGTGCTTGAGGGTTCATAGTCACCCCGAAGCGGTAAGACAACCGCAGGTGCTTTCAGATACGCCCGATTCCTCATAGAGACGGAGGACGAGAACCACCTTGTCTTGGGGTACTCGCAGGAGCAGGCTTACAAGTTGCTGATAGAATCGGACGGAATGGGGCTTCTGCACATCTTCAACGGATGCTGTCGGCTCAAGGACGATGAGAACGGCAAGCATCTGCTGATACAGACACCGAAAGGGGAGCGGAGGGTCTACTACAAGGGCGGTGGGGATTCATCCAGCTACAAGTCATTCCAAGGTCTGTCACTTGGGAGCGTCTACTTCTGCGAGATAGATTTGATAACGATGCCTACAATCCAAGAGGCTTTCAGAAGGACATTCGCATCACACAAGCGTGTCCACTTCGCAGACTTGAACCCACCAAGCCCACAGCATCCAGTCATCCGTGATGTCTTTGAGGTGCAGAACACAATATGGTCGCATTGGACGATGGATGACAACCCCATACTCACAGAGGAGAGGAAGCAGGAGCTTTACAGAATACTGTCCAAGAATCCGTTTCTGCTCCAGCGGGACTGGTTCGGGAATCGGTGCATACCGCAGGGGGTCATATACTCCATGTTCAGCCATGAGGAGAACCTGCTGAAGGAGCTTCCCAAGGATGAGGAAAGGGTAGAGATGTACTTCAGCGGTGACGGAGGATTGAAGGACGCGACCTCGATTCTGTGCTGGATCGTGACGAGGGATGCCAAGGGCTTCAAGCTGAACATCGTCAACGGCTTCTACTATTCGGGCAGGGATACTGGCATGACAAAGGCTCTGTCAATCCAAGCCAAGGAGATAACGAGGGACTTCTTGCCGTATTGCGTCAACAAGTGGGGCATGAGGTGGAGCGAGGTCTTGATTGACCCTGCGTGTCTTGCGTTGCGTGAGGAGTTGCGTGTCTGCGGTGTGGAGACTAGGGGGGCGGACAACAACGCCCATTCGGTCAAGGGCAACAGCAAGGGCATAGCCGTGGGAATCGAGAGGACGCAATCCCTTATGGCAGAGAGGGTTCTGCGTGTGATTGACACCGACCAATGGGGGCATTATGATTTGCTTAGGGAACTTACGATGTACGTTGTAGACCAGCACGGCAACCCCGTGGATATGTACAACCACGCAATGGATGCGATGAGGTACGGTGTGAACTACTTCGTTAGGAACTACCGAATGAATGTTATCTGAGGAGGGAGAACATGGCATTAGTTGACGAGAGGGGCAGAAGGTTCGCATGGGGTGCAGGTGACCCCAATCCAGTAGTTTCAATCGCAATCACAACAGAGCCTACGAACACGCAGTATGCAGGAAAGGCTCTCGACTTGACTGGGCTGGTGATAACAGCCACAAAGCGTGACGGCACAACAGAGGTTGTCACATCGAAGGCGATATGCAACCGTGAGGTTTGGGGCGGTGCGGTATCGACAACTGTTACCTTCGGCTACCATGAGAAGGCTTGCTACTGGACGGTCACACCGACTGCGGTTGTCCCAGAGACTGCGGAGATCACAACACCAGCAACCAAGACAACATACGTGGCAGGAGAGGATGCAGACCTCACTGGAATCGAGGTTGAGATAACCTACAATGACGAGACCACCAAGACGGTGGGAGCGGATGAACTTGAAGCGACCCCCGAAACCATCACGGCGGAAACAACGGAGATCATCGTCACCTACACAGAGGGAGAGGTCTCCGTATCCACTGGATTCGACATCACAGTGACGGAGGAGTGAGAATGGCTTACAAGCTGGAAAGGGAAAACGGACGGACGATAGAACTTGAGGTGAACGGTGAGATTCTGCAGATACCCGTCAAGGGCATGGCTGTATACCGAAAGGTTCTCGATGCACAGAGCAAGCTCAAGGACATCCAGACCAAGATAGAGAAGATGACCAAGGACAAGGTGGAGATAACATCCGAGCTTGTCGAGTTCTTGGGGCAGACCGTGATATACCTTTTCAATGTGGCTTTCGGTGAGGCGAACACACAGAAGATACTCACCTTCTACGAGGGCAACTATGACGAGATGCTTCTCAAGGTCTATCCGTTCTTCTTGACGGTCTACCTTCCAGCGTTGAAGGACAACGCCAAGGCTGAGAGCCAAGCATACGCCAAGAGGCTTGCAGGTGCTTCTTGAACGGCATGACCACATAGAGTTGGACGGTGTTGCCTATCGCATCAGGAACAGCCACCGAAGCTACATAACCGCACTCAAGATAATCCGAAGCAAGGACATTTTCGAGGAGGACAAGCCACAAGCCGTCCTCCCCTTGCTTTTTGAGGACACCATACCCGAAGGCAGGGAGACCGATGCGGTGATAGCCTTCTTCTCCCTTTTCTCCGACAGGAGAAGAACAACTTCAGACAGAAAGCCCTCCATGGACATAGTGCAGGATGCGGAGTACATCTACGCAGGGTTCATGCAGACATACGGCATAGACTTGGACGAGACGGACTTGACCATCGAGCGTTTCATCGCACTCTTGAAGGGGCTTCCGTCAGACACAAGGCTTGCGGAGATAACACGCATACGTACTATGGAGATACCTCAACGCACGAAATTCAATGCCAAGCAGATCGCTGATATAATGTCATTGAAGCGTGAGTACGCCTTGACCGACACGCAGGACAACGGCTTCTCAGGTTTCGGAAAACTCATCAAGGAGTGGGCGAGACATGGCGGATGATGTTGTCGGGAAACTGATATTCCAAGTGGACACCGATGTTGACGGTGCGAAGAGAGGGCTTGAGGACTTCCAAGACGAACTGAAGGACACGCAGGAGGAAGCCAAGAAGACCGATACGGAGGTCGGCAAGGCTTCCGAGAGCATATCCGTGAAGGGTGTTGCGATAGCCACGGCTGTCGGTGTCGCCGTCATGAAGCTGGGGCAGGAGGTCGCAAAAGCCACCAACGAGATACAGAGCGGACAGGCCAACATCGTCAATGCGACTGGTGCGACTGGCGAGGCTCTGAGCGGTCTGATGGAATCAGCCAAAGCCGTCTATGCCCACAGCGAGGAATCCTTTGACGAGGTGTCCCGTGCCATCGGTGAGGTCAACACAAGGCTCGGTCTGACAGGTACGGCTCTTGAGGAGACCACAGGGCGTTTCCTCGACTTCGCAGGTGCGACAGGACAGGATGTACAGCAGAGCGTCATCGGCGTGACGCAGGCGATGAACCGATGGAACTTGGAGGCAGACCAGCTTCCGATTCTCTTGGACAAGCTGGTTGTTGCTGGGCAGGCGAGCGGTGTCTCCGTGGCGAACCTCACCGCAAACCTAACAGCGAACGCTGGCACGTTGCAGGCTATGGGCTACTCGATGGACGATGCCATAGCCATGATGATGCAGTTCGAGAAGCAGGGCATCGACTCCAACGCAGTCCTCATGGCGATGAAGAAGTCATTCGAGGATTCGGCGATAGCAGGGACAGACGCAAGGACTGATTGGGACAACCTGCTCGATTCGATAACCAACGCAACAGACCAGACCGAGGCTAATGCACTGGCAGTGGAAGCCTTCGGGAGCAGGATAGCCACCGACATGGTGTCCGCATTGCAGAGCGGTTCGCTGAACTTCGACGAGTTCGCAGTAGCCGTAGCAAATGCGGAGGGTACGCTTGAGGCAACGGACGAGGCATCAAAGACCACGGCGGACAGGATCGAGACGCTGAAGCACTCGGTAACGCTGATGCTGTCCGAGGTCGGTGAGGAGATGGCACCGATGGTCGAGGACTTGCTCCCGACCGTCAAGGAGCTGTTGGATGCGGTGTTCGATGCCTTGAAGCCGATAATCCCCGTTGTCGGGGAGTTGGTGAAGCAGTTGCTCCCGCCTCTGGTGGAAGTGGTCAAGTCCGTCATGGACATACTTGTGCCGATAATCGAGAATGTGCTTCCGCCTTTGGCTTCCCTGCTGAAGCTGGTCGGTACTGTGCTGAGCGCCGTCCTCACGATACTCAACCCGATACTGTCAATCGCCACTGATGTGCTGGGCATCGGCATGGATTTGGTGTCCTCGATGCTCACACCGTTGCTCAACCTCTTGACCCCGATATTCCAGTTGATTGCCGATGCGATAAACGCAGTCCTCACTCCGCTTGTCACTGTCATGCAGACCATTGTCGGATGGATAGAGAGCATCGTGAACGGCATCAAGTGGCTTTTCGGGTGGCTTGGTGACGGCATCAAAAAGATGCTCGGATTCGGCGATGCGGTGGAGGAGACGGAGCAGGAGCTTGTGTCGTTCTCCAGTGCTGTGGAGGATTCGGCAACCGAGGTCAAGGACTACTCCGCAACCGCAGTAGACATGGCTGTGGCATTGGGGAAAGGTGCGGATGCCTTCGACAGAGCCACGGGTGCGGTCTTTGACTATTCCACAACAGTCACAGATGCAACCAAAGCCATAGAGGGAAAGACAGAAGCCACAGAGAATGACACAGCCAAGACCGAGGAGAACACGGAAGCCACCGAGGACAACAACGAGGCACAGAAGGAAGCGGAACGGCTTGCCAAAGAAAGGCTCAAGACCACAGAGAACCTAAACGCACAACTGTTACAGCAGAACATACAGATAAGGGAGCAGGGTGCGAAGGAACTTGAACTTGCTGGAGACATCGAGGGGGCGTATGCGATAAGGGCTAGGCTTCTCGATGAGGAGATGGCGAGGGAACTGTCAGCCCTTGAAAAGAAGGTTCGGGCAAACGAGGCTTCCGAACTCGACATAACCAAGCTGAAGCAGATATACGCCAACAAGCAGGAACAGCTTAACGCAGAGAAGAACAAGAAGATACAGAAGCAGGAGAAGGAAACCTCCGACTACATAAAGACCCTTGAGAGCAAGACCTATTCGGAAAGGAAGGGCAATGCGGACGCATGGGCAAAGGCAGAGGAGCAGGCTGAGGACTTCAGAAGGCAGAAGCATCTTGAGGTCAATGCCGAGATAGAGAACGCAAGCAGAGCGATGACTCAAAACCTCGGCTCTGCCATCACTTCTCTTTTACATGAACTGGACAACGGATTCTCCACGACAGAGGACAAGGTCAAAGCCTTGAAGTCTGCCACGCTTGCATTTGCAGGGATGGCAGGCGATGCCATGTATCAGCTAGGCAAAGACCTTGTGGAAGGAAACGATGCTTGGACAAATCTCGGCAAGACCGCATTGAAGGCATTGGCTTCCATAGTCCGTGCCTTGGCGGAGGAGATGGCAGCTAGGGCGGTGATCGCAGGGTTCTCGCTGAACTGGGCAGGGGCGGCGGCTTTGACCGCTGGTTCTGTGGCGGCTTTCATTGCGGCTGGTTCGATTGACGGCTATGCGGATTCGCTTCTCATAGGAAAGGACTACATCCCATATGACGATTTCCCTGCGAGGCTTCACAGAGGCGAGATGGTTCTTGACAGGATGGATGCCGAGAAGTTCAGACGATACGGCGGTATGTACGGTGTCGAGCAGATGGCTTCAGCACCGCTCTCGATGGACACGCAGAGGCTTTCACCGCTGAACATCAACAACCAATTGTCGGCGGTCATAGAGGTTGACGGCACGCAGTTGGGCATCGCCGTCCTGAGGAACATAGACAACGCAAGCCAGTTCGTGCTGAGGGGCTGATATGAGGGTCAAGATAAACGGAGTTGAATACAAGGGGATCTCCAACTGGAGGGTGTCCGAGAAGGTGGGCAATCCCACATCCACAACGCTTTCGGTTCTTGTGGAGAGCCAGCCGATACCGAGGGCAGGGGATGTCATAGAGCTGTTGACGGATGGAGAGCCTTCCGACAGGCTGTTCTTGGGGGTCTTGGGGATACCAGCCACGCCAGCGTACTCGTCACCATTCGAGCAGAGGGTCTATTCATTGAACTGCCTCAACGGAAACGCCATCCTGCAGAGAAGGGTGGCGAACGTGTCATATGCGAACAAGACCATGACGGAGATAGTGTTCGACCTCTACCAGCGGTACATCGCACCCGAAGGCATCACCTTGGGGACGCTCTCGCAGA
>Ga0247611_10002368_pt1 | contig 30565 bp, 31 predicted proteins | sample 177DNAGHGhighgp2_FD_192422 | JGI IMG/M metagenome (GOLD analysis project Ga0247611, IMG submission 192422) | Sheep rumen microbial communities from Palmerston North, Manawatu-Wanganui, New Zealand - 1770 DNA GHGhigh gp2 | ecosystem: Host-associated > Mammals > Digestive system > Stomach > Rumen... | reverse complement strand
GCATAAGCATACCAAGGCTGCATAAATAAAGTTAAAAACAAAGATTTTCCAACTTCTTTACAAACTCTTGGAATCCTCATTCACACTGAGGATGTAGAGGTTATGGGACCAAGATTCGGACGCATACATGTGGAGGATGCCGCGGATAAGGCTCAAACGGCCGAAATGCTGGCATCCAAGAATCGGCAGATTGCCGAACAGGCTGCCCAGAACATAGCCTTCATGTACTCGCTGTATGAAAGCTGTAAGCTCAATAATCTGAACTTCTTTGATTACATCAATGATGTGCTGACCAGACTGATGAAGGGTGAGACGGATTACAAGTCTCTCATCCCATGCAATTATAAGCCTCTTCCCAAGGACGATGGTGAAGGGCAAAAAGAGGCAGCCTGACTCTGTCAATCTGGCTATTTTAAAACTCAAGTGATTTTTTCTAAAATTGGTTTGTACGTAACTTGCTGAAAATCAAGTTTACGTTAAAATGATAGTTTACTTATCTTAGATAGAATCGGATAGACAAAGAAGTCATAATTTGACGGAGATGGTTGTCCTATTCGATATGGTATTATTATTTTTGTTATGAAGAAAAGTTTAATCACAGTTACATCCCCACTGCTCCCAGACCTTAGCGAATTTAACGAAATGCTTAAGGAGATTTGGGCAAGTAAATGGATTACAAACAATGGGCAATTCCATAAACAGTTGGAAAAAGCTCTTTGTGAGTATTTGAAGGTACCATACATTAGTTTGTTTACTAATGGTACATTACCGTTACTTACAGCATTGCAGGCACTGCGTATCACGGGCGAAGTGATAACCACGCCATATAGTTTTGTGGCTACTACCCATAGTATCTGGTGGAATGGTTGTAAGCCGGTGTTCGTGGATATTGAAGAAGAGACGTGTGGTATTGATCCAGACAAGATTGAAGCAGCCATAACACCAAAGACTACGGCTATTATGCCTGTACATTGTTATGGTAAGCCTGTGAAAATGAAGCAAATCCAGGACATTGCAGATAAGTATGGCTTAAAAGTTATCTATGACGCTGCTCATGCCTTTGGTGTGGAGGTGGATGGCGAGAGTGTGCTGAATGCTGGTGATATGTCTACTTTAAGTTTCCATGCTACCAAAGTTTATAATACTCTTGAAGGTGGTGCATTGGTGATGCATGACGAAGAAACTAAAAAACGTATTGACTATTTGAAGAATTTTGGCTTTGCAGGGGAGACGGAGGTTGTTGCACCTGGAATTAATAGTAAGGTCGATGAAGTACGTTCTGCTTATGGTTTACTGAATCTTCGTCAGGTTGATGATGCAATTGCTAAACGTCAGAAGGTGGCTCAACGCTATCGCGAGGCATTACGTGATATTTCTGGAGTTCGTTTTTTTGAGGACATGACAGGAGTTCGGCATAACTATAGTTATTTCCCAATTTTCATCAATGCCGAGAAATATGGTAAGACACGAGACGAACTCTATTTTGAGATGAAATCTGCAGAGGTTCTTGGCCGTCGTTATTTCTATCCGCTTATTAGCACTTTTAGCACTTACCGTGGACTACCAAGTGCGACTCCAGATAACTTACCTGTTGCTACAAAGATAGCTAATGAGGTGATATGTCTGCCAATGCATCATGCCCTATCAGATGATGATATTCAACGAGTAATTGACTTAATTATTAAATAACTTAATGGCACAGAAGAAACTAATGCTCCTTGGTGGCTTGCGCTACCTGAAACCTGTGATAGATGCTGCCCATAAGCAGGGCTACTATGTAATAACGGCAGATTATCTGCCTAACAATATTGCGCATACGTGGAGTGATGAATATTGCAATGTTAGTATCATTGACAAGGATGCTGTGTTGAAAGAGGCTCAACGACTACAGATAGATGGTATCATGTCATTTGCATGTGATCCTGGAGTGGTTGCTGCATCATATGTGCAGAACAAGATGGGATTGCCGAGTTTTGGACCGTTTGAAAGTGTGGAGATTCTCCAGAATAAGGATAAGTTCCGTGCCTTTTTGTCTAAGAATGGATTTAATGCGCCACAGGCTAAAGGTTTTGACAGTGTTGAGGCGGCGATGGAGGAAATCTATTGGTATCCATGGCCGGTTATCGTAAAACCTACTGATGCAGCGGGAAGTAAAGGTGTGACTAGAGTAGATCGGGTAGAGGACTTGAAGTCCGCACTTGATTATGCGATGAAGCACTCTATCTCTGGTCATATCATAGTGGAGGAGTTTATTGATAAGCAAGGCTGCTCTTCTGATACAGATAGTATGTCTGTAGATGGTAAGTTAGTGTTTACCAGTTTCTGCGCCCAGCGTTTTGATCTTAATGCCACCAATCCATATACTCCTGCTGCTTATAGTTGGCCTTCTACTTTCACCAAAGAACAGGAAGAATATCTCACATCTGAGATTCAACGACTTATTACGTTGCTCAATTTGAAGACGGCAGTATATAATATTGAAGTGCGAGTGGCATCTAATGGAAAGCCTTACATCATGGAGTTAACACCTCGTGGAGGTGGTAATCGTCTATGTGAGATGCTTCGGTATGCTACGGGTGTGGATATGATTACTGCTATTACCCGAGCGATGGTCGGCGATCCGATTTTGGAGCCGATAGAACAGAAGCCTTATAATGGTCACTGGGCAGAGGTTATCCTTCATGCTGACCAAGACGGAGTATTTGACCATCTGGAGATAAGCAAGGATTTACCAGCAGAGGTAGTAGAAGAAGACCTCTGGGTAAAGAGAGGTGAGCATGTGGACTCCTTTGAAGGAGCGAACAATGCCATTGGAACGCTGGTGTTGAAGTTCCAGACGGCAGAAGAACTTGAAAAGGCTATCACAAATCAGGGCAAATGGCTTAAAGTTGTTGTTAAATAGACCTCTTTAATGAGACGCTTTTGCATATTTTTTCCTCTTCTCCTTGTTCCAATGTTGTGCCATGCTTTGGATGGAAATAACTTGGAAATAGAGATACTGAAAATTATGGAACGGTATCGGGCTGTAGGGGTATCCGCTGCTGTAATAAAAGATAATAGAATCATTTATACCAGGAGTTTTGGATATAATCCTAATTATAAGGATACAACTCTTAGGATGGCAATCCCAATTAATGGGAAATTTGTCATACAGTCTATCTCAAAATCGTTTATTGCAACAGCTATTATGCAGTTGGTAGAAAAGGGAAAATTGAGTTTGGATGATGATGCAAATAATTATCTAAGTTTTAGTTTGCGAAACCCAAGGTACCCCAGTGCTCCGATTACAATTAGAATGTTGTTGTCTCATCGTTCAACCATCAATGATAAGCACTACGCATGGACTCTTGACCAGATAAATCCTGTAATGGGTAAGAGGTGGCAGGAGTGCTATAATGATTATAAACCAGGTACTGCTTTTAATTATTGCAATCTTAATTATAGTTTACTTGGGGCAATTATCGAAACAGTTTCGAAAGAAAGATTTTTTGATTATATTGATGAGAATATCATAAAACCATTAGGTTTAAATGGCAGTTTTAACTTGACAAAAATAGATAGTAATTTAGTTGTTAGGGCTCTTATATATGACAAAAACACAAAAAGATATAGGTTAGACCCAACAATCTATAATTATCAGTTTTATAGAAACAAGTTGAAAGACTACCGTCTTGGAGATACGACGGCAAGTTTTTCACCTTCTGGTGGTATGAAAATGTCCATAGTTGACCTTGCTAAATATATGAAGATGCACATGAACTATGGGGAGTTTGATGGCATAAGAATATTGAGTAAGAGAAGCGAATTGGAAATGTGGAAACCTCAAGGTCCCGATAAAAATGGTGATACTTATTTTCACAAGTACGGACTTGCCTTTTCTTGTTTTGACTATGTTGTAGAAGGTGAAAACTTTGTTGGCATAACTGGTGGGGCTCATGGAGTTCATAGTGCCATATATTTTAATCCAGAAAAGAAGTATGGATTTGCTGTAATATGCAATGGCAGTACTGTGGGCATGAAATTGATTAACACTGTTGTCCAATCCTTGTATCAATTCTTGATTAAGTAACAAGAAAATATGGTTAATATAGAATATTTTACTTATGAGCCTGATATGGTTGATTATCGTGAGCTTTTGAAGTTCCTATTGGAAACTGACGATTTGGTGATTCCACCAATTAGTTCCAGAGTGAATTTGGAGGATTACGCCAAAAAGGTAGTGAAAAATGCAGTAATGCTTGTTGCAAAAAGAGGGGATGAATGGATTGGTCTTGAAGCGTTCTACTTTAACCCTTATCCTGAATTCTCTTACACAACTCATCTTTGTGTGAAAAAAGAATATCAGAACAATTCTACTGTTGGTATGGATTTGATGTTAAGGCAGAGGAAATACTTGAAGGAGCATAAGACAAAGGGGTTGAGATTTTCCATCAGGAAATCTAATGAAGCACTGCTGAATTACCATCTGAAAATGGGGAGTAGGATAATCTCTGAACATACATATCCCGGTACTGATATTATTGAATTAGATATGGAAAGAATAATTATTAAAGATTAAACAATATGGAAATTAAAGATTTTATTAAGAATTTTGCTGCACAGTTTGATGACACGGACATTAGTGAGTTTAAACCAGAAACAGTGTTTCACGAGTTGGACGAGTACTCGTCGTTAATAGCCCTTACCATTATTGGTATGGTTGACGATGAGTATAATGTAACAATTGGTGCAGAGGAAATGTCTTCAGCAGTTACGATTGAAGATTTGTTCAACATTGTGAAATCCAAAATGTAATAATGGAGGGCTTCAATCCATTTACACTTGTAGGTAAAACTATTTTGATTACAGGAGGGGCTGGTGGTATTGGCTCAGCCGTGGCAAAGACATGTATCCAGTTGGGTGCAAGGGTGATCCTGACGGATATCCGTCAGGATGCCCTTCAGACCACCCTGGCTTCATTGCCAGAGTCTCAGATGCGAGAGCCTAATCTCTGTTTTACAGCAGACCTGACAGATGCTGAACAACTGGTGTCTTTAATTGATTTTTGCCCTACATTAGATGGTCTGGTATGCAATGCTGGAGTGATGAAACTGACGTTGACTCAATTTATCACGGAGGAGGAACTGACGCGTATCCAGAAGATTAACCTGAATGCACCCATCTTGTTGACGCGTTCTCTTTTGAAGAAGAAGAAAGTGGCGAAAGGAGGCTCCATCGTGTTCACAGCCTCTGCCGCTGGGGTCTATCGCGTGTCGCCAGGTAATGGCATCTATGCCACAACGAAATGCGGTATCGATGCCTTCATGCGGACGGTGGCGCTTGAGTTTGGTCCCAAGGGCATCCGCTGTAACAGCGTGAACCCTGGTATGGTGGAGACAGCCTTGATAGGTTCGTTCACGGAGGAACAGAAGGAAAAGGAGAAACAGAACTATCCCTTGCGCCGCTTTGCCCAGCCCGAGGATATTGCCAATGGCATCGCCTATCTTTTGTCTGATGCCTCGTCATTCGTGACAGGTACGGCACTGAAGATAGATGGAGGAATGACGTTAGGATAGTTTATAGTTCATAATTCTTAGTTCATAGTTATGGAAAGACTATTAGATAATAAGGTATGCATCATCACTGGTGCAGCACAGGGGATAGGCAAGGGCATTGCGGAGCGTTTTGCCGCTGATGGCGCTGTTGTCTATGCCTGTGATTTGCGTGAAGGAAGCATGGACGACTGGGCAAAGGATTGTTCACAGCGGAATAATACCCGTGTGGTTCCTATGTATTTCGACGTATCGGAGGCGGTGGCAGTCAAGAATGCCTTGATGAGCATCTTCAAGGCTGAGAAGCGTATTGACGCATTGGTGAACAATGCAGGTGTGGTGTTCAATAAGAAGATTGGTATGATTGTGCGTCAAGAAACCGAACTGATGTTCCGCATCAACGTGATTGCTGTCATCGAATTGGTGCAGTTTTGTTCACGTTTAATGGCACGTACTGGTGGTGGTTCCATCGTGAATATCGCATCAGTGACGGCTGTGCTTGGTTCGCCTGGCCAGTCTGCCTATTCGGCCACGAAGGGGGCTATCATCTCCTTTACCAAATCTGCCGCCAAGGAATTGGCTCCGCAGGGTATCCGTGTGAATGCAGTAGCACCGGGCATTGTTAAGACAGAGCGTTTTGCGGAACTTTACGAGAGTGACGGGGCGAAGATAGACCAGCGTATATCACGCATAGGACTGGGACGGCTTGGAACACCAGAGGATATTGCCAATGCCTGTGCATTTTTAGCATCTGACAGAGCAAGTTATATCTCTGGTGAGATATTAGGCGTTAACGGATGTGCGTCGATTTAGTTCATAGTTCATAATTCATAGTTCATAGTTGAAGATGATATTGAATCTGGATAAGTGGTCGCGAGAAGCAGTTGCTGCTATTGACTCGCAGGGACAGCAACTGACTTATGGTGAGTTGAGGGACTTTGCTGAACAGGTGAAACATCTGATGCCTTCACGTTCATTAGTGTTCCTGTTAGTGGAGAATAATGTGGGTGGTATTGCCTGGACGATAGGGGATATCTGTGCCAGAAACGTACCGCTGATATTGAATGCCCATTTAGACGAGGGCTTATATACGAGTCTGTATGACTTGTATCAGCCCCCATATATTTGTGTGCCAGAGGCAATGGCAGACAAGTATGATTTTGAGAAGGTCATTACTTGTTATGGATATACACTGATGAAGACAGGAAATGAAGCATGCCCGATGAACGAAGAACTGTCACATCTGTTGCCGACATCAGGAAGTACGGGTAGTCCCAAGTTAGTTCGCCATAAATATGAGAATATCGAGGCTGCGGCTTTGAACATTTCTACATTCTTTGAACTGACAGAGAAAGATCGTCCACTGATGGTATTGCCTCTGTATTATACAATGGGACTGTCAATGGTATTTAGCCACTTCTATGTGGGGGCAACGGTGTTGATTACGAATCTGAGCATGACAGATCGCAATTTCTGGAGGTTCATAAAAGAAGAGAAGGCGACGAGCTTCACAGGCGTTCCCTATAGTTTTGAGATTTTGAACATGATGCGCTTCTTCCGCATGGACTTGCCAGACTTGACACTGCTAACACAGGGTGGGGGACGGATGCCTAAGGAACTGAACTTGAAGTTTGCAGAGTTCTGTCGTGATAATGACAAGCAATGGATTGCCACTTACGGACAGTCGGAGTGTACGGCACGAATGGCATGGTTGCCCTCGAAGTGGGCAATAGAGAAGGTCGGTAGTATCGGAATCGCTGTGCCAAATGCAGAACTCTCGTTGATTGACATGGATGGGAATCCTATTACCACGCCGAATACGGAGGGGGAGATGTGTTATCGTGGCAAGAACGTGACGATGGGCTATGCTCGTAGTCGTGAGGACTTACTATTAGGAGATGAGCGTCATGGCTTTATTCGTACAGGCGACTTGGCTTATTTTGATGAAGATGGCTGCTATTATATCGTAGGTCGTATGGGGCGTTTCCTGAAACTCTTTGGTATGCGTGTCGGGCTCGATGAATGTGAACGTATCGTCAAAGGTAAATTCTCTGGATTAGAATGTGCCTGTGTCGGAACAGATGAGAAGATGCTTGTCTATCTGACGGATGAGAATTATAAGGAACAAGTAAAAGAAGAACTTGTTAACCGTTTGAAATTAGTAGCCTCCTCTTTCGAGGTACGCATTATCCCTGAGATTCCCAAGAATGAGGCAGGAAAAACGTTATATGCAAAATTAGAAAACAAGTAAGAATATGGAGAATTTAGAAAAGTACAACAATGCGTTTGTGCAGGTATTCGGTGCAAAGATTGAAGACCTGAATGACAATTATGGTAAGGAAACGGTTGATGAATGGGACTCCGTTCATCAGTTGAGTCTGATTGCAGAGTTTGAGGAAGCCTTTGACATTATGTTCGACCCGGAGGATATCATGGAAATGACCTCATACGCCAAGGGCAAGGAACTTCTTGCCAAATATGATGTAATATTATAAATTCAATTTTTCAATCCTATAATTTTTCAATTTTACAAACGTGGCTCGTTGGGAAATTAAAAACGTCAATATAGCCGGTGTGGCGATGGCAGTGCCAGAGCACACAGTGAAGACGGCAGAAATAGATTTGTTTACGCCTGAGGAGGCAGAAGTCTTTGACAAGACTGTCGGCATTAAGTCAAGGCATATCGCCCCTGATACGATGTGCGCCTCGGATATGTGCCAGGCAGCAGGTGAGAAACTGTTAGAGGAACTTGGTTGGGAGAGGGAAAGTATCAATGCACTGATCTTTGAGTCAGTGACTGGAGATTATCGAACACCTCCAACCTCCTGTTTGTTACAATACAGGATGGGACTGAGTGAGGACTGTTTCTGTGTGGATATTCCGATGGGGTGCTGTGGTTGTATGTATGCCATCACGGTGGCAGGCAACCTGCTGACAACAGGACAGATTAAACGTGCCTTGGTGCTGGTGGGTGATACCGCCCTCAGGATGGGCTCGATGAAGGACAAGAGTCGCGTGCCCTTGTTTGGTGACGGTGGAACGGCTCTTGCCTTGGAATATGACGAGACAGCCAATGACATCATCATCGACTTCCACACCTTGGGCAAAGGCTACGAGGCACTGATGACACCTCATGGTGGTTTCCGTCATCCTGCAACACCAGAGAGCTTTGAGTATGAGGACTTTGGCAATGGTATTGTTCGTGCCCCGATTCATACGATGATTAATGGCATGAATGTGTTTTCGTTTGCCATTAGCCGTCCACCTAAGAGCGTGGAACAGTTTATGGCAGACTATAACATCGACCGCAATATAGACATCGACTATTTCTTGATTCATCAGGCAAACAAGATGATAGTAGATCGTGTCATCAAGAAACTGAAGTTGCCTTTGGAAAAGTGTCCTTATAACCTCGAAGAATTCGGAAATTTGGGTGGTGCCAGTATTCCTTCACTGATGGTTACCCGTATTGCCGATAAACTTCGTAAAGAGCCAACCACGATACTTGGTTCTTCCTTTGGTCTTGGTCTAAGTTGGGGAACGATGTTTTTGAAGACAAAACCGATGATGGTGCCAGAAATGCTTATTATATAACATGAATGCGGTGGTAATTCCTGCTAATAAGACAGTATTAAAAAGAGCAGACGCCATGGCTGCTTTGTGTGGCATGATATGGTTTGGTCTCATTATTGATGCTTGCTATACATGGTTTTTACCTGAATTAGTTAGAAATATATTAGGAACTATATCTGTTTTATATGGAACAGCAATTCTTGCTCGGAATAATGGGATAGTCCTATCAAAACAAAGGCGTAAAGCGTTTTTTGCAGTTCTATTCTTAGCCTTTTTTATGATTGTTGTCAAGTTTAAAGCAATCTTTGTTTTTATATATATCCCTCTGCTATGTATGCTTTTTTGGCGAGAAACTGCTTTGTCGAAGATGTATGCTTATTTCAAAAAATTTATTATTTTCTATGCGATTCTTTCTATACTGATAGAGATTCTTGTGGTTGCCAGATTATGGCAGCATTTGCCTCTTATAACTATTTATGAACCTCAAGATTGGGTTCAGGAAGGTTTGGGATATGTTAATTATTTTTATGGTTTTTTTTGCATACCAGCTGCTGATACAACTTTAACGTTTTATAGAGCGTGTGGCCCACTTAGAGAAGGAGGCCATTTTATTTTCTTTTTATCCTTTCTTTATTTAGCAGAATTGATTGTTTATAACAGAAGAAATATATGGCTAATATTATGTGGAATACTGACTTTATCTCCAAATTTTTTGGTACTTTTTTTAATGGCAGAAATATATAGTGCTATTAAGAATAAAAGATTGTTGAAACCTTTTTTAGCGATAATGGGAATTGCTTTTGGGGCTATATTTTTATTTGTTCTTTCTCCCGAAACTATCAAAGACGAAATTATTCGAATTATATTTGAGAGGATGTTGGAGGAATCTGTAGAGAACATGGGAAGTGATGGAGTAATGGCTATTCTCGATGGAAGGACTGGTGATACTAGTATTGCTATATATCATAATTTTCTTAATTCGAGTGTTTTCGAAAAGCTGATAGGGGTCAATAACTTTGATGGTGATGACATGATGTCAGATTATCGATGGATGTTGCTATATTGTGGCTTCTTGGGTACTGCTTTGGTGTTATGGTGTACATATAAGTTCGCTTTCCTGCAAGAACGAAACCTATTAGGACTATGTGTCTTTTTTATTGCTATGGCTGCTTTCATCCAAAGGGCATGGATGTTTATACAGGTGTATATTTGGATCATGATGCTATTGGTAACAAATGAATATAACATGAGCCAAAAATTACATAAGTTTAAGTCAAGATAATGTATGCGAGATGTCTAAATCATTAAAGGATAAATCCATAAATGGCATAGGTTGGAGTGCCGCTGATGCATTTATGGGGAATGGCGTCACTTTTCTTGTCGGAATTGTACTGGCTCGCTTATTATCTCCTTCAGAATATGGTCTTATCGGAATAGTCACCATCTTCACCACTATTCTTACAGGGATTGTAGATAGCGGTTTCTCTAATGCTTTGATTCGAAAAATAAAAGTGCAGAATGAAGATTATAATACCATGTTTATTACGAATATGGGGATGAGTTTTGTGCTATTTGTTTTATTGTATGTTTTTTCACCAGCAATAGCTGTATTTTTCGAACGTCCCCAACTAGTTAACCTTACTCGTGTCATGGGGTTGATTTTGATTTTTCAAGCACTTTCCATTACGCAGGTAACTGTTCTTACCAAGCGAATAGATTTTAAGACGAAAGCCAAGGCATCCCTGATTGCAGCGACAATTAGTGGTATCGCTGGTGTTTTCATGGCTTTTGCTGGCTTTGGAGTCTGGTCTTTAGTTGGTCTACACCTTTCTAACAAACTTGTATTTACTATTTGTTTATGGATATATAATAAATGGATTCCATCTTTTCGTTTTAGTATTGACAGTTTTCGGTATATGTGGGGTTTTGGATGGAAATTGATGCTTACAGGTATTATTAATAATATATGGAATCAATTGTATCAAGTAGTTGTTGGTAAATGTTATAGTCCAGCAACTTTGGGTCAATACTCTCGTTCAAGAGAATATGCTAACCTCTTTTCCAGTAACTTTACTGCTATTATCCAGCGCGTGTCATTTCCTGCTTTGGCAGAGATTCAAGAAGACAAAGAACGTATGGTTGTTGCCTACCGTAAAGTGATTAAGTTATCAATGTTTATCACTGCAATATGTATGATTTCTATGGGAGCAATGGCAGAACCTCTTATTTATTGTTTGATTGGACCTCAATGGTACCAAGCAGCGACTTTTTTACCATTGATTTGCGTTTCATTATCATTATATCCGCTTCATGCAATCAATCTTAATATGCTTCAAGTACAGGGTAGAAGTGATATTATGTTAGAACTTGAGATAGTTAAGAAGATTTTGGCTATAGTTCCTCTTTGTCTTGGTGTCTTTGTGAATATATACTGGATGTTGATAGGTAGCATTTTTTATGGTATTATTTGTGTTTTTCTAAACACCTATTATACAGGTAAGCATTTAGGCTATTCTGCCTGGATGCAACTGAAGGATGTTATTCCCTTCTATGCTGTTGCATTTTTGGTTGCCATCCCAGTTTTCTTAATGAAGTATATTCCAATAGCAGATTGGGTGATTCTACCTATGCAGATATTCGCAGATATTGCTTTGCTATTTATAATTTGCCATTTAATCAAACTGAATGAGTATAAAGAGTTAATAAGTATAATAAAATCTTATATGACAAAAATAATCAAAAAAATAAATGATAGTAAAACATTTTGTTATAGACGATAAATTCATCAACGGCGTTATTGCTGTTATGGATGATATAAAGGAATTGGATAATCGATATTATATTATATCCAAGAAGCGAAAGTTCAAGTATATCACATCAGGTCGAGTCCAACGTATAAGTGCTGAAGAAGTATCTGACATTATTACTTCCTCCAATAATTGTGATGTCATTGTTATTCATGGACTTTTGTCTTTACCATTTAAGTATATAAGTGCGATTGATAAGCAAATCAAGGTAGTCTGGCTGTCGTGGGGATATGACATCTATTCCAATCTTACTTATCCACATGCGCCTTTGGTTCTGTGGAAAAATATTATAAAGGAAGGGACGCTTGATTTTGTCAACAAGATTATATATTATTCTATATGGCTTATAAAGGAATATATTATGAGGATATTTAGGATGAAAGAAGATGCCAAGCGGAACTTTATTCCTGCAATGAGTCGTATAGATTACTTTTCGGGGGTTTTCGCGGAGGAATATGATTTAATAAAAGACAACAATTCTTTTTTCAAAGCAAAGCCAATAACATTCCATTATTTATCACCAGATTTAAAAACACGATATAGGAAAGAAAATATTGAAAAGGATATTATTATAAAAGGAAGAAATATACAGGTTGGTCATAATGCTGCATATTATGGCAATCATAGAAACACATTTAATCTGCTAAAGGAAATGAATTTGGACGGAAGGAAAATAATCACACCTTTAAGCTATTCAGGTAAACCTTTCTATGTTTCTTCTGTTTGTAGGTCTGGCTACAAATTATTCAAAGACAAATTTGTACCAATGAAAAAAATGATACCTTTAAAAGAATATCGGGAATATATAAGTTCTATTTCGATTGCTATTTACAATTTTGAGCGAGAGGCTGCGGCAGGTAACATCACAATGAATCTGTGGAATGGTACAATGATATTCTTGCCAGAGAATTCGATCGGATATAAACATTACAAGTTTTTAGGTTTTCATATTTTTACTATCGAGCACGACTTGACACAAGAGAACATAGATAAAGGCTTAACCCAGAAACAAATCATAGAAAACAGAATGATTCTTTCGAATATAAATACTTATGAGGTTCTTACAGGAGATATTATAAAGAGTTTTAGAGAAATACACAATGATATGTTAAAGAAGTGATTGTTATTTTTTCCAGAAGCGACACCTGTTGTCGTCTAAGTAGAGGAAACAGAATGTTAAAAATATATGCTAAATACTTTATAGGCAATGAAGAAAAGAGTATTATTTGTATGTAATAAAGGTGGTCATTATTCACAAATGTTGGAGTTAAAGCCATTAATAGCAAAATATGAGAGTCTTGTTCTTACTGAAAAACAAAATGCTGAGCAGGATTTAGGAGGTTATGCACGAGTTATGAGTATGGATAACTATAATGTTTCTGACCACCGAATTTTTAATTTTATTAAAAGTCTCTTCCGATGTTCCAAAATCTGGAGGGATTTCAAACCTGATTATATAATTTCTACAGGGGCAGCTTTTGCACTACCTATGTATATTGTAGGGAAGTTATATGGCTCTAAGCTGATCTATATCGAATCAAGAGCGAAAGTTTACACTCCGACGAGGACTGGCAGGCAGATAAGTAAGTTTTGTGACAAGTTGATAGTACAATGGCCGGAGATGCTGGAAGTGTATGGGGAAAAAGCAGAATATTACGGAATATTAGCATAAATAGGTATGGTATTTGTTGTATTAGGCACACAAAAAAATCAGTTTACTCGTTTTTTAACAATGGTTGAGGAACTGATTAAGTCGGGAGAGATTAACGAACCTGTAGTAGCTCAAATTGGTTATACAAAATTTGAAACTGAGTTTTTTAAATGTTTCTCGGTGGTTAGCGAAGAGGAGTTTCAAAAATATATCTCTGAATCATCCGTAGTTATAACTCATTCTGGAAGTGGCGCTCTATTTAGCGCAATTAAAAAAAGAAAAAAAATAATAGCAGTCGCCAGATTGAAGAAATATGGTGAAATGATTGACGACCATCAGACTGAATTGGTAAAAAAACTAACGGAGGAAGGATATATTCTTGATGGAACATATTCTTTGAAAGATGCTTGGAATAAATTACCAGACTTTACACCAAGGAAATATGATTTTAGCAATACTATCGGTGAAGTTATTGCAAATTGGATTGATAACGATTTAATAAAATAAATTATTATATGGATAAAGTACGTGTAGGAATTATCGGTTTTGGCCGTATGGGTCTGACCCATTACAGCATCATCAACACGCATCCGGCAGTGGAGATGACGGCCATAGCAGACACGTCGAGCACCATGCTCAACATGATTAAGAAGTATTTGCCGGGAGTGAAAATGTTTGAGGCCTACCAGGATCTGCTGAAAAGCGGTTTGGTGGATGCCGTGATTGTGTGTACCCCGTCTATCATGCACCACGATGTGTGCAAGATGGCAGCAGAGAACGGCATCTGCGTGTTCTGCGAGAAGCCGTTTACCACCTCTCCCGAGCAGGCGAAGGAACTGGCTGACCTGTTTGAAAGCAAGGGACTGGTGAACCAGGTGGGCTATGTGTACCGCTTTGATGTGGTGTTCAACAAGTTGAAGGAGTACCTCCAGGCTGGCTTGATTGGTGACATTTGCCATGTAAATGCCCAGTTCCTGAGTGCTACTATCAGTAGTGCTAAACCGGCCAAGGGCTGGCGTGCAAAACGTGAGAACGGTGGTGGTGCCACTTACGAGATGGGCAGCCACGTGTTTGACCTGATGAATTTCTTCCTGGGCAAACAGACCAAGGTGTATGGCTCACTGCTGAACAAGGTGTACTCGGACACGGTGGAGGATGTGTGCTCGGTGGATGTGCAGTATAACAACGCCACCACCTGCTCGATGCATGTGAACTGGAGTGACTACACCTACCGCAAACCCATGCTGAAGCTGGACTTCCACGGCACGAAAGGAAAGATTCAGGCAGACCTGTATGGGCTGAAGGTGTTTCTGCGAGAGGAAAACAAGGAATTCGGACTACCGGAGGGCTGGACTTCCACCCCGATGAACATGCTGCCGGATCCATGTCCCTACTATGTGCGCGGCACCAGCTTCACCAACCAGCTGTATGCCTTTGCAGATGCTGTGCTGGAGAACAAGAAATCAACGGGATGCTCATTCCGAGAGGCCGCAGAGACCCAGGAACTGATTCATACCATTTTTGAAAACAATGAAAAATAAGCAGCCATGGAGAAGATAGACAAGATAGTATTTGGTGACAATCAGTTTTTTGGAATCAATCACCGTTCTCAGGAAAAGGCTGAGGAAATGTTGAAACGCTTCAGTGATGTACACAATATCCTGAAGGTGTATGATGACGCATTCGATTGTGGTGTGAAGGCTGTGATGCTGAACAGCAATGACCGTGCAGAGGAGATATGCCAGTATTTCCGTGACCATAAGTCACAATATGGAGATCTAGTATGGTATCCTTCAGTACCTTATCCTCATAAGTATGCCAACATGGTAAACGAGTTGGGTATTTTCCCTGCCATTAGCGAGGTGCTGTTTAAAGGCAACTCTGCCGGTGGCGTGCTTAGCATGATAGGAAAAGGAGCTTCAGCTGTATTTACTAAGGATGCTATGAAGATGATGGATATGCTACTTGATGTGGAGTTTAAGATTTTCAGAGGGTTGAATGTGAATACGTTCTTCCTGCTGAACCCTATCACAGACCTGTTGTTAGGCTATAATGTTAAAGAATGGTTTGAGCACTATTGCGAGTATGTACGCGAGAAGTACAAGTGCAATCCTGGCTTGATTACGCTTAATATGCCTTACTTGAAGAGTAAGCTGGAAGAGTGGGGCATTGACGAAGTGGTGATTTGCTCTTCTATCAATGCAGCCGGATTCAATATGCATCCCAGCCAAGAAGCCTACGAAAAGTGCATTGCTGAGAATGATCCTTCGAAGTATCAGTTGATGGCTATGAATGTCTTGGCCAGCGGTTCTATCACTGTCCAGCAGAGTTTTGATTACATCAACAGCCTGAACCTGCAGAGTGTGGTGTTCGGTGCTTCGTCGAAGGGACATATCCAGAGTTCATTTGATGCAATCAAGATTTAAGACACTATGAAGATACTGATTACGGGAGTTCACGGGTTTGTGGGTACAAACCTCGTGAACTACCTTTCTCCTGCGAATGAAATATATGGACTTGATATCATCGCTCCCGAAAAGAGTGGTGTTATCAAGACCTATTCCTGGGATGACTTGGATGTTGGGAAGGTGCCAGAGGTGGATGCTATTGTACATCTGGCCGGGAAGGCGCACGATACCAAGAACCAGACGGTGGCGGATATTTATTTCAAGGTGAACACGGGGTTGACGCAGAAGATTTTCGACTACTTTCTGGCGCACGAGGGTATTAAGAAGTTTGTGTTCTTCAGTACGGCGAAGGCGGCTGCGGACAAGGTGGAAGGGATTTTGACTGAAGACGTTAAGCCAAGCCCTGTTGGTCCATACGGTGAGTCCAAGATAGCGGCTGAAAACTATATTCTTGAAAAAGTAAAAGATACGAGCCTTGTAGATAAGAGTTTCTATATTTTTCGACCCTGCATGATTCATGGCCCCGGTAACAAGGGCAACCTGAATCTGCTATATAACGTGGTGCGGAAGGGGATTCCCTGGCCATTGGGGGCGTTTGAGAATCGTCGTACCTTCACCTCGGTGGAGAATATTTGCTTTGCGGTGAATGGTGTGCTGACGAAGGATGTGCCGCCGGGTATCTACAATATGGGGGATGACGAGGCCTTATCGACAAACGAGCTGATTGAGGAGATTTGCAAGAGTCTGGGGAAGAAAGCGCACATCTGGCGGCTGCCCAAGGGAATGATGAACGGAGTGGCGAAGGTGGGCGGCTGGTTGCACCTGCCGCTGAACCCGGAGCGGTTGCGTAAACTGACAGAGAGCTATATCTCGTCCAATGCTAAGATCAAAAAAGCTCTGGGTGTTGAGAAGATGCCGGTGGATGCCCGTGAAGGATTGAAAGTGACATTAGAAAGTTTCAGATAATGTGGGTATATATAAGTATTGCTATTATACTGCTGATTGCTGAACTGGTCTATTTTAAGATAGCAGACCATTTTAATATCATTGACAAGCCTAACGAACGAAGCAGTCATACTACGATTGTACTTCGTGGTGGAGGGGTTATCTTTACGCTGACCATGATAGCATGGGCTGTGATGATGGTGGTGCAGGGGAATGATATTTCCAGTTATTTGCCATTCCTTGTGGGGCTGTTGATGGTGGCGGGAATCAGTTTTGTGGATGATATCCACTCGCTGCCGGACAGCCTAAGGATGGTGATACAGATAGTGGCTTACCTGCTGATGTTCTGGAGTATGGGCATGATGCAGTGGAGCATGTGGTGGATAATTCCTATCGCACTGTTTTTCTGTGTGGGTGCCACGAATATCATCAACTTTATGGATGGCATCAACGGCATCACGGCCGGATACGGGTTGGCGATGTTGATCCCGATTCTGCTGCTAGACTATAACATGTACTTCATCGAGGTGTCATACATTGTGGTTGCCATCATAGGTATTCTGGTATTCAGCATTTTTAATTTCAGGCCCAAAGGTAAGGCCAAGTGCTTTGCAGGGGATGTGGGGAGTATTGCTATTGCCTTTATCATTCTGTTTGCATTAGGGAAACTGATGCTGATGACTGGTGATGTGACGTACATTGTATTCTTTCTGTGGTACGGTGTGGACGGCGCTATGACCATCTTCCATCGCATCATGTTGCATGAGAACTTGGGGCAGGCGCACAGAAAACATGCCTTCCAACTGATGAGCAATGAACTGAATATGGGACACGTGACGGTGACACTTTTCTATATGATTGGGCAGCTGGTGGTGTCGCTCGGATTCATCTATCTGTGCCCGAATACGGTGCTGGCGCACTGGATTTACCTGATTTGTGCCGGTTTGGTACTGGCTGTGGGGTATGTGTTGTTCATGAAGAAGTATTATCATTTGCATGAGGAGTATTTGGCTTCGCTGAAGAAGTGATGTCCCACAGAGAGAAAGGAAAGAACTGAAAGAGTTGACGAATATGAAGATTACACAGGCAGTACTTGATAAACTGACGGAACTGGCGAAAGCTTCGCCACGGCTCAGAATGAATATGGATTTGAGGAACTCTGACAAGGATCAGAGTCAGCGGATGCTGAATGCCATTGAGCCGGGGAGCGTGGTGCCTATCCATAGACATCGCTATACTTCAGAGACGGTGGTTTGTCTTAGGGGCAGACTGGTAGAGGAGTATTATGATGATTTGGAGCGCATTTGTACGGAGGCTATAGAGATTTCTCCGAATGGACAGGTGGTGGCACTGAATATTCCCGCAGGACAGTGGCATACGCTCAGGGCAGTGGAGTCGGGTTCAGTGATTATCGAAATCAAGGACGGTCCGTATAGACTTACGGAAGAGTGTGATATTTTGAAATGACAAAGAGAGAGCATACACAACTGGTGTTCTTCGAATTGGTACGAGCCGGGCTTTGGACTGGACGAGCCGCAAGGATTGTGGGGCATGGTGTGTCCGTGGACTGGCAAGAGGTGTACCGGCTTGCAGAAGAGCAGTCGGTTGTTGGCTTGGTCGCTGCAGGTATAGATACACTGCCACCATCGGAGAGGCCACCCCAGCAGGTGGTCTTGCAGTTCGTTGGGCAAACCTTGCAGTTGGAACATAGGAACAAGGCGATGAATGAGTTTATCGCAGGGTTGATTGAACGGTTGCAGAGAGAAGATATCACAGCATTTCTGGTGAAAGGTCAGGGGATAGCGCAGTGTTACGAGAAACCGCTATGGCGGGCGTGCGGGGATGTGGATTTGCTGCTGAGTGAGGATGATTATGGGAAGGCAAAGAAGGTTCTGCTGCCATTAGCATCGGAGGTAGAGCAAGAATATACACACTTCAAGCATCAGGGGATGACCATCGACGGCTGGGTAGTGGAGTTACATGGGACGCTGCACAGCAGACTATCAGCACGTGTAGACAAGTTGGTGGATGAGGTGCAAAGAGATGCGTTCTGTGGAGGCAATGTGCGGTCATGGCAGAATGGACGTACCCAGGTATTTCTGCCTGTTCCTAATGAGGATGTGATATTTGTGTTTACGCATATATTGCATCATTTCTTCTTTGAAGGAATAGGACTGAGACAGATTTGCGACTGGTGCAGGCTGCTTTGGTCATACAGGGAATCGCTGGATGTAAGATTGTTGGAACAGCGGTTGCAAAAGGCGGGACTGATGAGTGAGTGGAAGGCTTTTGCGGCATTCGCCGTGAATTGGCTCGGTATGCCAGCTGAATCAATGCCGCTATATGATATGGATGAGAAGTGGAAACGAAAAGCGGAACGGATTTGTCGGTTTGTGTTGGAAGTAGGTAACTTCGGGCATAAGCAGCGACGGGATTTCAGTGGAATGTCGTATCTGAAGAGAAAACTGGTTTCGTCGTGGGGCAGGCTGAGCGATATGCTGCGACATTTTAGAATATTCCCCTTGGATTCTATCCGGTTCTTTGGAGGCGTGCTGCGGAGTGGACTGCATGCTGCAGTGAGAGGGGAATAATGTCAGAGAAATTACAGATAAACCAATCGTATCAGTTAGTTCATTATATATAGAATTATTGGATTTGAAAATATGAAATTCTTAATGGTTGTAGCGCACCCAGATGATGAGGTACTAGGTGCAGGGGCATCAATATGGAAATGGACACACAATGGTGAACAGGTAGATGTTTGTATCATGTGCACGGAGGCAAAGGCTCGTGCGTTCCGTCCGGATGACAAGGAACTGGATGATGATACACATGCGGCATTGAGTAAACGACCATTTTAGCGTTCGGTCAAGTGGACCACGAATTGCACGAATGGGACGAATTAAATGCGTTTTACCTGAAAAGACTGTCTTTTGGGGGATATGTCAGTAGTTGGTTGTTTACGAAGAAAAACTATTAATAATTTGTTTATTTAATAATTTATTGCTATTTTTGCAACGAATTAAGTGAAAGTAATATGTGTACCTGCGTTGAAACCATACAGAAAACATTTCTTGGTGTTAAGAAGCAAACAGAGAATATCGATGTCTGTTCATCTGACATTGATAGTTTTTTGGATAAGATCAATTCTATCAAGAAGCCTGTAGAAGAAGTTACTCTTGACATTCTTCAGTTTGTTGAATTGGTACATGACCATTTTGTGGAATTAAGCCCTGAAGATTCTGCTGTCCTTCTTAAGGATTTTACCGTAACAAGGAAGAAAATGTATGAGGTATATGCAAAACTTCGAAATTCTTCATTGTATGTTGGTATGAAAAATGCAGTGAAGGAATTCCATCATAGTGCCGACTTGTTTAGTGAGATGTGCGATGACATGCAGAAATACAATATAGAACTTCCTGAGGATTCAGAATATAAAGATCTGGTGGAGAAACTGAATGCATTAGCGTAACTCATGAATTTCTATACGACGAGTTCATTCAGAACTGCTATACTATCACCCCATGGCTTAGCCATGGGGTGATTTGTTTTATATGGCGGAGGGGGAAAGATGGATGATAAGGAAGTAATAAAATATAGAGATCTCTTGTTTATCTTAATGGTATTTTGTAAATTTGCAAGCAAAAAGAAAGGGCGATGACGCAAGACGAGAGATGGCTGGCAAGGTACAATGAGGTGAGAGGGTTTATGGAGGAGAATCGTCGGAATCCATCGAAGCACCGGATTGAGGAGCATGACATGCTGAACTGGCTGAAGGCGAACAGGAAGGTGATGAACCGAGGGGAATTGAAGGAATCGAGATTAAATATGTTCAGGGAGTTGCTGGAGTTAAGTGAACAATACCGGCGTAAGAACCAGTATGTCTGATTGTTGATAGGGGAGAATGTTAATTAATGAGGGGGGGAAGTGAAAAAAGTGAGAACAAAGTGTAGGAGTTTCAAAAAAAATGTTTACTTTTGCAAAATGAATGAATAAGTATGACGCTATGAACCCATTACATAATATAATAAACTGGTACTTCAAAAAGAGTGCTTTGCCTTATTGGTGTATCTTTTTGATTGATTGTGCTACCTTGTTTATGTCAGGTGTTTTCACTTTCTGGCTGTTCAATAAGACTGATGCCCTGGTGATTAACCGGCACAATGTGTTCTATACTCTGATACTTTATACCTTACTGTCGTGGGTGGGCTTCCGCTTATTCCATACCTACTCAGGTATCGTGCGTTACTCATCGTTTGTCGACCTGACTCGTGTCGCATGGGGAAATAGTGTGGGACTGGTATTGTCGATTGCCGCCTTGTACCTGATTGATTTTCTGGATATTGAGGGAATAGGAATCTTCTCTGTGACACAGACATTTACAACGTTTTTCATTGCCACCTTGTTGATGTGGGGCGTACGTATCTTAGTGAAGACGCTCTACGATTTGACAGCCTCTGACAAGCGTGCTTTGCGTGTGTTGATCTATGGTGCTATGGAAGGTGGAGTAGGACTGGCAAAGAATATCCGCAGTCAAAACCCTTTGCGTTATAAGTTGCGTGGATTTATCTCTCATGATGACCGTTATAAACACACCCGGCTGATGGGAGAGAAAGTGTATGGTATCCATGAGGATTTCCCGAAGATTATTAAGGAAAGGAGAATTGAGGCGATTCTCGTTTCGCCACTGCGTATCCGTGATTTTCAGAATGATCAGGAACTGCAGGATATCTTTATCGGTGCAGGAGTAAAAATATTCCTTGCCCAGGGGGCTAAGGAAATGGTTGCTGGTGAGGAAGAAAAGGGAACGGATCTTCAACTGAAGGAGGTGAGTGTGGAGGATTTGTTGCCACGTGATGAGATTAAGGTGGATATGGACTCGGTGGGTAAGGAACTGACGGGTAAGCGAATCCTTATTACAGGAGCCGCAGGATCAATTGGTTCGGAGATGGTACGTCAGGTGGCTATCTATAAACCTGCTTCAATGATGCTGATAGATCAGGCGGAGACACCAGAGCATGATATCCGTCTGATGATGGCAAAGGAGTTTGCTGACATCCCTGCTGAGACGGTGGTGACGAGTATCTGCAAGGAGGGACGTATGGAGCGTATCTTCAGTGATTTCTGCCCAGAATATGTTTTCCATGCCGCTGCTTATAAGCATGTGCCGATGATGGAGGATAACCCCTCAGAGGCTGTGCAGAACAATATCTATGGTACGAAGATTATAGCAGACCTTAGTGTGAAATACGGTGTGAAGAAATTCGTGATGGTATCAACAGACAAGGCTGTGAATCCGACGAACGTGATGGGATGCTCAAAGCGTATCTGTGAGATTTACGTGCAGTCATTAGACCGTGCCATCAAGGAGCATAAGATTGGTAACCATCTGACGAAACTGGGTAACTTGTTCAGTTTTGTGACTTCTTCGCAAATGTCAAGTTCGGAGGCAAGGACTCAGTTTGTGACAACCCGCTTCGGTAATGTATTAGGATCTAACGGCTCGGTGATACCTTTATTCCGCGAGCAGATTAAGAACGGTGGTCCAGTGACAGTGACACATCCAGATATCATTCGTTATTTCATGTTGATTCCTGAGGCTTGTAAACTGGTGTTGGAAGCCGGTACTAAGGGTAATGGCGGTGAGATATTCGTGTTTGACATGGGTAAACCAGTGCGTATCGCCGAACTTGCCGAACGTATGATTAAACTCTCGGGTGCCAAAAACGTGGAGATTAAGTTCACAGGCTTACGTGCTGGTGAGAAACTCTACGAGGAGGTGCTGAACGAGAAAGAGAACACCAAGCCGTCGTTCCATGAGAAAATCCGTATCGCAGAAGTCAGGGAGTATAGTTATGATCAGGTATGTAAGGATATTGATGAACTGATTACTATCTCTAAGAACTATGACGATATGGTGACTGTCAAGAAAATGAAGGAGATAGTTCCCGAATTTAAATCCAACAACTCGAAATACGAACAACTAGACTAAATAACCAAAACATTAAGACAATGACAAAACAGAAGAAATTTATTCTCCCGGAGAGTGAGATTCCTACACAGTGGTATAATATTCTGGCGGATATGCCTAATAAACCACTGCCCCCGATTCATCCAGCAACAAAACAGCCATTGACATGGCAGGACCTTGCCCATATCTTCCCAGAGGAGTGCTCCAAACAGGAACTGGACATGGAGCATCGTTGGATTGACATCCCTGAGGAGGTGTTGGAGAAATATAAGTTCTATCGCTCAACACCGTTGGTGCGTGCCTATGAACTGGAGAAAGCGTTAGGGACTCCTGCACATATCTATTTCAAGAATGAGTCTACCAACCCACTGGGTTCACATAAGATCAACTCGGCACTGCCTCAGTGTTACTATGCGAAACAGGAGGGTACAACGAATGTGACGACAGAGACTGGTGCCGGACAATGGGGTGCCGCCTTGTCGTATGCCGCCAAGATATTCGGACTGGACTGTGCGGTATATCAGGTGAAGATCACGATGCAGCAGAAACCTTACCGCTCGAGTATCATGCGTACATTCGGGGCTGCAGTGACGGGCTCTCCCTCGATGTCTACCCGTGCCGGTAAGGATATCCTGACTGTTGACCCGACACATCCTGGTTCATTGGGAACTGCTATCTCAGAGGCTGTGGAACTTGCCACGACGACTCCGAATTGTAAGTATGTGCTGGGCTCTGTACTGAACCATGTGGCTCTCCACCAGTCGATTATCGGTCTGGAGGCTGAGAAGCAGATGGAGATGGCTGGGGAGTATCCTGACATGGTGATTGCCTGCTTCGGCGGTGGTAGTAACTTCGGTGGTATCGCCTTCCCCTTTATGCGTCATAATATCTTAGACGGTAAGAAAACGGAGTTTATTGCCGCAGAACCTAACAGTTGTCCGAAACTGACACGTGGTAAGTTCCAATATGATTTCGGTGACGAGGCGGGGTATACGCCATTGTTGCCGATGTACACACTGGGTCACCAGTTCAAACCGAGTAATATCCATGCCGGTGGCTTGCGCTACCATGGTGCCGGTATGATCGTGTCACAGTTGCTAAAGGATGGCTATATGAAGGGTATGGATATCCCACAGTTGGAGACTTTCGAGGCTGGTATGTTGTTTGCCCGTACAGAGGGTATCATCCCTGCGCCAGAGAGTTGTCATGCTATCGCTGCTACTATTCGTGAGGCGAAGAAGTGTAAGGAGAGTGGGGAGGAGAAAGTGATTCTCTTTAACCTCTCGGGACATGGATTGATTGATATGCCGTCGTATGAGCAGTTTATCAATGGGGATCTTCAGAACTATACGGTTTCTGATGAGGAGATTGAAAAGAATGTTTCGCAACTTGAAAAGATTATCAAATAAGACTAGTTAAAAAAGGAAGGGCAATCCCTTCCTTTTTTTATTCTATCCTTTTTTTTATCTTGGGGCTTCCCCAATGCTCCTTTTTCTTCCTTCAAACTTCTTTTTCTGTCGTGATTCTTTTTTATTGGGGAATTTCCTAAAACCTTTTTTTTATGCAGCGATTCATTCTTTTTCTACTAACATAATTTTTTCGAACCTCCCCCATCCCCTTCACCCTTGAAGGGGCTTCACCTCTCCCTCTGTCTCTCCCTTTGACCTACGGTCGACCTCTGTCACGACTCGACAAAGCCAAAGTAAACTTTGCTTTGTACTCACTGCTCCATCGGTTGTCTCAGGGAAGGGAGAAAACGAAAAATCGCAGAAACCACGATTTTTCGTAGGTTTTGGTAAGGCGGGACGACGCCTTATCTTTTTTATTTGCTTATGCACCCTGCATTAAAGCCGCCCCTTATCAAGGGGCTCTAAAGGTAAGGCGGGACGACGCCTTGGTTTTTTACGCCGCCTACGCTAAACGCTGGTCGTCGGTAAGGGAAGGGTGTGATAGTTCTTCTCCTTTGTGATTCCAGTTGCAGGAGAGCGTAGCCCATATAAAAAACATAATACAAGGGATGCGGTAGCCCTCGAAAACTTCCCGCACGAGGGGTCTTTAGAGTCTGTCCTATTTTCGGAATCTTCATTGAGTCTCAGGATGCGTAGCAGCCTGAGGAACGAAATACGAGATGCCGTTGAAGCGGAGCGCGTTCTTCGAGTGATTCCGAAAATCGGACAGACGTGCCCCGAGCACAGGACGTTTTCGCACTCTTTCTTTGTTTCGTTTCTTTCTCCAGAGAAAGAAATGAAAGGAGGGAGGGAGGTTCGAAAAAAGTGCAGGATCACTGCAACAGAAAAAGGGAGTATTGGGGAAAGTCCCCAATAAATAAATGATTTTATGAGAGAGGAAGTTCTTTTGGCTCTTTTCTTGACAAGAAAAGGGCAATGAAAGTAATGATGCCATTAAGCATCAGAAGTTCATACCCGAAATGATACCCAGTAAAAGAACCAACAACCCTGTCTAAGAGATAACAGAGGATGGGAGAGGCAATACAGATATAAGGAACAAACCGGTCGTTCGTTGGTCGTTTTGTCAATAAGCCGAAGGCGAAGAGACCTAACAAGGGACCATAGGTGTAGGAGCAGAGGATGTATATGGCATCGATGATACTCGTGGAGTTCAACACACGGAAAAGGAGAATGAAGATAGTAAACACTACTGCCACCAGGATATGAACCCGCTTGCGCAGTGACTCATCATCGGGTCGACGACAGATGTCTACACAGAAACTTGTCGTCAAAGCGGTCATTGCTGAGTCTGCACTGGAGAATGATGCCGCAAGGATTCCTAAGACGAAGAGGATCTCGATAAGTGGTAAGGTGTTCGCGTTTAGTGTGACAAAGGTGGGAAGGAGTTCGTCTCCTGCAGTAGGCAAGGCTATGCCGTGAGTGGCATACCACTGTGTCAACAGGATGCCTAACGACAGGAATAGCAGGTTGGCAGGGAAGAACATCACACCGTAGGTACACATGTCTTTCTGGGCATCCCGTAAAGAACGGCACGTGAGGTTTTTCTGCATCATGTCCTGGTCCAGTCCTGTCATGACGATGACGATAAACACACCACTAAGGAACTGTTTCCAGAAATGCTGCTTCGACATCCAGTCGTCGAACACAAAGATACGGCTCTTACTGTCTGTCGATACTGCATGATAAGCCTCTCCCCACGTCATTCCCAAGTCATCTACCACCTGCCAGATAATCAACAGAAGGGCACTGAATAGGAAGACGGTCTGGAGTACATCGGTGAAAACGAGGGTACGAATACCGCCCCGACGTGTGTAGAGCCAGATGAGGAGTACCATTCCCAATACCGTAAAGACAAAGGGAATTCCGAGGGTATCGAAGACGAAACGCTGGAGAATGATGCAGACCACATAGAAACGAACAGCAGCACCTGTCATTTTCGATAGCAGGAAGAAAGAGGCACCTGTCTGATAGGAACGAGGTCCTAACCGTTCTCCAAGATATGAGTAGATGGTGGTGAGGTTCAGCCGATAGAACAAAGGCAATAGCAGGAAGGCGACAAGGATATACCCGATGATAAAACCTAAACAGGTCTGCAGGTATGTCATGTCGATGCCATTCACCATACCAGGAACACTCACGAAGGTGACTCCGGAGATGGATGCACCTATCATACCGAAAGCCACCATATACCATGGTGACTGGCGGTTACCTCTATAGAAGGTCTCATTAGTCGCTTTCCTGCCTGTCCACCAACTGATGCCGAATAACAGGCAGAAATAGGCTATGACAATCACCATTATCAACATACGTTATCCGCTTATCCTTTATTTCCTTATTTCCTCAAAATACTCAGAGGGTTGAATGCCCATTTCCTTCTTGAACGTGGTAGCGAAGTATTTGGGATCCTTGAATCCTACCCGATAGGCGATATCACTGACACGTAGGTCGGGATGTTGCTGGGCGAGTTTACATGCCGTCTTGATACGGTGGTTACGGATGAAACCAGAGACGTTCATGCCTGTCAGTGCCCTTAACTTATTATATAAGGTAGAAGCACTGGCTCCCATGTCACGGGCAAAGGCATCCCGGTCGTAGTCGCTGTCGGAGAGATGGGCATCCAGACAGTCGATGGCTCGCTGGAGGAACTCATTATCTGTTGAGGGGGCTGTCTGCTTGATCTGCTCGATGTTCTCCTCGGTGGTCTGTTGTTGGAATAGATGACGGATACGGCGGCGATTCTCGATGATATTGTCGATGCGTATCTGGAGGTCACCCATACGGAAGGGTTTGGTGATATAGTCGTCAGCACCGATAAGCAATGACTCTTTTCGGTCTTCCTCCTGTGTCTTTGCTGTCAGCAGGATGATGGGCAGGTGACTATAGTCGGGGTTCTGTTTCAGAACGGCAGTCAGTTCGTTACCGTCCATCTCAGGCATCATTACGTCAGAAACGATGAGGTCGAGGTCATGGGCGCGAATCACGTCCAGAGCCTCCATCCCATTCGAGGCTGTCAATACGTGGTAACGCTGTTGCAGCAATTGTTTCATGAGCATTAGCAGTTCCACGTTATCCTCTACGATAAGTAGGGTGTAGATGTCATTCTCATCGTTCGTCAGAGGGGTAGGAGCATTCTCCTCCTGTGGTGGTTCTACAGTTGTGGCAAGGTCAATGATATTGCTACGTGGGTGGTTTGGATTGATCTGATGGCTCTCGTCGATCTGGGAACTGGAGAACGCATTCTTCTTGATAGGCAGTTCTACGATGAAGGTAGTGCCCTGTCCCTCGAAACTCTGACACTGGATAGTGCCTCGGTGGAGATATGCCAAGTCGCGAGCCAGGGCAAGACCGATACCTGTGCCGAAGGTGGCATGCTTACGGTATTCCCCATCATAGAAACGGGTAAACAGGTGTTTCATCTTATCATGTGGAATCCCTGTGCCATTATCACTGACCCGTATGATGACCTTGTCATAGCGGGAGTTGGTAGTGACATCCACGATGACTTTTCCTTCCCTTCCCGTATATTTTACCGCATTTGACAGGAGGTTGAAGATAATCTTATCGAGTTTGTCGGTATCTATCCATCCCATCATGCTCTCGGGTTTACAACGAACGGTGAACTCCAGTCCTTTCTTTGCCATCAGGGGTTCTATACAGAGGGCTGTCTCCCGGATATAGTTCATCACATCGCCATTGCTTACCCGCAGTTTCAACTCTCCAGCCTGTGACTTACTGGTCTCGAGGATCTGTTGTAATAGACGTACCGCACGTGCGATATTCAGTTCCATCAGGTCGTAATCCCGTTCATTCTCAGGAGTTGTCTTACGTAGTCGTTCTACAGATGCTGCTACGATGGTGAGTGGTGTCAGCAGTTCATGGGTGATATTGGTGAAAACATAACTCATCTGCAACTGGTTGCGTATTCTCACACTACGGATATAGAGTGCTCTTCCTATCAAGTAGAACACAATCAGTAGTATGATGCTAGCCAGTATAATTATGGTTGAGAGATTCATAGTTATGTTATAGATGTTTCTGCAAAGATAGTGTTTTTTCAAATTACCAGCAAAAAAAGTCGCTAAAAAGTTGTTTTTACGTTCAAAATAGTTCGAAATTCGTGATTTATGGTTTGAAAAATGCGATTTTCACGTATTTCAAACCAAAATTAATGATAAGTGAACTTGAAAACAAAGGAAAAGTCATACCTTTGCAGCGGTTGAAGAAAAGGTGTTTTTTCTGATACTAAGTCTTAGAGTAAGAACGAGACGTTCTGAAATGATTATTTTGTTTAGATTTTTAATGGTTAAGGTTTATGGTTGATTAATTTAGTTTTTTAAAGTATTAAAAAAGACTCGCTGTGAAGCGAGTCTTTTTTTTTCTAGAATTTTCTAGAGTGTACTAGAATTTTCTAGATTGTTCTAGATAATAGATAGCGTTCTGCTTCTATGGCTGCCTGACAGCCGGTGCCTGCGGCGGAAATTGCCTGGCGGTAGGTGGGATCAGCGCAATCGCCTGCAACGAAGATGCCAGGGAGTTTAGTGCGGGGTGTACCGTCTATTTTCTTGAAATAGCCCACCTCATCAGTCTCCAGCCATTCTTTGAAGATATCCGTATTAGGCTTATGACCTATGGCAAGGAAGAAGCCATCGATGGCTATGTCTACGAGTTCCTCGTCAGGTTCCCCTTTGCGTTTTACCAGATGAGCACCCTCCACACCATTCTCGCCAAAGAGTCCGAGGGTGTTATGCTCAAAGAGAATCTCGATGTTCTCTGCAGCCATGACACGGTCCTGCATCACTTTCGAGGCACGAAGGAAGGGTTTGCGTACAATCATATATACTTTCTTGGCGAGATGACTGAGGTAGAGGGCGTCCTCACAGGCAGTGTCTCCGCCACCTACTACGGCAACAGTCTTCTTACGATAGAAGAAGCCATCACAAGTAGCACATGCCGAAACACCTTGTCCGTTGTATTTCCGCTCGTCATCCAGTCCTAAGTATTTTGCGGAGGCTCCTGTGGCGATAATCACCGTGTCAGCGATAATCTCCTCACCATCCTCTGCCCAGCAGTGATAAGGTGCTTTCGAGAAATCAACCTTGGTGATAGAACCGTCACGGATATCCGTACCGAAGCGTTCAGCCTGTTCACGCAGGTCCATCATCATCTGATTACCGTCCACACCCTGTGGGTAACCAGGGAAGTTCTCTACCTCTGTGGTCTGGGTGAGTTGTCCACCTGGTTGTATGCCACAATACTCAACAGGATGGAGGTTGGCACGAGAGGCATAGATTGCCGCTGTATATCCCGCAGGTCCACTGCCGATAATGAGACATTTAGTGTTCATAGATAGTATAGTGTTTAGAGGAGTTCCTCAATTTGCTTGGCAATATTCTCGATTTTCTCTGTAGGCTCAAAGCGAGCGATAACCTGTCCTTTCTTGTTGATAAGGAACTTGGTGAAGTTCCATTTGATATCTGGTTTCTGCTTATAGTCTGGGTCAGCCTTAGAGAGCATATCCTCGAGGATTGGGGCGATGGGGTGAGACATATCCCAACCGGCAAAGCCTTTCTGCTCTTTCAGGAACTTGAAGAGAGGATCGGCATCCTCACCATTCACCTTGACTTTCTTGAAACGGGGGAACTCCGTGCCGAAATTCAGTTTGCAGAACTCATGGATTGACTCATCAGTGCCGGGAGCCTGTTGACCAAACTGGTTGCAAGGGAAGTCGAGAATCTCGAAGCCCTGACTGTGGTATTTCTTGTAGAGAGCCTCCAATTCATCATACTGAGGCGTAAAGCCACACTTTGTCGCAGTATTGACAATCAGTAATACTTCGTTCGCATACTCTTTCAGCGAAACATCCTTTCCTTTTCTGTCTTTGACAGAGAAATCATAAACAGTTTTCATTGTTGGTGAATTGTTATGGGTTAGTATTAAAAAAGGTGCTATCCTTGGCATATGCAACTACCCAGGCAGCACCTTTAATCTTTCTTACGTGGAAATATTATTTCTTCGCAGCCTTACCGTAGCGGCTCATGAACTTGTCTACGCGACCTGCAGTATCCACGAGTTTGCTCTTACCTGTATAGAAGGGGTGAGAGGTGCTCGAGATTTCGATTTTAACCACTGGGTAAGTTTCGCCTTCGAATTCTACGGTGTCATTTGTCTTTGCGGTAGAACGCGAAAGGAACATATCGCCGTTGGACATGT